>Ga0114970_10003683_pt1 | contig 11188 bp, 7 predicted proteins | sample M_140205_XF_Meta_FD_87030 | JGI IMG/M metagenome (GOLD analysis project Ga0114970, IMG submission 87030) | Freshwater microbial communities from Lake Montjoie, Canada to study carbon cycling - M_140205_XF_MetaG | ecosystem: Environmental > Aquatic > Freshwater > Lake | place: Lake Montjoie... | reverse complement strand
TATGATTAAAACTTGGATTTCACCTCTGTAATCCGCATCGATTGTGCCAGGCGAATTAAGCACAGTGATTCCTTTTTTTAGGGCAAGTCCGCTGCGGGGTCTAATTTGTGCCTCGTGGCCTAGGGGTAATTCAATAAACAAACCCGTAGGGATAAGTTTACGATCCAATGAAACAAGTTCAATGGGAAATTCGATATTGGCCATTAAGTCTAAGCCCGCTGCTGCCGATGTTTGGTAGGCAGGTAATGGATTTGAGGATTTATTTACGACAGGTACGTTGAGCATATAAATTATAAGGTTTCAAAATTAAGAAAGTTAAACAGCATAGGCAAAGAAAAGTAATAGACATTGGGGATAAGTAGTCCGCCGCAGCGGAAAGTCTCTTGTATCAAGTATCAAGACAAGATGAAATAAAAAAAACCATGCAACCAATTTAGTAAAATGTTGTACTACTATAAATAAAAAGACTTTAATTTGTTAAACTATTTGCACGTTTTTTTGATACGCTATAAACAACTACTGTTCATTTTTCTAATAAATCTGCCGTCTTTAAACGCGGCAGCGCAGTCGTGTACTATTAAATGCGATAACTACACTTGCTTGGGAAGTAGTATGGTTTTTTATCTGGATGCAGGTTCGCAAACCATCACAAGTTATGATTGGGATTTTGGAGATGGGCAAAAATCTACCTTATTGTCTCCTGCAAATTTGTATACCAAGGCAGGAACCTATACTGTAAAAGTAAAAGCAAATATTCAAGGTGGTGGGTCGTGTAGCGATAGTAAAAATATTGCAGTATATAATTTACCTGTGGCCAAGTTTTCCATCAATTCATCATCTCAGTTTTGCTTTCTGGGTAATAATATATGTATTGCCGACGAAAGTACAAAAAGTCCCGACAGTATTGACCTTGTGAAACGTATTGTATTATGGGGTGATGGATCGGCAAATATTGACACGGGAAACCAACTTAATAACATAAATCTATGTCATGGTTATAATCAAGCGGGTGATTTTATTATAGATATGGAGATAACAGATACTAAAGGTTGTACCAAAAAAATCGCGATAAAAATTAAAATCAAACAAGATTTATTGGCCAGGGCTTATATGGATACGGTTGACAAAAATTGCGATTCACCTAGAATTTGTTTTTCAGATATTTCGTTAGCACAAGGTGGTTCGCATGTTTCGCACCGTATGTGGCAATCGGGGAATTATATAGATACCAGTCTGCAATATTGTAAAACATTTTATGCAGGAGTTTATGATACCGTAAAATTATATAGTTATAATGATTCGGGCTGCGTAGATACTACCAACATACCAATATATATTCCCAAAGTTCCTAGTTATATCATGCGAGATACGGTGCCCGATGCATGCTCAGGAACCAATGATATATGGGTAAGTGTGCCTCCGATATCAGGTTCTATAAAAGGATATAAAACTACATTTTATGATGAACACCATAAACCGCTTTTCCCGCCATTAGACCCTTACGCAAATGGGAATGGATGGGACTATTATCATATAAGTAATAACTATGGAGCGGGGACATTTTACTTAAATCAGACTATATTTTTGGGTAATTGCACAAAAGACTTTTCCGATTCTATATATATTAATGGGCCAGTATTAAATGATAGTAGTGTAAAGATAAGAAATCACAATCAATGCAAACTAGGAAAAGACCCATTAATTATATGTATTGATTGGGTAAAAGCAAAAGGTAAAAACGGGAAAGTAAGTATTGACTTCGGCGACCAAAATGCTCCACAGTGCACCACATGGGCTGCCAAAGGAATTAATCCCAATCAAAATTGTAATTATAGTCACGATAATCCTGCCAAGCATTTATATAGTAAAGAAGGGTGTTACCAAGTAAAAATTGTAGCCGAAGATACCATACTACATTGTGTTGATTCTATGCTGACTTATATGTGGATTGGCCCTCCAAAAATTAGTCCTTTTACTTTTACTAGAGTTGATGCTTGCAAATTAACCTTGGTTACTTTTCATAAAGAAAATATGATTCCTGGAAACCCCTGTGATTTTACGCAATGGTGGATTAATTATGATTCTGCTTGCGATAAAGCAAATTTCTATTGCAGAGATTCAATAATTCCAACACTCGATCAATACGGAAACCCTGTTACGCGATATGCTTATACTTGCAGTTCAGATGGCTGGGTAACTGTGGGTTTTGTTGGATTAACAGGAGGTGGGAAAAGATATACAGATTGCGATGTAAGCAATGGTTATTTAGATTCATGCATCGATACCGTTTGGAAACATAATTGGTTTAAAGTATATATACCACATGTAAAACTATTGCTTAATAATACCAATGTATGTTCAAATGGTGAAGTGGAAATATCTCTTGCTGATTCTATTCAAGACAGTTCGTTTGTGGCTGTGTGGGATTTTAATGATGGTAGTGCTTTGGTTAAAGATACCATACATGGGCCAAAGTGGTTAATAAAATCTCAAAAACATATATATAAGGGAAGTGGGCACTGGCCCGTTACAGTTACCTTACATGAGCTGCATGGGTGTAGTGCCTATAGTTATATATTTGTAGATATTGGACATTATAATGCATTTACGGTTTCAGATACTATTATATGCCCGGGAACTGTTACCAAATTTTTTGACGATGTATGGTACTGGAGTTTGGTAGGAAAATATAAATATGATGATCCAGAATATTTATTCAAGGATCCCAAACGACCAGAAAAATTATATTGGCATTTTGGAGATGGAGATTCGGCAATTGGCACACGACCGTCGCATATATATAAGAAACCCGGCAAATACCGACCGTGGCTGGTAAGCATTGACAGCCTAGGTTGTATTGATACTTTCTATGCAGATTTTGGTATACATATATTGCAGTTCCACTCAAACTTTTATCAGAAAAAAACCAAGTTTTTATGTGGTGAATTTGTACAACTTTGGGATTCCAGTTACAGCACTTCCGACTCGAATTATTTTGCTTCTAAAGATACTGCCATATGGTGGGAATGGGATTTTGGCGATGGAAAACGAGGAAGTAATTTACAAAATCCTTATCATAATTATTCATCATATGGATGGTTTACGGTGAAACTAAAAAGCAGAAATAAGGAAGGGTGTGAAGACAGTATTTCTAAACAAATATATGTAAAAGGACCTATACCTTCATTCGAGATTGCAACTGACTCTATCGGCTGTGGACCGCTAACAGTAAGGTTTCACAATACCAGTATCGATACCACGTGTTCTCGATATATATGGTTGATGGGCGATGCAAATAATACAATTATATCAACCATTAGTGATACGGATATTATTTTTACTTATACAAAACCTGGCCGCTACGAAATATATATGTATGGTGAAGACAGTATATATAATCCCGATACAAAAAATAAATATTATTGCTCTTCCATATTTCCTGATACCAATTTCCAACTCAAAAAAGTTGTAATAGTTCAACCCGAATTATATGCAGATTTTACCAAGCCAGATACTGTGTGTCCGAACCAGTACTTCGATTTGATAGACAAGAGTGATAGTGCCTATAAGTTTTATCGGATCGATTGGGGTGATGGAACTTATGATAGTGCAGTTACAAAAACTGTCAAACATGCATATCATAAATCGGGAATATATGCGATACATTATATGCCTGGAAATATTCCACCGCCATTATATGATACTTGTTTTCACCAAATATCAAAAACTATTTTTGTAGATAATATATTGGCCGATTTTGATATTGATTCTACAGCGATTGGAGAGAAAGGAGAAGTGCAAATGATACAAAAATCGAAATGGGCCGTAAAATATAATTGGGATTTTGGGAACCCCGGCCAACAGGGTAGTTCCAATAAAAGTACAGAAGTAGCACCACTGCATAATTATGGGGGTGACACGGGTATATTTAATATATGTTTATGGGCATATAATCAGCTGGGTTGTTGGGATAGTTTGTGTAAACCGGTACATGCATTTCTTAAGCATCACCTCATTATACCCAATGCATTTACCGCCAATGGTGATACCATAAACGATGCATTTGATATTGATATTTTGGGCGAAGAAGATTATCGTTTATATATATATAATCGTTGGGGCGAATTGGTCTTTATTGGTACTGAAGATGGCGAAGGCAATGATGGTAAAAATTGGAATGGACGATTGTTCAATACAGGTGGCGAATGTTCGGAAGGAACTTATTATTGGATATTGTCGTGCCGCTTCCGTGGCTATACCAAATATGAATATCACAAAGGCTTTTTGACTTTGGTGCGATAGGAAATGCCATCCTGAGCGGAGTCGAAGGATGATGCGGTTCCGATAGCTATCGGAATGAAGGATGGCAATAGAAGGTTATTATATAGTTGCCACTACCTTCAACTCAATACCAATAGGTGTGGGCAAGCAATTTATTTCCAGCGTAGTCCTGCACGGAGGATTCTCCGCGAAGTAGTCCGCCCACAGTTTATTATAAATTGGGAAGTCGTCTTTCATATTGGTGAGGTAGACGGTTACGTCTACAATATTATCCCAGCTGCTGCCAGAATCTTCGAGGATATATTTTACGTTTTTGAAAACCGAATGGCATTGGGCAGCGATATCATAACTGGTGATATTGCCTTTTTTATCGAGTTCTACCCCAGGGATTTTTTTTGTGCCACGCTCACGAGGGCCTACGCCTGAAAGGAAGAGAAGGTTGCCCACACGGCGGGCATGGGGATATAAACCCACGGGTTCAGGGGCTTTGCTGGAGTCGATAGAATGTTGTTCCATTGTTGAAAATTATTAAACAGGTAGGTATTACTTTTGTGCCGCAAATTAAAACATAACGCACTTATGAAAAATCTAAAATTTCTTTTTGTTTTGGCTATAGCGGCCTCCACAGTTTTGTTCTCTTGTAAATCAGGCAAGAAAGACGGTGATTTAGCATACATCAAAAACTTCGACAGTTTAAAAACTGTCCTAGCTACATTTGATGCAGACCTTGTGAAAATGAAGGACGATATGAAGAAAATGAATGAGGAGAAAATGAGTTGCAAGCCCATGAAAGGCAAAGAAAAAGAATGTGATTCTTTGAAACAGTCGTGTAAAGATATTACCACTAACATAGAAAATTCATATAAAGAATATAAAGAATCAGTAGCTATGGCCGAAACCAAAGCTGCGGAGTTGAAAGTGATGAAAGGCAAGGCTGACAAGGGCGACAAAGAAGTAACCGAAGAAAAAGTGAAAGCCGCTTACGAAAATGCTGCCGCTGATATTGCCTCAACTATTATGAAATTCAATCCTAAAAGTGACGATAGTTGTTTCAAAACAGAAATGAAAAACTGTGAAAGTAATTGCAATTCTTGCGAAGGGATTTGTGAGGGAGAAAAAGCAGAAGGGAAAGAAGCTAAGGAAGGCAAAGAAACAAAAACAGAAAAGAAAACCAAATAATATTTATCATAATGAATCATTAAAAAAAGCAGCCGATTATATTGAAGCTGCTTTTTTTATATAATATAAAACCATGCAACAACATCCAAATTCAAACGAATCTGCTCCATCACCAAAGAAAAAAATTATTGTTCTCGGCTCAGGCCCCAACCGCATTGGTCAAGGTATTGAGTTTGACTACAGCTGCGTGCACGGACTAATGGCGGCGCAAGAATGCGGCTATGAAGCTATTATGATAAACTGTAATCCCGAAACAGTAAGTACGGATTTTGATATGGCCGATAAATTATATTTTGAGCCAGTTTTTTGGGAACATTTGCGTGAGATTATATTACACGAAAAACCAGAAGGTGTAATAGTACAATTGGGTGGTCAAACCGCTTTGAAGCTTGCAAAAAAATTGGAAGAGCATGGCGTGAAAATTATAGGCACTTCTTATAAAGATATGGACCTTGCCGAAGACCGTGGTTTGTTCAGCGATTTATTAAAAGAATTGGGAATTCCATATCCAGCATATGGTGTTGCAGAAACTGCGGAGGAAGCAATAAAAGTTGCCAAGGAAGTGGGTTATCCAGTGCTCGTTCGCCCCAGCTATGTGCTAGGTGGACAGGGAATGAAAATTGTAATCAATGATGAAGATTTGGAACAAGCAGTTATAGGTTTGATGGGAGAATTACCAGGCAATCGTGTATTGATAGATCATTTCCTCGACCGTGCAGAAGAAGCCGAAGTTGATTGTATATGCGATGGCGAAGATGTACATATAATAGGTGTGATGGAACATATAGAACCTGCAGGTATTCACAGCGGAGATTCATCGGCGGTATTGCCTCCGTTCACCCTCAATGCAGGCGTAGTAAAAACCATGACTGATTATGCAGTGAAACTTGCACATGCCATCAATGTTCGTGGATTATTAAATATTCAATTCGCCATAAAAGATAATTATGTATATGTGATAGAAGCCAATCCCCGTGCTAGTCGTACGGTGCCTTTTATTGCAAAAGCATATCAGGTTCCTTATATAAATATTGCAACCCAAGTAATGCTTGGAGCCAAGAAATTGAAAGACTTTAATATTATGCGTAAGCTAGAAGGATTCGCTATAAAAGAACCTGTTTTCTCTTATAATAAATTCCCCGAAATTGAGAAGGAACTCGGCCCAGAAATGAAATCAACCGGCGAGGCGATACTCTTTATTAAAGATTTATATGATCCTTATTTTAGGCAATTGTATAAAGAGAAGAGTATGTATTTGAGTAAGTAGTATTTGGGATTTACGATGTACGAATTACGATGTACCCCGCCACGGCGAGTTGCTTACGACTGATTATTTAAGAATTTGGTATAGCGATCTAAGTAGTTTGTCATCCTGTCCGCCTCGTCGGATGTAAAAGGGCGACAAACGCAGGGTACACTTTCAGGCACAGTATTCGATTAACTCAGACTGACAGTTTCGTCAAAACGTAATCAAAAACTCCTCCACGGCTTTCCCCCCAATAATATGCTGTTCTATAATAGTCTCCACATTTTCGGGCTTTAAGTTGCCATAGTATGCGCCACCAGGATAAATCACTACGCTGGGGCCATAATTGCAAGCATCGATGCAGCCCGTCCGTTGGGCTCGCACCTTGCCTTGCAGTCCTTTATCGCGCAGTACACGACGGAATTCATCAACCAATTCCAGTCCGCGTTCTTGTCCGCAGCACGTTTTGCCTTCCGCTTTTTGGTTGGCACAGATAAATATATGATAATCGAAACGCATTTAGTAGTCAGTAATCAGTGGTCAGTAATCAGTGGTCAGCGCCATTTGGCGGCAGCTATTCAATTTGCTTTGCAAATTGAATTTTACTGACTGCTGTTTACGGGTGAAAAAAAACCCGCTACCGAAGCGGGCTGTTTGTGTTGGCAAACTCATTTGTTATTTTTACCTAGCCGTCTCGGTTCTAACAAGACAGATATTTTTTGTTGCTTAAAAATCGTCAACTGAACGGTTGATTTTTTTAGCTTCGGTCATTTCAAAATCGCTGGTGAATTCTACAGTTACAAAATCAATAGAAGGGTCATCATAATCTGTTAGCGTAAGTCTCACCTCTTCTATATTGTTCCATATTAATTCGTAGGCATTAGATAAATCGAAAATAGTTGTTGCTTTTTCAAACTTGCTTTCCAATATAAATTTCATATCCGATTTTTGTGATTTGGGAACCACCATTCTTACTTTCACCAAACGGCCAGCACCATTAAATGAGTAATAGATATTTTTACATACCACTGTGCCAATGGTCATATCGTCATCTTGAATAAAATACGCACAGGTATCTTCTTTCAGTTTGGCTTTTACAAACGTAGGTGCAGCAGCATTTATAAGGATTGAATCTTTAATAGATCCCCATTTTATTTCGCGGAATTTGGGACAATTAAAAGTACTGGATTTTGTTTCAGCTTGTTTTTTTTTGTGTGAAGTTGTTTGGGCCGATACAAAAGTTGCGAAAAGCAGCAATAGTAAGGTGGACGAATATGTTTTTTTCATGTGAGTTTTTGCGTTAAAATTTCAGTTGACAAAAGTAAACGGGATATGTGTTAGCAATATGATGAGGAGTACATTGTTTTTCAACCGTAGTGTGTGGGGTGTCTATTTATGCATACAAATGCTGACGAATTATGTTTGGAAATGCCCTATCAAATCAAGCATCTTTGCAGATATATTTACAAAAAAAATTATTTAATGGAACCAATTGAAAACACCTCGGGCATTGAGATAGGCAGGATTTATAAAACCCATATTCCCAATACCGAAGATGCTGGTGAGTTCCCCTACACGCGGGGTGTGCAGCCAGATATGTATCGTGGCCGCCTGTGGACTATGCGACAGTATGCAGGTTTTTCAACTGCTGAGGAATCGAACAAACGCTATCACTATTTGCTAAACAATGGAACGATGGGCCTTTCCGTCGCCTTCGATTTACCTACACAGATTGGATATGATAGTGATCATGCCATGAGTGATGGGGAAGTGGGGAAAGTTGGTGTAGCCATCGATTCATTGGCCGATATGGAAATACTGTTCAAAGGAATTAACCTTGAGCAGATAACTACCTCCATGACTATCAATGCAACTGCATCGACACTTTTGGCGTTTTATATAGCACTGGGAAAAAAGACCGGTTGCGATGTGAGAAAACTTGGTGGAACTATACAAAATGATATTTTGAAAGAATATGCAGCACGGGGCACTTATATATATCCGCCTAAACCAAGTATGCGTTTAATAACCGATGTATTTGAATATTGCGGCAAGGAAGTTCCCAAATGGAATACAATTTCAATTTCGGGTTATCATATTCGTGAGGCGGGTTCTACGGCGGTGCAAGAGTTAGCTTTTACTTTGAGCAATGGCAAAGCCTATCTGAAAGCTGCTATCGACAAGGGATTAGATATTAATACATTTGCTCCACGTTTGTCTTTTTTCTTTAATGCACATAATAATTTTTTCGAAGAAGTTGCAAAGTTCAGAGCAGCGAGAAGAATATGGGCAAACATTACAAAAGAGCTTGGAGCGACCGATCCGAAAGCACAAATGTTGCGATTTCACACACAAACTGGCGGCTCAACATTAACTGCCCAACAACCGCAAAATAATATAGTACGTGTTACTCTGCAAGCTTTGTCGGCAGTGATGGGAGGAACGCAAAGTTTGCATACCAATGGATTTGATGAAGCACTGAGTTTGCCGACGGAAGCTGCTGCGAAAATTGCTTTGAGAACCCAACAAATTATAGCAAATGAAAGTGGTGTAGCACAAACTGTTGACCCACTCGGAGGCAGCTATTATATAGAAAGTTTGACCGATGAAATGGAACGATTGGCTTTAGATTATATTATAAGAATTGATAATATGGGCGGATCTGTTTCAGCAATTGAAGAAGGATTTATGCAACGCGAAATTGCAGCAGCAGCATATATACATCAGAAAAATGTGGAGCAAGAAAAAACGATTATAGTCGGTGTAAACAAATATACGCAACCCGATAACCAAGATACACCGATATTAAGAGTTGATGATAGTATAAGAGAAGGCCAAATAAAAAGATTGAACGATGTGAAAAGTCAACGTGACCAAACCAAAGTAACTGCGTTATTGCAAACACTAGAACAACAAGCAAAAGACGGAACCAACTTAATGCCATGTATTATAGAAAGTGTATCAAATTATGCAACATTGGGCGAAGTGGCAGATGTGTTTAGAAAAACTTTTGGGGAATATGAGGGATAATTATCAATGATAAATGGTTAATTGTTAATGATGAATTATAAACGAAAATATATATATAAAACCAAATCTAATAAAGAAACGAACTTAAGTCCCTCCCATCAGGGGAGGCTACGTGGGGCCAAATGACAAATGAATAGACTACTATTATATATAATAATATCTTTTTTTCCTATGCAAATATTCGCCCAAGAAGATTCAGCAAGTGAGTTAAAGGAATTTGTGATAACAGGTGTGAGCGAGAGTCCTATATATAAAAATTCTTTAAATATAGAGACGATGAAACTCAAAAAAATTGAGCAACAAAATCCGTTTAACCTATCTGATGCATTGGCAAAAAATCCTGGAATTAGTCAAATGACTACAGGGAATTCTATATCAAAACCTGTAATACGTGGATTGTATGGAAACAGGATTTTGGTGCTTTTATCAGGACTTAGATTTGACAACCAACAGTGGCAAGACGAGCATGGACTTGGGCTCCCGTTTATCGGTATCGACAAAGTAGAAATTATTAAAGGTCCGGCTTCTGTATTATATGGAACCGATGCATTGGGTGGTGTGATAAATATTATAGAGGAGCAACCCGATATCAGCCATAAAAAAGTAATAGATATAAATACACGTTTTTATACCAACAGCGCTGGAACTTTAACAGATATCGGATTTAAAGACTATAATAAGGATAAACAGCGTTGGAGCCGCGTGCGATTGGGTATTGAAAGCCATGCCGATTATTCAGATGGGAAGAATAGTAGGGTGCTCAATTCGCGTTCAAATGGATATTATATGAAAGCAGCATATGGTTGTAAAAAGAAAAAAAGAATACAAGAAAATATATATAATTTCTCCTTGAATCATTATGGATTTATTATGGATGATATATATACTTTTGTCACACCCGATAAACGTTGGTCCCGCAGTATGGCCAATCCGCATCATACAGTGATGCTGAATATATTCAATTCAAAAAATACATTTTTCCTAAAAAAATCTTTGTTAAAAGTGAATGCAGGATTTCAATCGAACTTGCGGATGGAAGATGAGGGCGGCGGACAAATTAGTTTGAATATGCACCTTATTTCTGTGCTTGCTACTGCCAAATGGGAAAAGAATATAACCGAGAAAACTACGATAGCTACCAATACACAACTCACTTTTGAAAACAATACAAACTATGGTGGACGTATTATAATACCTGATGCAAATATGGGCGAAGTTTCACTATCAGGTTATGTGAGGCAACAGTTTAAAAAAGCTATTATAGAGTTAGGATTAGGGGGCAATTATAAAAGTATAAAAACATTATATACACGCTCATTAAATGATTCGGTTAAACCCAAAGACTATCAGATATTTCCTTTTTTGATGCAGAGACCTTCAGTAAATGGTATTTTGGGAACTTCATTTTATCCCACAAAAAAAATAAATTTCAAATGCAATATCTCTTCTGGG
>Ga0114970_10003682_pt1 | contig 11190 bp, 5 predicted proteins | sample M_140205_XF_Meta_FD_87030 | JGI IMG/M metagenome (GOLD analysis project Ga0114970, IMG submission 87030) | Freshwater microbial communities from Lake Montjoie, Canada to study carbon cycling - M_140205_XF_MetaG | ecosystem: Environmental > Aquatic > Freshwater > Lake | place: Lake Montjoie... | reverse complement strand
GTGTACTGCCCGTTCGTGGTGTTGGCGCCGTTGCCGCTCGCTCCCCAGAGGACCACGCGCGCACTCCCGATCTCCTTGCCACTCGCGCTTTTGACGGTGCCGCGTAGCGCACCCGGACCCTTGTTGGTCGTGCCGATCAGGAGATCACGCACCAGCAGTCCATTGCGTGGCACGCGCAGTTCGATGAATCCGGTGGAGTCACCACCCGAGAAGGCGCGCGCGGTGACCGGGGCGTTGCGAGGCACACCGCAAAGCGTGAAGAACCCGTCGTCGGCGCTGGTACCGAAGCGCGACGGGTACCGACGTTCCACGCCGCGCGGTCCGACCGTGACTTCGGTGTACTGGGCCCGCACACGCGCCGCCGGCACCTGTTGGCTCGTCGCCGCGGCGCGCACGAAGCCCATGTAGAGCCCCATCGGCTGCTCCGGGTCACCCGGGCCACATCGCTTCGTAATAAGCGTTTCGGCCGAGGGAATGGCCATCGGCACCTCGAGCTCCTCCGGCGTTGTGATATTCACGCGAAAGAGTGGTGCTTCGATCGCCAGCTGGTCGAGGCGTTGATGAAAGAAGCCGATCAGATACGTGCCCACGGCGACGGAATCGATCGCGAAGCGTCCGTTGGCGGCGGTGTTGGCGGTCCGCACGTTCGACGGATTGGCCGCGTCCACCAACTGTACGGTGGCCCCACCCAACCATTGCGTGGCGGCGCTGTCGTACACCGTGCCGATAATACGCGCACGAAGCGGTGTCGGTGTCGGTGTCGGTGTCGGTGTCGGCGTCGCCGGACGCACCTGCGCCGCGAGAACCGCAGGGGTGGCCAGCATCAACAGGAGAAGCGATCGGAACATCGGAACCATGGGCGAGGAGACGAGAGCGACGAACGAGATCAGAAGGCGAACGTAGTACCGAGATACCCCCAATGCTCCACGTGCGCGCCACCGGGGGTGCTGGAAAGAAACGCTCCGGGAAGCACGGTGGCGCCGCCAATGAGCACGCGTAGATGAGTGGTGGCCTTCCACGCGGCTGTGAGATCCAACTCGTCGGCAACATGACGCGCCGTTGAGCCGCTGGCCGCGCGAAAGAGCATGTTTTGCTTATTGTACACCCCGTCGTCGAGACGGCGCCGGTCGAACCGGTACCACGCGCCGCGCAGCGAGAGCGAGGGCATCGGATCCCAACTGCTGGTCGCGTGGACTTCGGTCACGTTGGGGCGACCGATCACGTCAGCGAACCCACCGTGCTGGTGGCCCGCCGGATAGAGCACGGAAAAGGCCTCATTTCCAGAGGTCGCCGGACGGTCGCCGCTGGCTTGTTCCAGCCCCAGCGCGAGCGACGGCAGCCCGCGCACCCGTCGCCATTGCCACTGCGCCTCGGCCACCCAAAACCACGCGTGCAAGTCGCGCGCGCCGGCATGCCCGCGCTGGCGCGCGCCTTCGAGTTCCAGCGACGTCACGATGCGCGCGTCCGCCGCTGTGCCGTATTGCCAGCGTGTGCGGGCGCCGGTGGTGAGGCGGCGCGTCAGCGACGACGACGTGCGGATCGTCTGTTCGTACCAATAACCGTTCCACTGCGCCGGCAATCCGCGCACGAATCGCGCGGCGCCGGCTACGGAGCCGAGCGACAGCGTGCGGAGTCGCGCCGTACGATCGGGGCGATTGCGGTGGTCGAGTCGCACAAGCATCGGGCGGATGTCGGCGGCCTCCAGCACGAGCCGGCCACGCACGAGCTGCGCCCGCGTCCCCTCCGAGCCACGTCGCGTGTTGGCCCAGTCGGGTACGCCCACCAGTCGCTCGCGGTTGAGCGAAAGTTCCTGACGGCCATAGCGCACGGACGAGCGGCCGATGCCGACGTCCGCGTAGAGATTCTGGATGTCGTGACGGTCGCTGTCGGTAGGGCGCGTGCCCTCCGGCAGCGTGCGACTCAGCGCCTGCGCGTCCCGCAGTTCCGCGACCACGCGCCCGTGCAGCCGTGTCGGATGACCAACCTGAACATCGGCGCCGACCATGAGCCGGGTCAGCCCGAAGTCGTCGTGACGCGTGCCGAGATTATACGCCCGCACGAACTCCTCGCGCCAGCGCGCCTGACCGGAGAGCGTCAGGGTGAGAGGCCATCCCCCAAGCAGCGGCATCGCCTTGAGTCGATCGCTCCACTCCCGCGCCGCGGTGGGCGCGTTTACAAGTGTCCCCGTGGATATCCCCGTAGGGGGCCCCGGAGGCGTCGGCTGGGCATGCAGGGCGCCTGCCGAGAGGAGGAGGGCCCCGACGACCGCGCGCGAAAAGGGGAGACAACAGACCATGGGGGACGATACTCATCTCGCCACGAAAAGGCTCACGTGGGGTAGATTTCGCTCAGAACGCCCTCCACTCCCGCCTGCCCTCGATCGTGAAGACATCGCCACTTGCCCGCCTGTCGTTGTCGGCGGCGCTCGTCAGCGCCGCGTGTGCCTCCGCCGCTCAGACCGGGGGCGGACCGGTTGCCGCGCCGACATCGCGCCGGTCGGAGCCGATCACCCCGATTATGGAGATTGCCGCGGCACCGAAGCATGCCGCGGCCGACGCGAAGTGGGCCGATTCGGTCCTCAAGACGCTCACGATCCGTCAGAAGGCCGCGCAGATGGTCTGGATCTGGACGCTCGGCGACTACACGGCGACCGACGCGGCGGCGTACACGAGCATCGAACGCCTGGTGCGCGAGCAGGAGCTGGGCGGCATCATCGTGTCGGTTGGCGGGCCGCTCGACATCGCGGCGAAGGTGAATGCCCTCCAAGCGGTGGCCAAGTTACCGCTGCTGGTCGGCGCAGATCTCGAGACCGGCGCGGCGTTCCGCGCCCGCGGTGGCTGGTTCCTGCCCAACGCCATCGAACTCGGCGGCGCGACCTCGTTTCCGTATCAAATGGGCATCGGCGCCTCGCGCGACACGGCGCTCGCCTATGAGATGGGGCGGGTGACGGCGATCGAAGGGCGTGCGTTGGGCATCCACATGGCGTTCGCCCCGGTGCTCGACGTGAACAATAATCCCAAGAACCCCGTGATTGCCGCCCGGTCCTTCGGTGAAGATCCCGAGCTGGTGTCGCGCATGGGTGCGGCGCTGGTGCGCGGGATTCAGGAGCACGGGATGCTGGCCACTGGGAAGCACTTCCCGGGACATGGCGACACCGAACAAAACTCGCACCTCGAGCTCTCCCGCGTGAATGTGTCGCGCGCGCGGCTCGACAGCGTGGAGCTGCAACCGTTTCAGGCCGCGATCAACGCCGGTGTGCGTGGCATGATGACGTTCCATGGTGGCCTGCCAGCGCTCGACACTACACGCACCGCCGCGACGCTGAGCGCTACCGTGATGACCGACCTGCTGCGGACGCAGATGGGCTTCAACGGCCTGCTGGTGACCGACGCGCTCGATATGAACGGCGTGTTGGGCAACATGACGATGGCGGAAGCGACGCAACGGGCGGTGGTCGCCGGCAACGATGTGCTGCTGATGCCCAGCGATGCCAAGGTCTCCATTCAAGCGGTGGTGGATGGCGTGGCGTCGGGACGATTCACCGAGGCGCGCATCGATGCCTCGGTGAAGAAGCTGCTCATGGCGAAGCACGAATTCGGGCTCCATCGGGAGCGATTCGTGAGTGTGGAAGGCGTTCGGGCCCGTGTCGGCGTAGCGGCCAATGTGGCGCCCGCCCGGGTGGCGGCCGAGAAGGCGATCACCCTGGTGCGTGACTCGCTCGCGTTGGTGCCGTTCGCGATGCCGGCCGCCAGCCGCGTGGTCAGCATCACCATCACGCCGCGGGTCGATCTGAGTGCGGGTCGCATTTTCGATGCGGAACTCAAGAGCACGTTTGCCAACCTGCTGTCGCTCACGCTCAGTCCGGAAACAGTGGCCGACAACACGGCGGGCGCCGCGGCCGGTGGCACCGGGGCCTACAAGATCAACCCCGAACCGGCGCTCTTACCGGCGTCGGTCGACAATGCGCTGGCCATCGCGCGCGGGGCCGATCTGGTGATCGTGTCGAGCTACATCGGGGCGACGAGCAACACCGCGTCGATGGTCGCCACGCGTGGTCTCCCCGAGCTGCTCAACGGGCTGCGCGCGGCGAATACGAAAGTGGTGCTGGTGTCGTTCAACAATCCGTACCTGCAACTGGGCTTGCCGCTCACCGAGGCGCATCTGATCGCGTGGAGCCCGTGGTCGCTGTCGCAGCGCGCGGCGGCGCGGGCGTTACTGGGCAAGGCACCCATCACCGGCCAGCTGCCGATCACGCTCCCCGGGGTGGCGCCGTTCGGCGCCGGCCTGCGTCGCTGATCTGTTTTCACCTTCGTCCAAACTTCTGCCATCATGTTTTCGTCGCGTATCCTCGCCGTCGCCACGGCATCGCTGATTGCGGTCTCCGCGTCGGTGGCGGCCGCCGCCCAGCGCCTCGCGGTCGACCTGACCGGTAATTGGAGCTTTGAAGTCGTCACCGAGAATGGCACGGGCGTGTCGGCCGTGACGATGGCCCAGAAGGGAGACTCGCTGACCGGCACTTACACGTCGGGCCGGATGGGTACGCTGTCGTTCACGGGCATCGTGAAGGGGCCGACCTTCTCTTTCGCCGCCAAGACGTCGGGGGACGCGACCTTCACGTTTAGCGGCACCATCGTCGATGCCGATCACATCACGGGCGATCTGGACTTCGGCGGGCAGGGCGGCGCGACGTTCCGCGGGACACGACAGCCGTGATCGGCTGGGCGTCCAAGCGCCCCGTGCCCCCGAGAGGCGGCGCGACAAACGGCAGACGACAAACGGACGAAATGCGTTAGATTTACCAATTAGGGCATTAGACACCCCCCCAGCATACTGTACCCATTTCTGCCTCATGACCACCGAACTTTCCGCGATGCTGGCGCTTTTCGCAGCCGTCGGGCTCGTGATTGCCGGTGCTGGGTTCTGGTGGATCAACCGCGTCCCGCGGGTACGTCGCGACCAGGCTGAGGCTCTCCCGCTCTTTACCGGCCTTGGCCAGTCGACGGCCGATGTGCCACCAGCGGCGCTCGGAGGTCGTGCCCCGCGGCCGCCTCAGGCGACGCGGATGACGCCGTCCTCGGCGCCCACGACGGCGGTGCTCGAGACGGCGGCGCCCGCGCGCGTCCCGCGCACGACGGGGGAGATTGCCCCTGTCGTGCCCCCGCCGGTGCCTCGGCCAGAATCGAGGCCGATCATTCGCGAGTTTATCACGGTCCCGCCCCCGCCCGTGGTGCGACCCTCGTCGGTGATCCCGCCGTCCCTTGTTCAACAGGTGTCATCTCGTCCGGCCCCGCCGAGCGCGGATGCCCCGGTTGTCAGCGAGGCCGGCGTCTCGGGGACCATGGTCGAGGGACACGCGATTCGATTCAGCGTACCGGCCGAAGGCACGTTACAGTTTCTGCCGGGCCGCCTGGAAATTGGTTTCGGCTCTGACGCCGGACGAGAAATCCGCTTCGTGAATGTGCCTGGCCCGGATGGGACGGACGTCACTTTCGGGCGGGTCGAGGGCGCGCTGTATCGTCACGTGCAGTTGCGTGACAAGACCGTGAGTCGCCAGCACGCCGTGATGCAGTGGCGGGCCGGACACTGGTTCCTGCGCAACCTCTCGCAGACCAATCCCGTCGTGCGTAATGGCGCGGTCCTCGATACCGTCGACGCGCCGTGCCTGCAGGACGGGGATCGCATCGAGATGGGCGAAGTGCTCTTCACGTTTCGGAGCCGTTGATGCTCGACGCCTCCGACGATGACGTCGTCACCGATCTCGATGAATACACGATTCTCGGCGAACTGGGACGCGGCGGGAGCGCGATTGTCTATCGGGCTCGTGATCGTGAGCTCTTTCGCGACGTCGCCATCAAGGTGGTACGCCCGAGATTCGCCGCGCAGGCCGATGACGCCATTGCGCGGCTCGCGCGCGAGGCGCGTACCGTCGCGCGACTGCAGCATCCCAACATCGTCACCGTTCATGCGGTGAAGCGATTGCGGGATGGCGGGCTGGCGCTTGTCATGCAGTTGGTGCCAGGACGCACACTGAAACAAGCGATTCAGGACGACGGCCCGTTCTCGCCGGAGCGCGCGGAACGCGTGCTGAAAGACGTAGCTGAAGCGCTGGCCTTTGCGCATGCGAATGGCGTCGTCCATCGTGATGTGAAACCGGAAAACGTGTTCCTCGATTCCGAGACCGACCGGGCGTTGCTTAGTGACTTCGGGATCGCGCACTCGGCGGAGTTCGACTCGCGGCTCACGATGACCGGGGCTGCGATCGGCACGCCGGCGTACATGGCCCCGGAGCAGATTGACGGTGGTGCGGCGAACGCGCGCTCGGACCTGTACAGTCTCGGATTGCTGACGTGGGAAATGCTCACCGGTGAGCGGCCGTGGGAAGGTGAGGCGCTGTACAACGTCATCTTCAAGCAAAAAAACGAAGAGCTGCCGGCGATCGACTTCGTGCGCCCCGGCGAAGTGCCGCCGCGTTTGCAGTACATCACGGAGCGCATGCTGCAGAAGAAGCCCGCCGCTCGTTGGGCCGGGGCGGATGGACTGCTCGCGGCGCTGGACGCGTGGGTCGTACCCAGCGATTGGAAGCAGTGGGAAGAGTCGCACCGTCGTCGTCGCGAGCGGGAGAAGGCCAAGCCTCGCGTCGCATCGGCAACCAAGGGCGCGGGCGCCGACGCGACGGTGAGGTTTGCGCGGCCTGCGTCTCAGGGGCAGGGAACGGATGTCGCCCCAGTCTTGGCGAGCTCACGGCTCGAGACGCCGATGCCGACGCCGGCTGCGTCAGTGATCGTCGACGATGAATCGCCGTCGTGGGCCTCTGCCGAAGCCCCGTCGCGCCGCGGACGATGGTTGGCCGTGGCGGCGCTGGTCATCGTGACCGCCGGCGGCGCGTACGCCTATTTCGCGAAGACGCAGGGAAGCACCTCGCGCAGCGCGGCGCGCAGCGCGGCGCCGGTCGTGATGGCGGACGCTCGGAACATCGAACTTCCGATCATTGCCAACGTGGACACGATGCCTCCCCTGACACCGGACTCGTCTCGCGTCATCGGGGGGAGCGATTCAACTGCGTCCGCTGGCATAACCACCGGTCTGTCGACGCCGGCTGCTGACGGGGCGCAAAGCCGCGAGGCGTTCGTCGCCGACTCCGTCGCCGGCATGCGGGTTTGGCGTGCGGCTCGACGCGCGGCACGGGTTGCCGACTCGATCGCCCGCACGGCGCAAGCCGTACCGCTTCCGACCGTCGTACCCGCCACCATCCGTGCCACCGACGACCCCGGCATCATCGCCGCGGGCGGCCGGCATTCCTGCGCCCTCGTCTCCGGACGAATCCTCTGTTGGGGGGCGAACGATCGCGGCCAGCTTGGCGACGGCGACTCTGAGGCGAACGGCCGTCCCGCGCCGGTCGTTGGGGATCTCACGTTTACACAGGTCACCACAGGCTTGGCGCACAGTTGTGGCGTCTCGCGCGGCGGCGAGGCCTTCTGCTGGGGAAATGACGACAAGGGACAGCTGGGGGACGCCACGTTTACGTCACGCAGCGCCCCCGTTCGCGTCGCCGGCAACCAGAACTTTCGGACCCTGCGCACGGGACAGGCGCACACCTGCGGACTCACCACCTCCGGCGAGGTGCTCTGTTGGGGCAGCAACGCGAACGGGCAACTCGGTGACGGCAGCACGGTCACACGTTCGTCGCCCGTGCTCGTCGTCGGCGGGCAGCGATTTGTGTCGCTGAGCGCCGGGTGGGCACATACCTGCGCGATCGCCGCCGAGGGGATCGCCTATTGCTGGGGGGCGAACGCCTCCGGTCAATTGGGCACCGGCACCCGTGCCGACTCGCGTGCGCCGGTCGCCATCAGTCTGCCGGCCAAGGTCACGAGCATCTCGGCCGGCGGCTCCCACACCTGTGCGGTGACCGAGGCAGGTGAGGTCTATTGCTGGGGGCGCAACAGCTTCGGCCAGCTTGGCACGGGCGGCACCGCCGAGCAAACGGTGCCCACCCTGGTGGCGACGTCGACACGATTCGCATCGGTCAGCTTGGGAGGGGTTCACACGTGCGCACGCACGCGCGGCGGCCAGGCGTGGTGCTGGGGGCGCAACGTGTACGGTCAGGTTGGGGATGGCACGAACGCGTCGCGCGACGTCCCGACGCGGGTGGCCGGTGGCATCACGTTCTCCGCCGTGAGTGCGACGGGAGCGCACACGTGTGGTACGGCCACCGACGGGGAATTGTGGTGTTGGGGTTTCAATGTGGAAGGCCAGCTCGGCGACGGCACGCGCAATCATCTCGCGCGCCCAACGCGCGTGATCATGGCGGAGCGGTAAGGTGCCATTGGGTCGCGCGATGCGGTGGCTGCGCCCGTTGCTGTGGGTGGTGCTCGGCACCGGGGCCACGGCGTGCGCGGGATTTTCCGACATCGCGGGACCTCGCCCCCTCGAGGCGCCGGTCGCTGAGGTGCAACTGACGCCGGCGCAGCTCACGATGACGGCGGGCGGGAATGCAGTACTGTTGGCGCGGGTGCGGGATGGATCGGCCCAGGTGCTCACCGATCGCGAACTCGCCTGGTCCAGTAGCGATTCCTCGGTGGCCACGGTCTCGGCCGCCGGATTGGTTGCCGCTCTTCGACCTGGTGTCGTTCGGATTGCCGTCTCGGCCGACGGCCGCAGCGCGACCGCCACGGTGACCGTGGTGGCTCGCGCGGTCGCCAGTGTGCAAATCACGCCTACGGCGCCCAACGTGCTCCTTGGCGGGTTCGTCCAACTGCGGGCGGTGCCGCTCGACGAGACCGGCGCGCCGCTCACTGACCGTCCACTCTTCTGGGAATCAAGCGACCCGCGAGTGGCCGCCGTGGACATTACCGGCGTGGTGAACGGGCTCACGACGGGTGTGGCAACGATTACGGCGACCAGCGAAACGCGGAGTTCGTCGGTTGGTGTGACGGTGTCGCCGGTCCCCGTGGCGAGCGTACAGATTACGCCGCCGAGCGACACGATCACGGTGGGGCAGTCCACACAGCTCCGTGCGGTCTCGAGAGATGACGCCGGTGCCGTGCTTGGTGATCGCGTCGCCACGTGGAGTACCAGTACCCCGACGGTCGCGACGGTGTCCTCGACGGGCGTGGTGCTGGGGATCGCCCCGGGCGTGTCGACGATCAGCGCCACCAGCGCCGAGCGCACGGCGACGGCGAGTATTCGCGTAACGCCGCGCCCCGTCGGATCGGTGATCGTGTCTCCTTCGCAGTCGGCGTTGACGGTTGGACAGACGGTGCGGCTGGTGGTGCAGATCACCGACGCGAACGGGACGTTGTTGACCGGTCGCGCCATCACCTTCCGAAGCAGCAGCGTGGCGGTCGCGCAGGTGGCCAGCGATGGCACGGTGACGGCGTCCTCACCGGGCGTCGCCACCGTGACCGCCACGAGCGACGCGCAGGTCGGTACTGCCACGATTGTGGTGTCGCCGTCGCCAGTGGCGGCCGTGCGTATCGCTCCGGAGACGACCACGTTGCTGGTGGGAGCGACATCGCGCGTCAGCGCCGTCGCGCTCGATGCAGGTGGCGCCACGTTACCGCAGCGCCCCGTGGTCTGGACGTCGGGTGCTCCGAGCGTGTTCACGGTGGGCTCGGATGGCACGGTGGTTGGCGTTCGTCCAGGCGCGGGTCTCGTGCTCGCCTCGTCGGAGGGACGACTGGGCAGTGCAGCGGTCATCGTTCGGTTGCCGACTGTCACGCGGGTCGAACTGACGCCGAAGAATGTGTCGATTATCGCCGGGCAGACCAGCGACCTCACGGCGGCCGTGCTCGATAGCAGTGGTGCGGCGGTTACCGGCCGTACCATTGACTGGCGTTCCGCAAATGTCGCGGTGGCGGTGGTCTCCAATACCGGCCGTGTCCGCGCCATCGCCCCCGGGAGTACCGTCATGAGCGCGACGGTAGATGGCGTTGTCGGTTCGACGGCGGTCACGGTGACCCCCGCGTCCGTCGCAAGCGTGCGCGTGTCGCTGGGGGGGGCGTCGGTCGTCGTGGGCGATACTACGCGGGCGACGGCCGAGCTGCTCGATGCGTCGGACAACGTGCTCACGGGTCGTGCGGTGACGTGGAGCAGCGCGAACCCCGCCGTGGCGACGGTGAACAGCATTGGCGTGGTGACCACGCTGACTGTTGGCACGACGACGATTACCGCGACGAGTGAAGGGCGGAGCGGCTCGGCGGGCCTCACGGTGAGGGCGCTGGTGGCGCCCGTGGCGAGCGTGTCGGTCACGCTGTCGCCCGCCTCCGTGGTTGTCGGCGGCTCGTCACAGGCGTCGGCTGAGCTGCGGGATGCGTCGAGCAATGTGTTGAGCAGCCGCGTCATCACATGGAGCAGCGCGAACGTGGCGGTGGCCACGGTGAACAGCAGTGGTGTGGTGACGACGCGCACGATCGGCACGACGACGATTACCGCGACGAGTGAAGGGCGCAGCGGCACGGCGGAGCTCACGGTGACCGCGGTCCCTGCGCCGGTGGCGAGCGTCACGGTGACGCTGTCGCCCTCCTCGGTGAGTGCGGGGGCCACGTCGCAAGCCAGTGCGGTCACGCGTGATGCGTCGAACAACGTGTTGAGCGGCCGCACCATCACGTGGACCAGCTCGAACACCGCCGTCGCCACGGTGAACAGCAGCGGCCTGGTGACGACACTCACGGCCGGTAGCACGACGATCACGGCGACCTCGGAAACCAAAACCGGTGCCGCGGATCTCACGGTGAGCGCGCCGGTGATCCCGGTGGCGAGCGTGACGGTGACGCTGTCGTCCACCTCGGTGACCGTCGGGGCGACGTCGCAGGCGACGGCGGTCACGCGCGATGGGTCGAACAACGTGTTGAGTGGTCGCACCATCACGTGGACCAGCTCGAATACGGCCGTCGCGACGGTCAATGGCAGCAGCGGCCTCGTGACGACGCTCACGGCCGGTACGACGACGATCACCGCGACATCGGAGACCAAAACCGGCACCGCGGATCTCACGGTGACCGCGCCGGTGATCCCGGTGGCGAGCGTGAGCGTCACGCTTACGCCGGCCTCGGTGACCGTCGGCACCTCGTCGCAAGCCAGTGCGGTCACGCGCGATGTGTCGAATAACGTGCTCACGGGCCGCACCATCACGTGGACCAGCTCGAACACGGCCGTCGCGACGGTGAATAGCAGTGGCCTGGTGACGACACT
>Ga0114970_10003681_pt1 | contig 11190 bp, 8 predicted proteins | sample M_140205_XF_Meta_FD_87030 | JGI IMG/M metagenome (GOLD analysis project Ga0114970, IMG submission 87030) | Freshwater microbial communities from Lake Montjoie, Canada to study carbon cycling - M_140205_XF_MetaG | ecosystem: Environmental > Aquatic > Freshwater > Lake | place: Lake Montjoie... | reverse complement strand
GCAAATCGTGGTCGATGCCGCCGCGATCAAACTGATGCCGCGCGATTTTGCAAAGCGCCACCACATCTTCCCGGTCGCCCTGGATCGTGAGAAACGCCTGCTTATCATCGCAATCGCCGACACGAACAACGTCGTCGCCCTTGACCAGGTGCGGGCACAGTTGCGCGGCGAAATGGAACTCGAGGCGCGCCTGGCCGGTGAAACAGAAATTGCCCGCGCAATTGAACAGTATTACGGACTCGAGCTTTCGATCGACGGAATCCTGCACGAGATCGAAACCGGTGAAATCGATTACCAAAGCCTGCACTCCTCGGGCGACGAATACAGCCAACCCGTCGTCAGATTGATTTCCTCTTTGCTTGCTGACGCAGTGGAGCAAGGCGCTTCGGACGTGCACTTCGAGCCGGAACAGAATTTTCTGCGTATTCGTTACCGCATAGACGGTGTTTTGCGACAAATCCGCTCATTGCACAAGACATACTGGCCGGCCATGACCGTGCGCCTCAAGGTTCTTGCCGGAATGAACATCGCGGAGACACGCGCACCACAGGACGGTCGAATTTCCCTGACGCTCACGGGACGACCCGTGGATTTTCGTGTCTCGTCGCAGGTAACGACACACGGCGAGAACGTCGTATTGCGGATTCTCGACCGGCAAAAGGGTATCGTGCCTCTCGACATGCTCGGGCTTGAAGCCTCACAACTCGCGCTCCTGAAAAAAATGCTCGCCCGACCCGAGGGCATCATTCTGGTCACGGGCCCCACCGGAAGCGGAAAAACCACGACGCTCTATTCGGTGCTTAATCACATCAATCATGACGGCATAAACATCATGACCCTTGAGGATCCGGTCGAGTATCCAATGACCCTTATCCGCCAGACTTCCGTATCGGAGGCGGCAAAGATGGATTTTGCCAACGGCATCAGGTCCCTGATGCGTCAGGATCCTGATGTGATCCTGGTGGGGGAAGTGCGCGACGAGGATACGGCGCAGATGGCCTTTCGCGCTGCAATGACCGGCCACCAGGTCTACTCCACGCTTCACACAAATTCCGCGCTTGGCGCCCTGCCGCGACTTGCGGACATCGGTATCGTGCCGGACATCCTCGCGGGCAATATCATAGGCATCATCGCGCAGCGACTTATGCGAAAGCTCTGCCGACACTGCAGGCAGCCTTACGAGGCCAATGCCTCCGAATGCCGCATGCTTGCCGTGCGCCCGGACAGGCCGCCGACACTCTACCGCTCGGTCGGCTGCGATCACTGCGACTATCAAGGCTACCGCGGTCGGGTCGCCATCATGGAATTGCTAAAGATGGATCCTGACCTAGACGAAATGATCGCAAATCGCGCCAGCGCGCGCGAAATGCATAAGGCGGCGATTGCCAAAGGATTTCATACGCTGGCCGACGATGGTGTGCGCCGCGTTCTCGACGGAACGACGGCCGTCGACGAACTGATGCGTGTCGTCGACATTACTGACCGCATGTAGGCGCGGTCGCAGGCGCTCTTCTCTGAAGACCAAAAACCATGGCGCTGTTCAATTACAAGGCAATCGATACCCGCGGCAAGGCGATCATGGGGCAACTCGACGCCGTAAACATCATCGATCTGGAGTTGCGCCTCAAACGCATGGGACTCGATCTCATTGCCGGTGCCCCGTCCAAACGCGGTCGAACTTCGTTTTTTTCCGCCTCCTCGGTGAAACGCAGCGATCTGATCAATTTCTGCTTCCACCTGGAGCAACTTTCGTCGGCAGGTGTCCCTATGCTAGAGGGCCTTACCGATTTGCGCGACAGCACCGAAAACCCACGCTTCAAGGAGGTCATCTCCGGGGTAATTGAAAGCATACAGGGCGGTCAAAATCTTTCGCAATCGCTGGGGCTGTACCCGGACGTTTTCAATCCGGTTTTCGCCGCCCTGATCCGCGCCGGCGAGAGCACGGGACGCATGGCCGAGGTACTCAAAAGTCTCGCTGACACGCTCAAATGGGAAGACGAACTGGCGGCCCAGACCAAAAAACTGGCGATGTATCCGGCCTTTGTCGGCAGCATTGTGCTGACTGTGACCCTGTTCCTGATGATCTACCTGGTTCCGCAAATGGTCGGCTTCATCAAGGGCATGGGCCAGGCGCTGCCCTTCCACACACTGCTGCTCATAGCAGTGTCAAACTTCATGATCCACTATTGGTGGGTTGTCATTGCCACGCCCTTCGTTCTGTTCTTCATAATAAAATTTCTCGCGGCGACGCGTCCGGGGGTGCGCTACAAGATTGACCAGATCAAGCTTGATTTACCGATCCTCGGGCCGATCTTGAGAAAGATCATCCTGTCGCGTTTCGCCAGCATTTTTGCGCTGATGTACTCGTCCGGTATCACCATCCTCGACTCGATCCGAAATTCAGAGGAGACGGCGGGGAATGTCGTCATCCGCGAGGGGCTGCGCGTGGCCGGCCAGCAGATTGCCGATGGAAAAAACGTGACGTCAGCCTTTCAGGACGTCGGCCTGTTCCCACCCCTGGTCATTCGAATGCTGCGCATCGGGGAGACGACAGGCGCGCTGGACACCGCGCTGTTAAACGTATCGTATTTCTACAACCGCGAGGTCAAGGAGTCCATAGACAAGGTGCAGGCGATGATCGAGCCGGCTCTGACGATCGTCCTGGGTGCGATTCTCGGCTGGGTTATGTTGTCCGTGCTCGGCCCCATTTACGACACCATCGGCAAAATCAAGATCTAGTGCAAACCATGCTAAAGAAACGTCTTCTTTATTTCGCCGCCGGCAGCGTTTGCGCGTTCCTCTGGAAACGCGGCGAATTGACCGCGGAAATCCGGCTCGAAAACAACGAAAGCGGCCTTGCCGCCTTTTCCGAATACACGTCCGCCAATCGCGACAGCCTGTTCTATCTGCTCGCCGACGTTGTCGAAGAGGACTTTTTCCAAGAAGTACTCCCCAAGGTCAGCGGCAAAGACAGGGTGTTGCTGCTGGGGCGAAAACTCTCGCAACGCTACCGCGACACCACATTGGCGTTGACCGCCACCCTTGGCACTGAATCGGGTGCGCGGCGCGAAGAGCGTTTGCTTTTTAGCTCCTTCACCAACACGCAACAATTCCAGCCTTGGCTGGCGGTGCTGCAATCGCACGAGGTTAGGCTAGTCGGCGTTTATTCCGTTCCGTTCGTCACACCCCAACTGATCGAACGCGCGGCAATTAAAACGCCACGCTGTCTGGTTGTAAGCGAGCAAAGCGGTGGTTTGCGCCAGACCTACATCGAGGGCGGTCGCATGCGCTTCTCGCGGCTCGGTCGCCTTGAGGCGGCCGATCCGGCAAGAGCCGCACAAAATTTCGTAGCTGAATCGGGACGCATTCAACAGTATCTAACCAACCTCAGGCTGCTACCGCGGGACATCGGTGCGCTCGACGTCATCGTTCTCGCGCCCGCAGGCCAGAAAGCGGTCTACGCCGACACTTGCGTCAGCAACGCGCGCCTGCATTTTCATGTCCACGACACGGGGGAACTGGCAACGCAACTGAAGCTACGCGCGTATCCGCTGGAATTGAAAAGCGAAGCGATATTCCTTCATCTGCTCGCCGAGCACCAGCCGGCCGAACAATATGTCGCCGAGCCCATGAGACGCTTCTATCGGCTCTGGCAGGCGCGTCTGGGACTGATTGCCGGGGGCATTGCGGTCTTTGGCTTTTGCGCGCTGTTGGCTGGGCTAAAAATGATCGATGTCCACAGCACCGAACAAATAGTCGAGGCTGAGAGGAGCCAGGAGTCCACCGCCGCGCAGGAGTACTCGCGCCTGACGCTGTCTTTTCCCAAAATCCCGACCAGCTCAGAAAATCTCAAGGCCGGCGTGAAGAGCTACAAGCTGCTGGTCGAGCAGACGGTCTCCCCAACGGGATTGCTTGCGGATGTGAGCGTGGCGCTCACATCCTCTGCACTGATAGAAGTCGACCGAATAAGCTGGGAGATCAGTCCGGTCAGGACCGGTTCAGGCGGAAGAAGTTCACGCGCCCCCCTCCCCGCGCCAACGGGCCCCGCTGCGGCCACAACACCCGTGTCGGCCGACACGCGCTATGAAGTCGCTGAAATCAACGCCCGCATCAACACACCACAGGCAAGCGACTACCGCACCGTCGCAAGCCTGGTGAACCAGTTTGTCGATGCACTGAAAAAGCGCCCCGGGTGGGATGTGGTTTCGATCCGGCTGCCCTTCGACACCGATTCGACAAGCGCGCTGCGCGGAGGTGCGGGAGAAGAACGAACAAACGAAGCGCCGCGTTTCACGATAACAGTGAGCAGGAAGGTCGGGGCATGACCATCAATCGGGAAGACATCAAGAAACTAAGATTACCGATCACACTTTGTCTGCTCATGATGGGCGCAGGGGCCGCATCTCTTTTCGTCGTAGAGCGCGCTAAAGATCGCGTCAACCAGGACAAGGACACAGTGCACCGGTCCAAACTGGCGGCACAAGAGCGGGTCGCAAAAGCAACGGAAGAAGAACGCGAAATTCGGGAAAATCTCACGCAATTTGAGCGACTTGTATCCTGGGGGATTGTCGGAGAAGAAAAACGACTTGATTGGGTGGAGTCAATCGCGCGAATCCGCGAGCGGCGAAAATTATTTAAAATAAATTACGACATTGAAGCGCAAAAAACCCTGGACTATCCTGGCTTCATGCCCGCGGCCGGGCTGGAGTTCATGTCAAGCCGCCTCAAGGTTGATATGCCGCTACTGCATGAAGATGATCTGCTTCATTTTTTCGAAGATCTGCAAGCGGCGGGAAAAGCCTATGTTTCCATACGCCGGTGCGTGCTGGAACGAACGGAGCGCGAAGCACCCCCGGGCGGCCGCGGCATGGCGCCAAGATTAAAGTCGGAATGTCAAATGGACATGATCACCATCAGGGAGAAAAAGTAGTAATGAATCCCGGCGTAAAATTTATCCATGCCCTGCTCGCCCTCACTCTGACTTCGACTGCATTGCCGGGAACTGCAGCCGACGGTTTGGGCCGCCTGTTCCTGACGCCGGCACAGCGGCTTGATCTAGACAAACGGCGCCAGGCCGATGCCCAGGAAAGCCTTATTTCCAGCGACAACTTCGTTACAGTGAACGGTCAAGTGTCCCGCTCCAGTGGGAAAACAACATCCTGGATAAACGGCCAGGCGCAGCACGGCCAGGCAGGTCGCGTCGATCCGTCAAAGGTGTCCGTACCCATGGGGGAAGATCAGCCTCCAGTCCCGTTGAAAATCGGCGAGACGCTCGACAGGGTTCGCGGCGAGAAACGCGATGTCGTGGGGGATGGCCAGATCCGCGTGCCCTCCGGCAAGCGCTAATTTATGGGAGCACGGCATATTCGATCACCGCGGCATCGCCAGCGCGGCATGGCTATGCTCGCGCTGGTCGTTCTCATCACCCTCATCGGCACCTACGTAGTCAGCGACGCGCTTACGCGCATCACCGCCCAGGTGAAAATCGAGCGTGACAGCCGGTCACTCGACGCCATGCAGGAGGCCAAGGCGGCGCTCATTGCGTGGTCGACATCCCAGGCATGGACCGGCAACACGACCGACCAGCCCGGCTCGCTGCCCTGCCCGGATACCACCAATGACGGTTCGTCCGACATCAGCGGCGGAGCCTGCCTCGGCCAGGTCGGCCGCCTGCCCTGGAAAACCCTGAACGCCCGCGAGTTGCGCGATGCCAGCGGTGAAATTTTATGGTATGCCCTCTCGCCGAATTTACGCAATGCCAGCGGCATCACTGTAATCAACAGCGACACGCAGGGCCAGCTTGTGCTCTACAGCGACAAGGACAGCACCACGACTGCGACGCTCAGCAACGTGGTGGCGTTTGTCATTGCGCCGGGCGTCGCCGTCGCCGGGCAGGCGCGTAATTCAAGCGGCGTGAATACCGCCGCCAATTACCTTGAAGGGCGCAATTCCGGCGCAACGGGAAACTACACCAGCACCCCGCAGTCCCCGGCAAGCTACCCCGACACCTTCAACGACCAGATTTTGCCGCTGACGCACGCCGATCTGTTTTCGGTGGTCGAGCAGGCGGTCGCCTCGCGCATAGAAAGTGACATCAAGCAATACATTGCCCCAGCCTCCGGATCATCCATCACTTCATATTTTTCACAGTGGGGCGGATTTCCCTTGCCGGCGATATTCTCGAACGCCACCTACACCAACGGACCGGGGACAAGCGCGCAGCGCGCGCAAACCGCGTACATCGGCAGTACGACAACGTCGACATCGGGGGGACTCCTCCCGCTCACGACCACGGGCACCTACACCTGGACCACCGGCTCGGCGACCGTCACCCTGACCGGCGGCACGGCCGCCTCAATCAGCGGAACCACATGCTCGCTCGTCACCGGGGGGATGCAATGCGACTTCAACATCAACCCGACACTGACCGGCTGCTGCAGTTACAGCATGGTCAACCCCCAATTCAGGGTATCGGCACCGATCGCCAATGTCGGGCTGGGTTTTGTCGACCTGCCCGACGATGTAAGTACGGGTCTGTCGCCGCGTGTGACGGTGACCAACCTGACGGGGACCACCCGCACCATGTCCGGAACAAGCACCACAGGATCTTTGAGCGCCACCGGCGCCGGTACCGTGATTTTTCAGGGAACTCATGTCCGGAACAGCACCTCCTCTGCCGCGCGGGCGATGCGGGTGACGATTCCCGATGTAACCACGAGTTCACTCACCAGCAGCAGCGACCCCTTCGCCGGCTGGTTCATACGAAACGAATGGTACCGGCAGGTCTATTACGCGGTATCACCCGGCTTGCAGCCGGGAGGCGGCGGCAGCTGCAGCGCGCTGCCCGCAACGCCCTCGTGCCTAACGGTCAACACCCTGCCCTCGAGTTACGCGTCGACAACCGACAAGCGGGTCATCCTGATACTGACCGGCCGCTCGATCAATGGCTCCAGCCGGCCCTCCGCAACACTTTCGAACTACCTGGAGGGCCAGAACACCACGCCGACCGATTTCATTTACGAACACCGGGCAGGGGTGGCTTCGTCCATCAATGACAGGGTGGTTGTCATTGCGCCCTGAACCGCGCAAATTGGTTCGTTGCCAAAAAGGCTTTTCGCTTGCCGAACTGGCCGTGGCCTTCGTCATTATCGGGCTGCTCCTCGCCGGCGCGCTCATGCCCATATCCGCGCAATTGGAGGTACGCAGCGTCGCCGACACCCGCCGCAGCATGGATTCGATTCGCGACGCCGTCATCGGATTCGCCCAGTCGAACGGACGGCTGCCCTGTCCGGCCAACGGTGCACTCGCAATGGGGGCGGTTGGCGCCGGCACCGAGCAATGGGACAGCACCAACAATCGCTGCACCACTGCGCTGGGCGTCGTGCCCTGGAGCACCCTTGGCGTGGCGGAAGTGGACGCATGGGGACGGCGTTTCACCTATCGCATCACCAGCGCGTTCGCCGACGCCATCAGTAACGCTACGTACGCCGCAACGACCACGCTCACGCCGGCCAACGCCGCGCTGGCCAGCCCCGCCAACCAGTCGCCGGCTTGCAGCGCCCCGGTACCTACGCCGGCACTTTCCACATTTGCCCTGTGCAGTCTTGGCGACATTGCGGTGTTCACGCGCAATGACTCGACGCGCGCCACCAGCGCGATTGCCGTCGGCATTCCCGCAATCATCATTTCCCACGGTAAGAACGGCTACGGTGCATTCCAGCCAAGCGGCACCCGCCTCATCGGATCCGGCGACGGCAACAGCGACGGCGTGCCCGACCAGAACGTCGACGAGGCAGCCAACATAAACGGCACAACCACGATCACGGTGGTCGCCGTCACCGGGTCAAGCAGCTACCTTCATAACGCCTACTTCAGCCGCAACGCCAGCACGGCCACCTCCTCGTGCAGTGACAGCACGGCCGGATCACCATTCTGCGAATTCGACGACATTGTGCTGGCCATTTCACCCTCTACGCTGATAACCCGCATGATCAGCGCCAGCCGGCTCCCATAGTGCTAGACAATCCCAAAACCACCGCCAAAGAACGTTCACAACCCCAATGAAACGCAACCAGACCATTCTGATCACCGTTGCAACCGTGAACCTCGCGCTGATGCTGGCTTTCCCGCCATATGACACGCTGTCGTTGACCCGCGGCGGGACAAGTTTTGACGCCTTTTATTTCGTGCTCGACCCGCAGTACAACAAACAGATTAATTCCAACCTGCTTTATCTTGAAGTGATGTGGATACTGATAAATGCTGCGGCTGGATGGCTGTCTTTGCGCGATGGCCGAGCCGGTCCCGCATCACTGACGGCCAGAAACGGGGTGTTGATCTTCGCGGCGGTGAATCTCGCCGTGCTGCTAATCTTTGTCCCGTTTGAGACCTATACCTCGCTGCAACGCAATACGCCGCTGACATTCGACGGTTACTATTTTTTGTTCGGAGATAAAGCAAAACGAAGTATTTATCTACCCCTGTTGTTTCTGGAATTATTTTTACTCGCCATCAATACCGCGATTCTGTGGCTCACCTTCAAGCTTGCCGTACCAGCCCCCGCCAATAACCACAGAAACTAAGCACGTCGGAGGTCACGGCGCAGCAAGAAGCGGACATACCCCTGCTCATTATCGGACAACCGTAACGCGAACCCCGAGATCTCCGCATGCCGCGCCGCCTGATATAAGCCGATGCCATAACCGGAGGCTGAGGGAACCGGCCCGCGCAACAAACCGCGCAACACCTCTGGGGCAACCATACTACCCGTGTCGGAAACGGAAAATTCGATCGCGTCTGCACAACTGAATCTGGCGGTGATCCGCACCCCGCTCTCAAGACGCAGTTTTCGCATGGCATTCTGGATCAAATTGTCCGCAACGCTGTCAAAGAGTTCCTTCGGCAGCAGCACCGTGTCAACAACAGCTCCCGCCTCAAACTCGACCGGCTGCCCTTTGTAGCTTCGTCTCAGGTCTGCCCACCAGACATCGGCGCGAACAAAGCGACTACTTTCCATCTCCGGCCGGCGTAATTTATCTATGGTCGCCTGCAAGCGTTGCGAGATAGCCGGCAGTTGCCGACGCATCAAGGCTTGCAATTCAGCCGGGTCGTGTTGTGCGCTGCTTTCCGCCGCGGAAGTAAGCACATTCAGCGATTGCAAAAGATTTTTCACATCGTGCGCCATCCGCGCGCCGGTTTCATGGACCGCCTGCACGTAGGTCTGTTGCTGAAGTTTCATCTCGCGCAACTTTGCGAGATAAAACTCCCCCAGCAGCTGACCAAGTAAATGAAAATGCCATATGAGCGAAGGGCTCAGCGCATGTCGGCTATAGACCATTACATAAAACTGCTCATTCGCGAATTCCGCCGAATACTGCGTCCGATGACCAAATTCCCCCGAGTCCTCTCCGGCACGCCATTTTCCGCCCGTCACCCAAGGCAGCTTCTGCAGACCGTCACAGGCCTGCCTCAAGAACTGCTCCGCGCGTGCCTCACATTGCGAGAGTTCGGCAAGGAAATACAGCCATTGCTCGAAAGGCAGTCCGATGGAGAGCAGATAACGTGAGAAAAACATGGCCAAACCGCCAAAACCACCGCGCGGGTTCCACGCCAAAGACAAGGCCAGTAACACGCCTGCGATAATGATCAGGGTGTAGGCGAGCGACAACAAGTAATACAGGCGCGCAACACTCATAAATGCAAACGTACCAAGTACCAGTACTACGAGCATCAAAAACAAAAGGGTTGCGTACAGAAAGTCCACTATCTGCGGTGTTTCGGCGCTGTCTTTCTCGACCGGCAACAATGCCATCGGGATAAAGAGCAGGGGAAGGCCGTAGCGCACGAAGGGCCCGATTTCCGTCGGAAGATTAATATCCATAAAGCTGTTGGGTACTATCCAAACCAGCAGCATCGCCACAAAATAAAGCAGCACGACTAAATAAAACCGTCGCAGCCACGGGGCCTGGAACAGGAACACCTTGCCGCCGACAATGCCGGCAAGTACGCTCACCCATAGTCCGAGCAGCCACCAATTGAGCGTGAGCATTACAAGAATAGCGATCAACAGGATGCCCAGCACCTGTCCGGTCGACATGCGCTGATCGCCGCGCATGAATGGCTGCCACATAATGAACAAACCAAAATGGGCCAGCATCAACACCCGACCCAGGTAGGACTCGGGGCCGATCACTGCGGCAAGATGGAAAAGCACCACCATGGCGATGAAAAATAGCCGCCAATTACGCAGCGTAGCCAACTGGAAAAGCGGGAGAAAATTCGCTATTTGCATGAAATTGGGGGTAAGGGCTTGCTCCGCGAGGTCTCGCGCTTTAACCTCCTGAAGGCAGGATTTATGCCATCGCGCACCCAGTCATGATAACCAAACGCCCAAACACCTCCACATCCAATTTCCCGCATACGGCGCTGCACTCCGCGTTTGTGATCGCGCGATACACCCTCATCGAAGCGCTGCGCAACCGTTTGCTGTGGATCGTTGCCGCGAGCATTGGCGTCAGCCTTATCGCCGCAGCCTTTTTACAGGCGGTAGCGATCACAGAAGCCAAACAAATACAGGCGGCCATCCTTGCCGCCCTGTTGCGCCTCAGCGCAGTATTCATTGTCGTTTCGTTTATAGTGACCAGCATGGTACGCGAGGCCAACGACAAAGGGCTTGAACTGATCCTCGCCCTGCCACTACCACGCGCCAGTTATTTCTTCGGCAAACTCGCCGGATTCGCCGTGTCCGCCATCGTCCTCGCAGCACTCTTTGGCCTGCCGCTGACGTTGTTTGCGCCCTGGCTGCAAGTGGGCGCGTGGACTGTGTCGCTTGCCTGCGAACTTCTCATCATGACTACGCTAAGCCTGTTTTGCGTAATGTCGCTCAATCAGGTGACATCAGCGCTGGCCGCCGCAGCCGGATTTTACGTGCTCTCCCGCAGCATCGGCGCCATCCAGGTAATCGCTGCAGCGCCGCTGGACACTGCCGGCAGCCTTGGCAATGACGTAATACGCTTGCTGATCGACGTGTTCGCGCTGCTACTCCCCCACTTGGACCGCATCACCCGTACGGAATGGCTGCTGTATGCCGCACCTGACGCCGCGTCCATGGCCGCAGCCGCTCTGGAGGCCGCTATCTACGGGGGACTGTTATGCGGCGCAGCGCTGTTTGACTTTTATCGCAAAAATTTT
>Ga0114970_10003680_pt1 | contig 11191 bp, 9 predicted proteins | sample M_140205_XF_Meta_FD_87030 | JGI IMG/M metagenome (GOLD analysis project Ga0114970, IMG submission 87030) | Freshwater microbial communities from Lake Montjoie, Canada to study carbon cycling - M_140205_XF_MetaG | ecosystem: Environmental > Aquatic > Freshwater > Lake | place: Lake Montjoie... | reverse complement strand
CCGCCGACCTGGCCGTGTTGCTGGCCATCGTGTCTTCGCTGACCAATCGGCCATTGCCGGAAAAACTGGCTGTATTCGGCGAAGTGGGGCTGGCCGGCGAAGTGCGTCCCGCGCCGCGCGGGCAGGAGCGCTTGCGCGAAGCAGCCAAGCTGGGCTTCACGCATGCGATCATTCCGCGCGCCAATCTGCCCAAATCGCCCATTGAGGGCATTGAGATCGTTGCCGTCGAGCGTGTCTCCGACGCCATCCGGCATCTTCGCGAGCGCTAGCCGCCATCGTCGAGCCCGCGAATTCGCGAGCGCGTTGACGGTGTGAGCCCCGCTGCAAATCGCCGCACTGCCTATAATGAGCGTGTTTCGCGAAGGATCAGGCGGTGCCTCGAGGTACTGCAGGTCGGCGCGGCACGGCAATTCTTTCAATCATGGAGGCAGGCATGGCAAGCGAAGGTGTGGTCAAAGGCAAAGTGGCAATCGTGACCGGAGGCGGCGGTGGCATCGGTCGCGCCACGGCATTGCAGATGGCTAAAGAAGGCGCCAAAGTCGTCGTCGTGGACATTGGTGCAGCCATGGACGGCTCCGGCGGCTCGGCCGGACCTGCCGACAAGGTGGTGGCCGAAATCAAGGCGGCGGGCGGCGAGGCGATCGCCAGCACGCTTTCCATTACCAAGCCGGAAAACGCGCAGGCCATCATTGATACGACCATCGCCACGTTCGGGCGTGTCGATATCCTGGTCAACAACGCCGGCATCCTGCGCGATCGCATGGTGTTCAAGATGAGCATCTCGGATTGGGACGACGTGATCGACGTGCACCTGAACGGGTCGTTCTACATGGCGCGCGCGTGCGTTCCCCACTTCAAGGAGCAGATGACCGGCAGTGTCATCAACCTCACGTCGACGTCGGGCCTGATCGGCAACATCGGCCAGGTCAACTACATGGCGGCGAAGATGGGTCTGGTGGGCATGGCGCGTGGCATCGCCATGGACATGGAGAAGTACAACGTGCGCGCCAACTGCATCGCGCCGGTGGCCTGGACGCGCATGACCGGCAGCGTCAAGCCCGATACGCCGGAGCGCGTGCGCGCCTATGAAGTCATGGAGAAGAAGCTCGGGCCCGAGACTATCGCGCCGCTGATCGTCTGGCTCGGTTCGGAGGACGCCAAGACGGTCTCCAGCCAGATATTCTTTGTGCGCGGCAACGAGATTTTCCTCATGAGCCAGCCGCGGCCGGTGCAGATGATTCATCGCGACACGGGCTGGAATCCATCCAATCTCACCATCCTCAAGGACGCGTTCAAGAAGAACTTCACGCCACTGGAACGGACCACCCAGGTCATTCCCTGGGACGCACCCTGACAGGGCGCTCTGAGGCTTGACGCGACTCGGGCCGCCCCTCGGCGGCCCGGCGGAGTGCGCATATCCCGCGCACTCCAGCCTTCGTGCTTGCCGGACTGCTTTCAATCCTGCCCTCGGCATGAACTGATTGGCCGCTGGAGGCATTCGCGACGGCGCGAACGGTCTTGATCCATGCTGACCGGTGGCTGAACGATGGCCGACAGTTGAAATTCCGCTTCGCGGCCTTGCGCAAGCCTGACGGGATGCTTGTCGTCAGTCGGCTGAAAGTCTTGAGGGCTAGATTGGTGGGTATTCACCCCGAGAAGTATGGTGCGACACAGTTTGTGCGCATGCGGGTGCACAACCACGAGGAGTCGCGAAATGAAAAAGCTGTTATCCCTGTTATTGCTCTGTCTCATGAATGCAGCTGTGTATGCGCAATCGACTGCTGCGACGGGCGTCAATGACGCCGAGACGGTCTCGCCGATTGTTGTTTACGCCTTCCTGATCATCTTCTTTGGCGGCATTATTGGTGTCGGCGTCTATATATGGAAGAGCGACAGGAAACCCGAGGCGGACGCGGCACACAAGAATTGACTTCAGCGCTCCTTGTCATGAGGGGGGCGGTACAAAAAAAGGGCGCCTGCGGCGCCCTTTTCTCATTGAACCGAATCGTTTGCTGATCAGGTGTAGCCCTTTGCCTTCAGCATCTCCTGGACGCGTTTGGAAACGCCATTGAATTCGGTGAGGTGATTGAAATCGAACAGATTGCCCGTCTCGGAGGCGAATTCTTCCAAGGTGGCGGGCTGAGAGGGGTTGAAAGAGACACCTTCGGTGCGGTAATAGCGCAGTGCCGCATAAAAACCTGCCGCGGCGGCAATGATCTGGCCGCTCACATTGCATTCTTCGCTGCTTAGCCAAGCCACCGCCGTGGATACGTGCTCCGGCTTCATGTACTTCAGCGCCGTATCGTCCATCAATCCCCCGGTCATTCGCGTATCCGCCGCTGGCGAGATGATGTTGATCTTGATGTTGTTCTTCTCGCCTTCATGCTTCAGGCAGTTCTGGAATCCCGCCATGGCGGTCTTGGCCGCGCCGTAGTTGCTTTGGCCGAAGTTGCCGTTCAGGCCCGAACCGGAGCTGGTCAGCACAATGCGTCCGTATTTCTTCTCGGTCATGATCGGCCAGGCGGCCTTGGTGCAGTACACGGTACCCATGAAGTGCACCTGCATGACCAGTTCGAAATCTTCTATCGGCATCTTGATGAAGCTCTTGTCGCGCAGGATGCCGGCGTTGTTGACGAGAATGTCGACAGTGCCGAAGCTCTTGACGGCGGTGCTGATGATGTTCTGGGCGCCGGCCCAGGTGGCGACGCTGTCGTAGCTGGCCACGGCCTGGCCGCCTGCGGCCTTGATCTCCGCGACGACTTTGTCGGCCGCGGAACTGTCACCGCCCTTGCCATCGACGCTGCCGCCCGGATCATTGACCACCACCTTGGCGCCGCGCGATGCGAGCAGCAGGGCATGGCTGCGTCCGAGGCCACCACCGGCTCCGGTGATGATGGCGACACGATTGTCGAAACGTATGGTCATTGCAAAACTCCTTTATGGGCTGGGAACTGGAGATAAAGAGCCGCCGATGCTAGAGCCAGCGACGGGGATTGGTCAATATGAATTTGGCCGGATGAATTGAGCGTCTATCGGGAGGCACCGGCCGAGCGGTGGCCGTGTTTCGTCACGTGAATGAACGATCGGTTCCGCAGCGAGACGCAATACTGCCGCAAGCAATGCATGCCGATCGATGCATTGTCGGCGGACATTGGATTCATGAGGTGACTTCAAAGTTCACTGGAATCAGTCTTCCAGTGCGGCCCTGGCTGCCGTGACGCCGTTTCTCGCTGCCGCCTCGAGGGTCCCGGGGTATTCGCCATCGAGATAATCTCCGGCCAGCAGCAGGCCCGGCAGAGGTGTGCGCATGGTCGGACGGAGCACTCCGGGTCTGCACGACCAGGTGGCGCGCTTCTCGGTGATGACTCGATTCCAATGCGGTGGCTCGTTGCGACCGGTCACGACGGCAATTTCCGCAGCCACCTTGGCGGCCAGCGTTTCGCCGGAAAATTCTTCGTGTGCGCCGGATGCGCTGATGACGGCTGCAATCAGTCCGGCATGACGTGCATTTCCCAGTTGGCCGCGATCGAAAGCCCATTGCAGGATGCCACCGGAAAATCCCAGCATGGGAGACGGCAGTTGCATGTCGCTGCCATATTGCAGGTAGCAGGTGACGATCGGCTCGTAAGCCAGTTCATCGATTCGGGAACGGGCTTCCTGGGTTTCGATCATGCCGGCAAGCAGCGCGCCGGCATGCTGCGGTGCGACGGCAAGAATCACCGTGGCGAATTCTTCCTCGCGGTCGTCGAGTATGAATCGGTTGCGCCGTCGGATGACTTGTCGGATCGGTGTGCCGAGTTCCACCTTGGCGCCCATGGAGCGCAAGCGCTCGACTGCCGGCTCCGGAAACAGGCGTCCCAGATCAATTCGCGGCACCAGCAGGTCGCTGTTCTCACGACGGCCTGTCAGGCCGTCTCGCAGAACGTTGGCGAATATCTGGGCGGATGCGCGATGCGGCGGCGAATTCAGGGGCGACACGCACAGCGGCTCCCACAAGTGCATACGCAGTGTATCGCTCTGCCGGTGGCGAGCCAGCAACTCGCTGACCGTGACATCGGGCTGCACGCGGAACTTGCGCAGTCGCAGCATGGCCATCATGCGCATGGCGCCGATGGCCTCGGCTTTGCCAATGGCCTCGCATCTCAGCAGGGCAGAAAGCAGGTTGAGCGGATAGGGAAGGCGTGCGGCACGCATGCGAAATCCATCCGCGTAATGCAGGTCAAGGGGCATGCGCAGCAGCGCCCGCTCGACATTGACGCCGGCAACACGCATCAGTCGTAGCGTCTCTCGATAGGCACCGATGAGAACGTGCTGGCCGTTGTCGATGCGGAGGGACTCGCCGTCATGCGGCCCGTCCGCCAGATTGACGCTGCGAGCCCGGCCGCCGAGATTTCGCGATGCTTCGAAAACGGTGACGCGTCGCCCGGCGCGCGCCAGGACGAGGGCTGCAGCAAGGCCCGACCAGCCTGCGCCGATGACGGCGGCGGTGCGCGACGAGTTCACCGCTGGCCTTGGGCGTTCAGGTCAGTATCCATACTTTCCACGCCAGCCACAGCTTGCGCAACGGCGTGAGGGCGGTGCGCTGGTTGAGGACGCGATAGCCGTCGGCGGCAATTTCCTTCAGCAGGGTGCGGTAGATGGCGGCCATCATCAGTCCGGGTCGCTGGGCGTGACGGTCTTCGCGCGGCAATGCCGCCATGGCTTCGTTGTAGCACTGCTCGGCGCGATCGGCCTGGAATGCCATCAAGCGCGCAAAATTGTCGGTGTGCCGCACATTGAGAATATCCGATGCCGTGACATCGAACTGCTTCAGTTCATCCAATGGAATGTAGATGCGGTTCTTGCGCGCGTCCTCACCGACATCGCGAATGATGTTGGTGAGCTGGAATGCCAGCCCGAGTTTTTCTGCATAGTCGAGTGTGTCCGGATTGCGGTAACCGAAAATGCTGGCGGCGAGAATGCCCACCACGCCGGCGACGCGATGGCAATACAGGCGCAGACCGGCGTAGTCGAGGTAACGGTTCTGTGTCAGGTCCATCTCCATGCCGTCCATGATGTCGTTCAGTCTGGCGAAGGTGATGGAAAAGGGCTCGATGGCCGGTTGCAATGCGCGTGTTACCGGATGCTGTGGATTGCCGGCAAAGAGTTGAACGACCTCGTTGCGCCACCACGCCAGCTTGGATGCGGCAATTGCCGGGTCGGTCGGCTCATCCACCGCGTCATCGACTTCACGGCAGAAGGCGTACAGCGCAGTGATTGCCCGGCGTCTTTCCGCCGGCAGGAACAGGAATGAGTAGTAGAAGCTCGACCCGCTCTGGGTCGCCTTGTTTTGGCAATATTCGTCAGGCGTCATGCTTGATCGTGCTTGTTCCCGCTGGGTGGGTCAGGTTCCGCTCTGCAGTTTGAGACTCTGCTACATGCGCACGGCACGCCAGAGCAGGATTGGCCAATCCATCGCTCCAAGGACCGGGCGGTGGTTGAACACGTCAAAGTCAACCGCTTCAATCTTCTCGAGAATCCGCCATCCGCCCTGCACGATGAGTCGCAACTCAAGCCCGATGCGACCGGGCAGACGTTTAACCAGCGGCGCACCGGATTCTAGCATCGAGCGCGCGCGCTCTATCTGGAATCGCATGATGTCATGCCACGGCTTTCCGGCCTGGCCGGCAGTCAGCGCGCTCTCGCGGAGGCCGAAGCGATCCAGTTCATCCGTTGGCAGATAGATGCGGTCCTTGCGAAGGTCTATCGCCACGTCCTGCCAGAAATTGATGAGTTGCAGCGCAGTGCAGATGGCATCGGATTGCCGGACGTTGAGTTCGTCGCTGGCCTTGTAGAGTTGCAGCATGAGGCGACCGACCGGGGCGGCGGAGCGGCTGCAGTAATCGAGAACTTCGGCGAAATCCTGGTAACGAGACTTCACGACATCCTGCGAAAAGGCGTCTAGCAGATCCAGAAAGGGTTGCAATGACAATTCGTGGGCAACGATGATGCGGGCAACGTCTTCGAATAAGCCTGTTCTTGGGGGGATTCCATCCCGGATTCGCAACAGTTCGGAGCGGTAGGCATCGAGTTTTCCCAGGCGGACAGCCGGTTGATCCGTGCCTTCGTCCGCGAAGTCATCGGCTGATCGGGCGAAGCGGTAGATGACCGAGACCGGGTCTCGCAGGGCGGCGGGAAGGAATACCGATGCGACCGGGAAATTCTCGTAGTGACCGACCGATGAGGTGGCCGATATCGATGCATTGGACAAGGAAAAGGACCTGTTTTTCAAGCATTTTTACTGGTTCAGGCTGACAGTATAGGGGGTTTTAAGCTACAATCCGTGTGCGATTTTCCGATGCCACCGCTTTGCTTTCTGGTGGCAGATTTCCCTCCGTTCGAAACCTCAGGCATGGCGCGGACCCTGCGTTGGCAGGGCCGAGTTGTGTCGGTGCGCATGGTGGCAATCGCTCGTCGGTGATGTCGCGAAGGTGGCGGAATTGGTAGACGCACTGGATTTAGGTTCCAGCGCCTCGCGGCGTGAGGGTTCGAGTCCCTTCCTTCGCACCAGCAAACCGGAAACTGACAGTACAACTCAGCAACTCAGGACAGACATGCAGACAAATCTTGAAACAATCAGCACGCTCGAACGCCGCATCACCATGGCTCTCCCGTCCGAGCAGATCGAAAAGCAAGTCGATGAGCGCCTGAAACACCTGTCGCGCACGGTGAGGATGTCGGGTTTCCGGCCTGGCAAGGTGCCGCTCAAGATCGTTGCGCAGCAGTATGGCCCGCAGATTCGTTCCGAGGTGGTGGGCGATGCTGTCCAGAAGGCGTTCAGTGATGTGGTCAATGAGCAGAAGTTGCGAGTCGCGGGTTACCCGCGCATCGAACCCAAGCAGGATGGCGTCGATCAGAACGTCATTGCCTTCAGTGCGACCTTCGAGGTTTATCCGGAGTTCAAGCCGGGTGATGTGTCAGGTGCGAAGATTGAGCGACTGGCCCTTCAGGTTTCCGAGGCGGATGTCGATAAGACTATTGAGATCCTCCGCAAGCAACGTGTCACGTACGCGGAAGCGTCGCGCGCCGCGAAGTCCGGCGACCGCGTGACGGCCGACTTTACGGGTCGGATTGACGGCGTCGAATTCGCCGGCGGCAAGGGGGCTGGCGTGCCGGTCATTCTGGGCGAGGGGCGAATGCTGCCTGATTTCGAGACCGGCCTGACCGGCATGGCGCCCGGCGAGACCAGGACTTTCGACGTCAAGTTTCCAGAGGAATATGGCGGCAAGGAAGTGGCCGGCAAGACCGCTGCCTTCGAGACTGTCGTGAGCAAGGTTGAGGAACCGGTGCTTCCGGAAATTGATGGCGAATTTGCCAAGAGCCTGGGGGTCGTGGACGGCGATATCGCCAAAATGCGTCAGGAAATCCGCGGCAATGTCGAACGCGAAGTGCAAAAGCGCATTGAAAGCGACGCCAAGCAGAAAGTCATGCAGGCGCTGATTGACGTGACGCAGGTCGAGGTGCCCAAGGCACTGGTGGAAATGGAGGTCGAGAGGCTGGTCCAGTCTGCCAGGCAGGATCTCGAATCGCGGGGCATCAAGATGGAGCAGCTGCCGATCAATCCGGAGATTTTTGAAACTCAGGCCAAGCGCCGAGTGACGCTGGGCCTGATTCTTGCCGAGTTGGTCAAGGTGAATGACCTGAACCCGAAGCCGGAGCAGATCCGCAGTCGCGTTGACGAGTACGCCAGCACCTATGAGCAGCCGTCCGAGGTGGTAAAATGGGTCTACTCAGAACCGCAACGCCTTGCCGAGTTTGAGGGCATGGCCATTGAAAGCAATGTCGTGAGCTGGGTTCTCGAACGAGCCAAAGTCGAGGGCAAGGCTGTCAGCTTCGATGAACTGATGGAGAAAGCGGCATGAGCAGCCAGGATTGGCGGGCGGGACGCGGTTTTCCCGGCATGACAGATGCGCAGTCGTCTGCTTTCGAGACGCAGGGACTCGGTATGGTTCCCATGGTCATCGAGCAGAGCGGTCGCGGCGAACGGGCATACGATATCTATTCGCGGTTGTTGAAGGAGCGGGTGGTGTTCCTGGTTGGTCCCGTCAATGAGTTGTCGGCCAATCTGATTGTCGCGCAACTCCTGTTCCTCGAATCCGAGAATCCGGACAAGGATATTTTCTTCTACATCAATTCTCCGGGCGGATCGGTGTCGGCCGGGTTGGCCATTTACGACACCATGCAGTTCATCAAGCCTGACGTGTCGACGTTGTGCATTGGCCAGGCAGCCAGCATGGGGGCGCATCTTTTGTGTGCGGGGGCCAAGGGCAAGCGCTTCTGTCTGCCCAATTCCCGCGTGATGATTCATCAGCCGATGGGTGGCTTCCAGGGACAGGCGACCGATATCGCGATTCACGCCAAGGAAATACTGTTCCTGCGCGAGAAGCTCAACCAGTTGATGGCCAAGCACACCGGGCAGCCGGTGGAGAATATCTCCCGGGATACCGAACGTGACAATTTCTTCTCCGCAGACGAGGCGGTCAGTTACGGGATCATCGACAAGGTGTTGTCTACCCGCGGCGAGACCGCGGCATAATCTGACGCAGAGTCTGCAAAACCCGGATATCCAAACAGGACAGTCCCATGACTGACAAATCGACCGGCGAAAAGCTTCTGTATTGCTCCTTCTGCGGCAAGAGTCAGCATGAGGTCAGGAAACTGATTGCCGGGCCTTCGGTGTTCATCTGCGACGAGTGCATCGAACTTTGCAATGACATCATTCGCGAGGAAAGTGCAACTGACAAGGGTGGCAAGGCCGTCAAGTCAGACCTTCCGACGCCGAAGGAAATCTGCGCGATACTTGACGAGTATGTGATTGGGCAGGAACAGGCCAAGAAAATCCTGTCTGTTGCCGTGTACAACCACTACAAGCGGTTGAAGCACATGACGAAGTCCGACGATGTCGAATTGGCGAAGTCGAACATTCTCCTGGTGGGGCCGACCGGTTCGGGCAAGACGCTGCTTGCGCAGACCCTGGCTCGCATGCTCAATGTTCCATTCGTCATGGCAGACGCGACGACCTTGACCGAGGCTGGATATGTCGGCGAGGACGTCGAGAACATCATTCAGAAGCTGCTGCAAAACTGTGACTATGACGTGGACAAGGCCAAGCGCGGCATCGTCTATATCGATGAAATCGACAAGATTTCGCGCAAATCCGACAATCCGTCCATCACGCGCGACGTGTCCGGCGAAGGCGTGCAGCAGGCCCTTTTGAAGCTCATTGAAGGCACCGTCGCTTCAGTGCCGCCCCAAGGCGGCCGCAAGCATCCGAACCAGGACTTTGTTCAGGTCGATACGACCAATATTCTGTTCATCTGTGGTGGCGCGTTCGATGGTTTGGAGAAGATCATTCGCAGCCGTTCCGAGAAAAGCGGCATCGGATTTGGTGCGGATGTGCGCAGCCTGAGCACCTCAAAGGATATCGGTGCCGTGTTGCGCACCGTTGAACCGGAGGACTTGCTCAAGTACGGATTGATTCCTGAATTTGTCGGTCGTCTGCCGGTGGTGGCGACATTGGAGGAACTGGACGAGAAGGCTCTCATTCAGATTCTGACCGAGCCGAAGAATGCGCTGATCAAGCAGTACCACAAGCTGTTCGGCATGGAGGGCGTGGAACTGGAAGTTCGCCCTGCAGGCCTGAACGCCATCGCGCGCAAGGCGCTGGCACGCAAGACGGGCGCGCGCGGTCTGCGTTCGATTCTGGAGCAAGTGCTGCTCGATATCATGTTTGACCTGCCCAACATGGAAAATGTCAGCAAGGTCGTCGTCGATGAGGCGACCATTCTGGGCGAAGGCAAGCCGCTGCTGATCTATGCGGAACAGCCCAAAGTAGCGGGATCGGCCTGATCATGATCCCGTGCCGCCTGCCCGGAGGTGCGGCAGGCGGTATTGGCCCTGTCTGCGTGATGGTTGATTTCCTGCGCAATCGCCCCAAGCTTCATACCTCAGCAATCTCTTTTCTGGAAGCGCCATGACAATTTCCGATGAAGTGAATCAGGAACCCCAGCAACTGCCGTTGCTGCCGCTGCGCGATGTGGTGGTGTTTCCGCATATGGTGATTCCGCTGTTTGTCGGCCGTCCCAAATCGATCAAGGCCATGGAAATCGCCATGGAGGCGGGCAAGTCCATCCTGCTGGTGGCCCAGAAGTCGGCGGCCAAGGATGAGCCGAGCGACGATGACCTGTACCAGATCGGTTGTATTTCCAACATTCTGCAGATGCTCAAGCTGCCGGATGGCACGGTGAAGGTGCTGGTCGAGGGTGGTCAGCGTGCGCGCATAAGCGGTGTCGAGGATTTGCGCACGCATTATGTGGCGGATGCAAGGCCTGTGGCGCATGACGCCAGCGAGAATACCGAGGTCGAGGCCATGCGCCGCGCGTTGATCGCGCAGTTCGATCAATACGTGAAGCTGAACAAGAAAATTCCCCCGGAGATTCTCACGTCTTTGGCTGGCATCGAGGAGGCTGGTCGTCTGGCGGACACCATCGCCGCCCACCTTCCGCTGAAGCTCGAACAGAAGCAGGAAGTCCTCGAGATGTTCGATGTCAAGACCAGGCTGGAGCATCTGCTCTCGCAGCTCGAGACCGAAATCGACATCCTGCAGGTCGAGAAGCGCATTCGCGGCCGGGTAAAGCGTCAGATGGAGAAGAGCCAGCGCGAGTACTACCTGAACGAGCAGGTCAAGGCCATACAGAAGGAGCTCGGCGAGGGCGAAGATGGCGCTGACATCGAAGAGATGGACAAGCGTGTCAAAGCTGCCCGCATGCCAAAGGATGCGCGCAAGAAGGCCGACAGTGAATTGAAAAAGCTGCGCCTCATGTCGCCCATGTCGGCCGAGGCGACAGTAGTACGCAATTACATCGAGACACTCGTCAATCTTCCTTGGAAGAAGAAAAGCAAGATTTCCAACGATATTGGCGCAGCCGAGAAGGTTCTGGATGCGGATCACTACGGACTGGACAAGGTCAAGGAACGCATCCTTGAATACCTTGCTGTGCAAAGTCGAGTCGAACAGATGAAGGCGCCGATTTTGTGCCTCGTGGGCCCCCCGGGGGTCGGCAAGACATCGCTGGGCCAATCGATTGCCAGGGCGACCAATCGCAAGTTCGTACGCATGTCGCTGGGCGGTGTGCGCGACGAGGCGGAAGTG
>Ga0114970_10003679_pt1 | contig 11193 bp, 13 predicted proteins | sample M_140205_XF_Meta_FD_87030 | JGI IMG/M metagenome (GOLD analysis project Ga0114970, IMG submission 87030) | Freshwater microbial communities from Lake Montjoie, Canada to study carbon cycling - M_140205_XF_MetaG | ecosystem: Environmental > Aquatic > Freshwater > Lake | place: Lake Montjoie... | reverse complement strand
TCGAGGCTTTCTTTCATCAGTCGTGGCTCCATCGGCCACGGTGTCCTCTTTTATGAGGCATCGACTCTACCCTGCTACCCCGGTCTCTCCCCTCTCGGTGTCCTTTTCTATGAGGCACTGCGCGCATGGTGCTGGCAGCCAATTCCCGCTTCCCATCCTGCCCTGCTCATGCCAGCATCGCGGCCACCATGAAGCATTTACTCCGTCTCACGTTTCTTTTTACCTGCACCATCAGCGCCTTTGCTCAAAAGGGTGGGCCGCTGATCTCGCCCGAGATCCAGAGCGATCACAGCATAGTCTTCCGCCTGCGTGCGCCGAAAGCACAAGCGGTTCAGCTTCGAGGCCAATGGGACAAGCAGCAGATCGAAATGACCAAGGATGCCGACAATGTGTGGAGCCTCACCGTGGCAGACGTGAAGCCTGGCGTGTGGGAATACAGCTTCATCGTCGATGGCCTCACGATGGTCGATCCGCTCAACCCAGCGTTAAAGCCGCAGCGCAATCCAAGCGCAAGCATCCTACACATCCCTGGCACACCGCCGAACGTGTGGGACTTCCAGGACGTGCCGCATGGCACGGTGCATCAGCACACGTATCTCTCCAAAGCACTCGGCAGACAGCGCAGCGCCTGGGTTTACACGCCGCCGGGCTATGAAGCGGATGCGAAGACGAAATACCCGCTCTTCGTGCTCCAGCACGGCTCCGGTGACCGCCATGAGACATGGGTTGTGCATGGCAAGGCGAACTTGATTCTCGACAACCTCATCGCCGCCGTCAAAGCGAAGCCGATGATCATCCTCATGCTCGACGGACATCCGCTTGGCCAAATCCCACGCGAAATGGCTGACAAGCGCGGTGAGTCACTCAAAGCCTTCAAGAACGAACTCTTCGAAGACGGCATTCCGCTCGTCGAAAGCCATTACCACGTCTCTCCGAACGCGAACAGCGTGCCATCGCGGGCCTCAGCATGGGTGGCTGGCAATCTTTGAGCATCGGCATGACGAACCTCGATCGCTTTGCTTGGATTGGCTCATTCAGTGGTGCAGTCGATGAAAACGAGATCAAACCCGCCCTTGATGATGTCACCGGCAGCAATGCCAAATTGAAGCTGCTCTGGATCGCCTGCGGTGAAAAGGACTTTCTCCTCGAACGCAACAATCAACTCATCGCCACTCTTAAAGCACGCGGCATCAACCACGAATGGCGTCTCACGCCTGGCGATCATTCGTGGCCCATCTGGCGCGACTACCTCGCCGAGTTTGCACCGAAGTTGTTTCGATAAATTGCCGAATTCGCCATGGCTTTGCAGAGCAAACCATCAAGGCTGCAGCGCCCAACGATTTGGGACTGCGAACCGGCGGCAGTGCCCTGGAGTTGGATATTTCTGGCCGTTTTGATGCTCGGCACCACCATGATCTGGGTGCTGTCGGAATCCGCAGCAGTAAATCGGCATCCTGTCATTGAAGCGAATGCACATCGCATCGATCTCAATACGGCGTCGCTGGAAGAATTGGAATCGTTGCCCGGCATTGGTCCGGCATTGGCGAAGATGATCGTCGCCGCACGCCCGTTCAGTGCGGTGGAGGATTTGATTCGCGTGCGTGGTATCGGCGCTGCGTCATTCGAACGCCTGCGCCCGCTCATCAAAGCGTCCCAAGGTCGCCGCACGGTCGATTATCGCTAATTGCCGAAGTTTCCTGGCGGTTTGGCCTCCGGAACAGGCTCAGCGGGCTTGTCCTTGTTCTCTTCCTTCTTGAGCGGATGGACTGCAGGCGGTGTTTCAGCAGGTTTTTCCGGTGCTTTGCGCACGGAGGGAGTTGGTGTGGCAGAAGCGCCACCTTTACCGCGGAAGCCATGCCCAAGATGCTTATTCAGGCGCTCCACCTCGTCGGCATCGAGCTTGCCATTGCTGTTGTGATCCAAGCGCGACATGATTTTGCCACCCGCGATCATCTTTTGCAGCGCCTCGACTTCATCAGCATCGATTTTGCGATTGCCGTTTTTGTCCACTTGTTTGAGACCCGCAAGCATCCGGCCCTTTCGATCCTCAGCAACGTGAGGCTTCAGGATCTCGGCTTCCGCTAGTTCGATCTCGCCATTGCTGTTTTTGTCGAGGTTCTTCAGTGTCGAAAAAGCCTTTTGTAGTGCAGGCAACTCGTCCGCATCGATTTGATGGTTTTCATTTTTGTCGAAAGTTTTGAGGACTTCGGCGGCGACACCGTCATGCTGCGCAGCTGCGGGTTTCTTTTTACCCTTGGCGTCTTTGGCGGCAAAGGCTAGGGCGGGCAACATCATTGCCATGGCGATAAATAGGGGAAGTTGGGTTGGTTTCATACCCTGTAAAACGCGAGACCTTCACCTAAGTTGCGCGAATCATCACAGCATCGCAGCAAGATCTACCGCGAGCTGAGCCGCTTCGTGAACCGGACGCTTTGCCTCACGTTCGACGGGCGCAACGGAGAGATCGGCCTCGTTGAAGACACGCACGGCCATGTGGAGCTGGCCCTCTTTGATCCAAGTGTGTGCGCCGACGGGCGTCTGGCAGCCAGCGCCGAGAATTTTCAAAAACCCGCGCTCGGCAGTCACGCGTAACTCGGTTTCAGCATGATTGAGCGAGCGAATAGCTTGAATCGTCGCCTCATCACCTGCGCGGCATTCGATGGCGATGGCCCCCTGCCCTGCGGCGGGCAGAAACTTCACGGGATCGAGCACGAGGCCGTAAAGCGTGTGTGTATCTATGTGAATGCGACTGAGGTTCGCATTGAGCAAACCGAGTCGCAGCAAACCGGCGGCGGCGAGTAAAACGGCATCCAGCGGTTGATCGCCGAGCACTTTTTTCACACGCGTGGGCACATTGCCGCGAATCTCGACGATCTGCACATCAGGACGCAGAAACTTGAGCTGGGCGGCACGGCGCACGCTGCTGGTGCCGACGCGAGCACCCAGCGGCAAGGTTTCGAGCGTGTAAGGCTGAGCGGTGACGAGCACATCTTCGATGGCGGCACGCGGCAGCACGGCGGCGATGGTGAATCCAGCAGCGAGATCGCTCGGCACATCCTTGAGACTGTGCACGGCGGCGTCGATCTGCCCGTTTGCGAGAGCGATTTCGAGTTCCTTGATAAAAATGCCTTTGTCCACCTGCGCCACATCACTGAATTCGGAAAAACGCAGATCCTGACGTTTGTCGCCGCTCGTTTGAATGATCTGGCGCTCGATGCACAGATGCGGGAACACGGTTTGCAGGTCCGCCGTGACCATATTCGTCTGCGTGAGGGCCAGTTCGCTACCGCGAGTGCCGAGAGTGATTTTTGCGATGCTCATGAAGTGACAAATCCGTGCTGAGTGGAGCCAGGTGATTGAAGGAAGCCGTATTTTTCGAGCTGCTCCTCGATGATGCGCTCGCAAGCGACGAGCTGGCGTTCGCGTTCGCGGCGGCCATCATCGGCGATGGCCTGCAAAGCGTCGATGTCGTAGAGATAAACGCCTTCGATCTCGTTCACGGCAGGATCAACATCGCGCGGCACGGCGATGTCGATGAGCAGCAGCGGATTCCAGCGGCGTTTGCGCATCACCTGCTCAATCTGCTCGGGCTTGATGACGAAATGCGGCGCGCTGGTGCTGGAGATGATGACATCGACCTCATGCAGCACGCTTTCCCATTCGTCGAATTTCAAAGCGGTGCCTTTCATCTCGGCAGCAAGCTCCACGGCTTTGTCATAGCTGCGGTTGGAGACGATGACACTCTTCGCGCCACGAGAGAGCAGGCTTTGTGCACAGGTACGGCTCATTTCGCCAGCACCGACGAGCATGACGCGGCATTCTTTGAGATCGTGGACTTTTACGGCCAGATCGACCGCAACGCTGCCAACACTGGTCGAGCCGCGCTGGATAGTGGTCTCATTGCGCACTTTTTTACCGACGGTGAAGGCCTGCTGGAAGAGTTTGTTGAGTGCTCTGCTCGTGGTGCCGGTGTCGAGCGCCACTTTATAGGCCGCTTTGACCTGGCCGAAGATTTCCGTCTCGCCGAGCACCATGGAATCGAGGCCGCTGACGACCCGGAAGAGATGCCGCGCGGCTTCGGTGGAGTCGAGGTTGTAGAGCACGAGCGCCTCGGCGTGTTCGGGCTGCAGTTTGAAATGCGTCACGAGATAATCGCGCAACGCTGCATGACCGTGATCGCCGCTGGGCAACGAGTGCGCAGCATAAAGCTCCACGCGATTGCAGGTGCTGAGCACGACGCTTTCTTCAAAGCCAGGCAAACCACGCACCTGCCGCACGGCCTGTGGCACATGCGCTTCGGGAAAGGCAAGACGCTCACGCACCTCGACGGGCGTGGTTTTGTAGTTCAGGCCCACACAGACGAGGCCGCTGCGGTTGGCGGTCGGCTCAGGCATGCGTCACGATCCACAAAGAAATGAACGGCAGGATGAAGCCGATGACCGCCAGCCACGCCGTGCGCCGGGGAGAAGTGACGTGTTTCCACATCAGCACCGTGATCAGCGCATACAGCGCCCACACAACCCAAGAGAAGATGAGCTTGGGATTCGATACCGGCGTGTGCAAAGCGAACGAAATTCCCAACGAAATGCTCAGTAGGAGCAAACCGAGTCGCACTAAGCGCTGAATCGCACCCGCAAGGCCTTGAATCGGGGGCAGTTGGTAAAACAGACCACCGATCTTGTGACGCTTCAGCATGCGCTCTTGAACCAAATACATCACACCGGTAATGCAGGCTAAGGCGAAGGCCGCATACGCGATGAGCGCCACAGCGGCATGCAGCTCGATGAGCGCATTGACTTGGCCTTTTGGCTTGTAGGGGGCAAAACCCCCGACCAAGGCCATGATTTGCATGATGCTGACCAAGGGTGATGTGAAAAGTCCCAGCAGCGAAAGCCGATACCCCGAACCGACGAGAAAATAGAGCAGCACGATGCTCCACGCGATAAAGACGAGAATATCCGAGAGGCTTTTCATCGGACACTGGCCCACTTCTTGACCACGCAGGTAAATGAAGCCGGTCTGTAACGCAAAACCCAGCGTCATGAGCACAAGCTGCACTCGCCCCTGTTTCCACGCGCCGGATTTGAGCGCCAGCAAGGCCTGTACCACCGCACTCACAAAGGTGAGCGTGGCGGCGGCCAGAAACTGTTGGGAGAGGGTCATGGAAAAGGGGACGGATACTCGCGGTCTTGCAGCGGTTCTGCAAGGGTGAAGGCAATTCGCGTGCTTGTCAGCCTTGCGCGGGCATGCTCTAATCTTTCCATGCTTTCCGCCAAACTTCGCCCTGCAGGAATCAAGGCCCAGGCAGCCAAACTGGTTCGGTCCCTGCCCGAGTCAGCATCTTGGGATGATTTGATGTATGAAATCTACGTTCGGCAGAAAATCGAAAGCGGTCTTGAAGACATCAAAGTGGGTCGCGTGAAGACGCACGCTGCCATCTGCAAAAAATTTGGTCTGACAGCGTGAACATTTTTTGGTCAGCTCAGGCAGAGGCAGACTTGGACGCGATCCATGCCTTCATTGCTCGGGATTCCGAGCACTACGCGGGTTTGCAGATCAAACGCATCGTCGAGCGAGTCGTCCACGTCGCATCTCGTCCGATGAGCGGGCATCCTGTGCATGAACACCCTGCGGCGGGTCTGCGGGAGGTGCATTCAGGCTCCTACCGCATCATCTACCGCCAGGCTGAGGATCAGCTCGCCGTGCTGACTGTGGTTCACATGAAACAACGTCTGCCAAGAAAGCGACTCGGCGGCGCATGAAGCTGTGGGCAGTGGGTCAGATCCACGATAACCGCGAAACAGTTATCATTCGTGAAAATTTGTGGTCATTCGCCTTTCCCGCTTGGACGCCTGCATCAAACTTTCTGAACGCGGCGCAAAAACATGTCACGTCCGGCCCGCGCCAGCCGGTGAGATGGATGAACCCAACTCATCCTCATGGCCCAATACATCACCACCTTCTCCTTCGGGACGCTCTCCCTGCACCTCAGCCACACGGAGCAGCAGGTCTTCAGCCGCCGTCACCACACCACGGGCGGCAGCAGCATGGGCGGGGTCGTGTTTCGTCGTGGGCAGTTCTGCGATGCCCGTCTGCCCCGCCACATTCTGGATGGCGCTGAACTGCGCTGGCGCATCATGCTTGCGCCGCCACGCATCTCCGCCATGATCGGACATGGCCCCAGACACCCTCGAACTCATCCGTAGCACGATCCGCGATGTACCTGATTTCCCGAATTCAGGCATTCTGTTCAAAGACATTACGCCTGTGCTGGCAAATCCAACGCTGCTGGCGCAGACGATTGACGGCATGATCGAAGCGACGGGCATCACGCAGGTGGACAAGGTGGTGGGCATCGACGCCCGTGGCTTTATCTTCGGAGCCTTGATCGCGGAACGCCTCGGTGCGGGCTTCATTCCCGTGCGTAAGAAGGGTAAGCTGCCGTGGCAGACGCGGGGTGTTGATTATGCGCTCGAATACGGCACGAATTCGGTGGAGATGCACTTGGATGCCATTGCGCCGGGTGAAACGGTGCTGCTGGCGGATGATTTGCTGGCCACGGGTGGCACGGCGGGCGCCGCGCTGCATTTGATCGAGCAAGCGGGCGGCAAGCTACTGGGTAGCACGTTTTTCATTGAACTGGCGTTCCTCGGTGGTCGTGAAAAGGTCGCTGCCTCCGGCCCGGTTCACGCCCTCATCACTTACTGAGCCCCTCTGCGATGACGGAACGTGAGTACCTGCGGCATCTCCATAAGATCGCGCTGAAATTTTTCCCAGAGGAGGATAAGCTGCCGCGTGGCCGTACCGAAACTCTGCGCCAAGCCAAGAGGTTTCTAAAGCTCAAAGAGCAGCGCATCAAGCAGCGGCATCGCACGGGCAGCTTTAGCGGTCTCGAAGTGTGTCGAATGCGCTCGGATGTGATCGACCACCTCGTGCGGGTGCTCTGGGCGGAAAGTGTGGCGGTACTGACTCCCGAAGTGCGTGCCAAGCTCAACGTCAGCGTCGTCGCGCACGGCGGTTATGGTCGCCGGATGATGAGCCCGGGCAGCGATGTCGATCTGACGTTCATGTTTCCCGGCAATAGCGGCAAGGTTTCCACCGAGGTGGCAAAGCTGATCTCCAATTACCTGCTGTTCTTCTACGATCTGAAGTTCAAGGTTGGTCACGGCTCACGCAGTGTGGGCGAATGCCTCGCGCTGGCGAATGAAAACATCGAAACGAAGACCGCGCTGATGGAAGCGCGTCTCATCACCGGACAACCGATGGCGTTTGAGGAGTTCCGCGCCCGGTTTGACAAGGAATGCATGGATGGCCGCGATGAAGATTTTCTCAAACTGCGCCAGATTGATCTGAACACGCGCCACGCGAAGCATGGCAACACTCCCTTCGTGCAGGAGCCGAATGTGAAGAACGGCTGCGGTGGACTGCGCGATTATCAAAACCTGATCTGGATGACGTATGCGAAGTACCGCACGCTGAACCCGAAGGATCTTATTGGTCTGGGGTTAATCTCGAAATCGGGCTGGAAAGAAGTCGAGCAGGGTTATGACTGCGTCCTGCGCGTGCGCAATGAGATGCATTACACCGAAAAGCGTGCGGAGGATCTGCTAACGCTGCGATTGCAGGGACCGGTGGCTACCAATCTCGGCTACCGGCATAAAAAGCTACTGCGCCGTATCGAGGCGCTGATGCATGACTACTACACTGCCACGCGTGATATTTTGCAGCGCAGCAGCGAAGTGATGGACCGCTTTCATCTACAAGCGCTGGAGACCGGCACAAAGACAAGCCGACTCATGGGCTTCCTGGCCCGCAAGAGCGCGGAGAAGCAGCAGGAACGTTTCGACGGCTTCATACGCAAATATGAGCGACTGTATGCGGAAGGCTCAACGATCTTCAAAGACGACCCCGAGCGCCTGATGCGGATGTTTCTGCATACGCAGAAGCGCCATCTGCGCCTCAGCCCGGATTTGTTCCAACTCGTGCAGGACAACTTCCGGCTCGTGGACACGAGCTTTCGCTACAGCAAGGCGAATCGCGAGACTTTCGAGGCGATTCTGTCGAACAAGGGCGATGTGGCGCGCACGCTGCGGCAGATGCATCGCGTCGGTTTCCTTGGCCGTTTTATGCCAGAGTTCGGCGCGCTCACGAACCTCGTGCAGCATGAGTTTTTTCATCTCTACACGGCGGACGAGCACACGCTACGCACCATCGACAAACTCGATGAACTGAGCGATCCCACACTCAAGGGCACCGAGTTGTTCCAGCAGTTGTTTCACGATCTGCAGCAGCCCTATGTGCTGCACCTCGCGCTGCTGCTGCATGATGCAGGCCGTGCGGCGAACAAGAAGACGCACACGGATGAAAGCACTACCATGGCGGCCGTTGTGTGTCGGCGTTTGCAGGTCCAAGGGGAGTTGCGCAAGCTACTACTCTTCCTCGTCGATAACCACCTGCTGATGTATCGCACCGCGACGACGAAGAGTCTGGATGATCCGCAGGTGATCGAGGAGTTTGTCAGTATCGTGCGCACGAAAGAAAATCTCGACACATTGCTGCTCATGACCTACGCCGACTCGAAGGGCACGAGCGACAAGAGCTGGTCCGGTTACAAAGAGGCCTCGATCCGCCAGCTCTACCATAACGCACTGCGCTTCATGAACGCCCCGGCGGACTACATGCGCCAGGTGCAAGTGCCGTTGGATGAGCTGCGCACCGGTGTGGCACGTAAGCTGGGAGCTGGATTTGAGGCGGAGGTGGAAGCGCACTTCCACCACATGCCGCCGTCGTATTTTAATTTCCGCGAGACCGATGTCATCGTGGCGCATTTGCGGCAGTTCCGTGAGTTCTTCGTCAAGCTCGTTGAAGAGAAAGCCGATGCCGCACTGCTGCCGGTGATGACATGGGCAGATCACGTTGATCAAGGTTACAGCGAGCTGACCGTCGTCTGCTGGGACCGCCACCTTTTGCTCGCACGTCTTTCCGGCGCTCTCGCGGCAGAGAGCATCAACATTCTCAGCGCCGACCTGTACCGGCGTGGTGACAATCTCGTGCTGGATATCTTTCGCGTCTGCAACACGAACTTCGCCGCCGTCAGTACGAAAAGTGCGCGCAACCGTTTCGAGGAATCCGTGCGCAAAGCTTTTGCCGGTACACAGTTTGATTTCAGCGACGCCATCACGCAGAAACTAGGCAAGTCCATCACCATGCTCGACGAGATCGGTGATGAGATCCCGCAGCGAGTCTATGTGAACAATAACCTCTCGCCGGATCAAACCGTGCTGGAACTCCAGCTCGTGGACCGCCTCGGTCTGCTATATGACATCTTCATGGCCATCGGCAAACTCGGCCATAGCGTGACGCATGCACGCATCAGCACAGAAAAAGGTGTCGCCATCGATGCCATCTATGTGCAGGACGAAAATGGCCGAAAACTCGTCGAGCGTGAGCAGTTGGCAACGCTAGCGGATGCCGTGAATGAGGCGGTGCATCTGCGTCTTCGGGCCTCCAAAGAGTGATCGGATGATATAATCACAGCGTGTTCACGTTCGGATGGCGCTCATGAAATCCATCGCCCTGCTGTTCATCTTTGCCGCTGTTTTTGCTTCGTCCGCACGTGCGGAAGCCTCGAAGCCAAACATCTTCATCTTTTATCTCGATGACATGGGCTGGGCGCAGCCGGGCAGCTACGGCGGCAAAATGGTGCCGACACCCAACATGGACGCACTGGCCGCTGGCGGCGTGCGTTTCACCAATGGCTACTCCTCCGGCTGTGTGTGCTCGCCTGGACGCGTGGGTTTGATGACTGGGCGCTATCAAGCACGCACCGGCCATGATGCGAATCCCACCAAAGAAGGCCGTGAGCTGCTACTGAGCGAGACCACGATGGCGCAGCATCTCAAAACCATCGGCTACACCACTGGCATCGTTGGCAAATGGCACTTGGGCGACACCAGCGCGGAGTTCATGCCGCCAGCGCGCGGTTTTGACTTCGCGATGGGCACCGTGGGCAATCTTGGCGAAGGCAAGGGGCCGTCGTTTTATCGCGGCAAAGAATTGATCCATGAACTGCCCGGTGCGCCGATCACTTCGCCGGTTTATGCGGCGGAGTCGGTAAAATTCCTCGACGCAAACCGTGAAAGGCCGTGGTTCCTGTATCTGTCCTTCAACGCGGTGCATTCTCCACACGTCGCATCCGAGAAATGGCTCGAAAAATTCAAGGACCTGCCGAAGCACGACGCGGCCTATGCCGCACTCGCCGCTGAGTCAGATGAAGCCATCGGCACCGTGATGACGAAGCTGCGTGAGATGAAACAGGAAGAGAATACGCTCATCTTTCTCATCAGCGACAACGGCGGCGCTTATCAAAATGCCGAGATGGGCGGATTGCGCGGCCATAAGTGGTTTGTGTGGGAAGGCGGCATCCGCGTGTCATGGATCGCCGCCTGGAAAGGCCGCATTCCTGCGGGTCGAGTGAGCAACGAACCCGTGATCCAGCTCGATGTGCTGCCCACCGCACTCGCTGCGGCGGGAACTGAGGCCAAAACCACGTTCGATGGCGTGAACCTGCTACCCTTGCTCGAAGGTAAAACTGACAAACTCGCTCAACGCGAACTTTACTTCCGCTTCGGCGTGCAACACGCCGTGCGCCAGGGCGATTGGAAACTGGTGAAGGCCTCCAAAGACATGCAGCCCATGCTTGTGAACCTCGCCACCGATCCCGGCGAACAAACCGACCTCACCGCGAAGGAACCGGAGAAGGCCAAAGCGTTGCAGCAACTTTTCGATCAATGGAACGCCACCATGCAACCGCCCCGCTGGGAAGATCAACGCTGGAACGGCGATGAAAGCCGCAAGGAAGAGAAGAAGGATAAGCGGAAGAAGAAGGCGAAGGAGTGATCACTCACTTACCGAGCAACCCGCTGTCCGTGAGCCATTCGGTAAAGCGATCAGGCCATTTCGCGGCGGCGCTGGGCTTGGCGTCGGGTTTGTGACCGAAGCCGTGACCGGCGTTGGCGTAGATGTGGAGTTCGGCTTTCACGCCGGCGGCTTTGTATTTGAGGTAGAGGGTGGCCATGCCTTCGGCGATGTCGGGACGATCGCCGTAGCCGCAGGCGATGAAGAGCGGGGGCATACCTTTTTCGGCGTTGAAGAGGCCGGAGGTGCCGGGGTAAATAAGCCCCTGGAAGTCGG
>Ga0114970_10003677_pt1 | contig 11204 bp, 10 predicted proteins | sample M_140205_XF_Meta_FD_87030 | JGI IMG/M metagenome (GOLD analysis project Ga0114970, IMG submission 87030) | Freshwater microbial communities from Lake Montjoie, Canada to study carbon cycling - M_140205_XF_MetaG | ecosystem: Environmental > Aquatic > Freshwater > Lake | place: Lake Montjoie... | reverse complement strand
TGGGCGTCAGCGACGTGGGCGTCAGCGACGTGGGCGTCAGCGACGTGGGCGTCAGCGACGTGGGCGTCAGCGACGTGGGCGTCGATATCACCAGCGAGGGCGTCACCGGCGTGGGCGTCGACCTCGGCGGCTCGGCGGCGCCGAACGGCAGGGGCGTGCGCTTCTGCCTCAACCACAGGGGCGGAAGCATCGGGTGCAGCGGCGGCTCCCGTGCGACGGCGCCGAGGAGCGGCGGCCGGAGCGGGCTGCGCTTTTTCGGCGCGCACGCGCTTTTCGCGCTCCCATCGGGCGCGAATACGGGAAACCTGATCGTCGGTCAGCAGCGACAAATGGCTGCGGACCGGAACGTCCATCTGGCGCAGTAGCGCGATTACCTCGTCAGCCGAGATACCGAACTCACCCGCCATGTCATGCACACGAAGCTTGCTCAACCCGTCCTCCTAACGCGAAACGCGCGTCGCGTCGCCTGCCGGGGTTGCCCCGGCCACGGCGCTACGGATACCGCGCGCCAGCGCTTGATCTACTATCCCGATCGCTGCTGTCGTATCCCGCCCGACGGCACCGCCCAGCTCGGCCGCACTCGGCCACTCCAACGTTTCGATGCGCCGGGCCCGAAGGACCGGCACGACCTTCTCCAGCGAATGGCGCGAGACATCGCTCGCGACCACCGCCAGCACCACTTTCCCTTTTGCTGCGTCGATGGCGACGCGCTCGGCGCCCACCACAATGAGCCGGCCGCGCGCACCGAGCCCGATCAGTCCGAGCACCTTTCGGCGCACGGTATCGTCGAGCGTCGGCACCTCGCGGGGGTCATCACTCACTCGCTAGAACTCCCAGCTTGCCCTTCGTCTTCGGTCGTCAGCTCGTCAATGATGGCCATGATCCGATCGGCCTCTTCGGGAGCGATACCGGGCAACCGCAGGAGATCGTCCCGATCGAGATCGAGAATGTCGTTGAGGGTGTACAGACCGGCTTCCGCCAAAACGGCGACGGTACCGATTTCGAGCCCTTCGATCTCGTTGAGCGGCACATCTGCTTCTTCTTCCTCGGGCAGCGGGGCGAAGAGGGGCGCTTCTCCGCCCTTCTCCATCCACTCACGGCTCGAATACAGGTCGATCTTCCAGCCGGTGAGCTCGGAGGCGAGCCGGACGTTCTGCCCGTTGCGGCCAATGGCCAGCGACAGCTGGTCTTCGTCCACGACGGCCTGAATGGTACGGGACATCGCGTCACTGAAGACGCGCGCCACGCGGGCCGGCGCGAGCGCCAGTTTGGCGAAGCGTTCCGGATCAGGCGACCACGGCACGATATCGATGCGCTCGCCACCGAGCTCATTCACGACCGCCTGCACGCGCGATCCCTTGAGGCCGACGCAAGCGCCGACCGGATCGACCGCGTCATCACGGGACGTGACGGCGATTTTGGTGCGGCTCCCGACTTCACGCGCGGCGGCCTTGATCTCCACGATGCCCTGCTGAATTTCGGGCACCTCGAGCTTGAACAGCGCCTGCACGAAGAGCGCATCGGAACGGCTTAGAATCAGACGCGGGCCCTTTGGGGTATCCTCGACACGCTTGAGAACGGCTCTGACGGGCTCACCCTGATGGTAGTGCTCGCGATGATTCTGCTCGCGATACGGAATGATGGCTTCCGCTTCACGGAACTTGTTGAGCATGATGACCAACTTTCCGCGCTCGATCTGCTGCACTTCACCGGAGAGAAGGTCTCCGACGCGACCGGCGAACTCATCCCGAATGCGCGTACGCTCCCCTTCCCGGACGCGCTGCACGATGCGCTGCTTTGCGGCCTGCACGGCGGTCCGGCCGAATTCGTTGAAATCGACCTCGATCTCCATCACGTCCCCGACCTGAAACTCGGGGTCCATGAACCGCGCCTCTTCGAGTGGAGCCTCTCGAGCGGGGTCGGTCACTTCCGCCACCACCGTCTTGAGCAGCACGATGCGGATAGCGCCCTTCTCCTCGTCGATCTCGACTTCGGCCTGCACGCTGGCCCCGTGCTTCTTGGCCAGCGCGGCATGAATGCCGTCCTGGAGAAGCCCGTGCAGTTCCTCGCGCGTGATCTGCTTCAGATTCGACAGTTCACGGAATGCTGCGAGAATTTCCGCTGGTCCGGCCATCCGTCTCCCCTATCGTTTCCAGTGAAACGCCAATCGCGCTTGGGTGACCTCGGCGAGCGGGAGTTGGAACTCCCGTCCCTTCGGATCACGCACCAGCGCGACTTCGGCGCCTTCCTCGCCATCCAGCGCAAGGATCTCAACTTCCTGTTTACCACCCGCCAGCGCGCCGCTCGTGACCGTGGCCCGGCGTCCGACGAATCGGCGCCAATCTGCTGCGGTTTTCAACGGCCGGTCTGCGCCCGGCGACGAAACTTCCAATACGTACTGCTCACCGACCAACGCCTGGGCTTCCAGTCGCGCTTCAACCGCGCGGGACGCCTTGGCACAGTCCTCGATCGTCACCTTCGTGCCATCGCGCCGGTCGATTCGGATCTCGAGCACCGGACGAGAGCGTGAGCCCCCGCGCCGCAGCTCTACCAAATCGAAACCCAGCGTGTCAAGCTCTTGTGCGACAATGGGTTCGACGATCTCGCCCACCTGCACATCTCCAGTAAGAACCAGAAAAAAACCAAACACCGAAGAACAAAAAAGTGTGGGGACCATCCCCACACTTCACCCACCCACGCTTGGCGGGCGAAAGTCACGAAGGAGTTACTACTTAGATAGGCAACCTACGCCTCACCCCCTACAAGGTCAAGATGACTGGAGCGCAATGAGGCCCAACTGTCGACCAGGATCTCCGCCGCGATGGCTGAAGAACCGGTCGGCGTGGCATCGCGTGCAGGCCGGGCTCGAGGAAATGTGGTTGACCCCACGCCGCCAGGCCTGCTCCCGCAGCACCTCACGGACATCGAGCTGCCCCTTTTCGGTTGCCGTCTTCCCGTACACCGCGCTCAACACCTCAGGGCCAACTTCGTAGCACGGCCCACAAATCGACGGGCCCAGATGCACGATGCATTCATCGGCCGGGAACCCCAGGGTCTGGAGCGCATCGAGACCGACATCCAAAATGCGGGCGGCGGTTCCGCGCCATCCGGCATGCAGTGCGGCGATCGCGCCGCCGGGGTGCGCCACAAAGACCGGGGTGCAATCGGCGATCGTGACGGCCAGCGCCGTTCCAGGTGACGTGGTGACGTGGCCGTCCACGTCCCGGAGTCGGAGCCACCCCCGCCAGCCGCCCTCTTGCCGTGCGACGGTCGCCCCGTGTACCTGATGGCCCGTCGCCAGCCGATCAATCCGAAGCGCGGCGAGTCCGTCTTGCAACCGCGTCCACCGCTCCATGACCTCGCCGACCGGCTCCGCGGATCCGAGTCCGTAGGACCCGTCGGCCCGAGTGGTGGTCCAGGCCAGCACGCCGTCGGGCATCCCCGTGACCGACTCGGCCGACCCAAGGGGCATCAGGCTCATCGATCTCCCCGACCTCAGCGTGCGCTGAGCTCGACGCGACGGATGCGGGCGCCGAGTGCGCCGAGACGCTCCTCGATCCGCTCGTAGCCACGTTCGATCTGCTGCGCATTATTGATGACGCTCGTGCCGTCGGCACAAAGGGCCGCCAGCAACATGGCCATCCCGGCGCGAATGTCGGGCGACTCCACGGTACTGCCCCGCAGCTTGGTGGGGCCAGAGACAATGGCGCGGTGCGGATCGCAGAGCACGATGCGGGCGCCCATGCTCACGAGCTTATCCGTGAAGTACAGACGAGACTCGAACATCTTTTCGTGCATGAGGATCATGCCTTCGCACTGGGTCGCGGTGACGATGGCGATGGACATGACGTCGGCGGGGAACGCGGGCCACGGCTGATCCTCAAGCTTCGGCACATGGCCGCCGAGGTCGCTTTGAATGACGCGGGACTGCTCCGCGGGTACGATCAGGTCGTCGCCGTCGATGCGGCACGAGATGCCGAGGCGCTCAAAACCCATGAGTGTGCTCCGCAGGTGCTCGACGCCGGCGCGTTCGATCCGAAGCTCGGAGCGGGTAACCGCCGCGAGACCGATGAACGAACCAACTTCAATGTGATCGGGACCGATCTCATGCGTCGCACTGCCCAGCGGCATCCCGCCTTCAATGGTGTAGACGTTCGATCCGATGCCGTCAATGCGCGCGCCGAGGGCCACGAGGAAACGCGCCAGATCTTGCACGTGCGGCTCGCTCGCCGCGTTGCGGAGGATCGTGCGTCCCTTGGCCGCGACAGCCGCCATCAAGGCGTTCTCGGTGGCCGTGACGCTGGGTTCGTCGAGGAAGACGTCGGCGCCGATCAGGGCCTTCGCGGTAAAGCGGAACCGCTCCCCCAGTTCGTACTCGGCACCGAGCGCCTGCAGCACGTGAAAATGTGTATCGAGCCGGCGGCGGCCGATGACATCGCCGCCGGGCGGCGACAACGTCACGGTGCCACAGCGCGCGAGGAGCGGCGCGGCGAGCAGGATCGAGGCGCGAATACGCGCACACATGGTTGGGTCGAGGTCGGCCGCTTGCACCGACTTGGCGTGCACGCGCAGCGAGTTCGGGCCGTTCCAATCGCACTCCGCGCCCGTGGTGCGCACGAGTTCCACGAGCGTCTCGATATCCCGGATCCGAGGCACGTTATGCAGCTGTACCGGATGCTCGGTCAGGAGCGTCGCAGCAACGATCGGCAACGCGGCATTTTTATTGCCGGCTGGACGGATCGAGCCGCCGAGACGCTGACCCCCTTCGACAACGAACTGGACGGCAGACATGTGCTCGGGGTTGGACGCGGCGATTGAGCGGAACGGTCGGGCGATCGGAAGGATAGCATCGGCGAAAGCGTCACGCACACCCCCCTTCCCGACCCCGCCAGAAACCCTTAGATCATGACTATGACCATTGTCAGTGCGTTGCCTGCGCGGCTTCTGCAGGCCGCCGCATTCCCGGATACCATCATCGCCCGCACCATCCCCGAGCGTGGGATGCTGGAGTGGACGAGCGGCGTGCTCCAGATCGTCGTGCTGATTCTCGGTATCGCCGTGCTGATCGCGACCGTCTTGCTGATCCTCTCGCTGCGCGCGGGTGTGCGCAAGTTCAACGAGACGGCCGATCGCCTGGCGACGGAGACCAAGCCGTTACTGGTGAACGCGACCGCCATCGTGGGCGATGCCCGCGAAGTGGTGGCGATGCTCCGGACGGATGTGGTGCGGGTGACTGATGCCGCCGAAGCGCTGAGCGAGCAGTTACTCGCTGTCGCGGACCGGACGGCGCGGCGCGTGGACGATGTGAATGCGGTGCTGGATGTGCTCCAGGACGAGTTGGAGGATACGGCCCTGTCGGCCGCGTCGGCCATTCGCGGCGTTCGCGTTGGCGCGAGCGAGTTGACGGCGGGGTTGCGCCACCCTCGGCCGCGTCGTGCTCCTGCCCCTGTGGATGTTGACGACGAAGGCTGAGGGCTCCGCGCTCCACCGCCATCGGGTCTGGATCGCCGGGGGGCTCGCCGCCATCGTTGCGCTCGTTCTTTTCCCGACCGATGCGTGGGCGTGGACGCCAGGGACCCACGTCTTTCTTGGGGATGCGCTCCTTCGGAATCTGTCTCTGGTACCGCACACGATTGCGGAGCTTCTGACCGCCTATCCAACTGACTTTCTCTACGGTTCCATTGCGGCGGATACCAGTATTGCGAAGAAATACGCGGAGGTCGGACGCCACTGTCACTCGTGGCGCGTCGGACTCGAGATTCATGACGAGGCCGAGACGCCGGCGTTGCGCGCGTTCGGCCTCGGGTATCTCGCCCATCTGGCGGCCGACGCGGTGGCCCACAATTTTTTCGTGCCGAGACAGCTTGCGGTGACATCCAGTACGACCGCGCTCGGCCACAGCTACTGGGAGAGCCGAATCGAGACGCACCTCGGCGATTCTTGGGCACGTCGCGCGCGTGAGTTGCTGTCGGTTGACCACTCGGCGGCCGACCAGCACTTGGATCGCATTTTGAGCCCCACGCTCTTCGGGACACCGACCAACCGCCGCATCTTCCGCGGCATGGTGTATGTGACCGACACCGATTCGTGGCAGCGCATCTTCCAGCTTATTTCTGAGAAGAGTCGCTGGGACTTGAGTGATGCCGAAGTCGGACGCTACATGGCGCGCTCATTCGACTACATCGTGGATCTCTTCAATCGGTGGGACACCAGCGACGCCTTCCGTTTCGATCCGTCCGGCGACGGTCCGCTGCGCGAGGCGAAGAAGGTCCGTCGTCAAGCGAAGCGCGAAGGCGGCGATGTCCGAGCAGCCCTAGAGGCCGACCGCATGTTCGGCATGCCGATGAACGAACTCCGGCATGCCGCTTCACTCCCGACGCCGCTATTTACTCCACGCGAGCGGCCAGCAACTGATTGACCTTCTTCGGGTCGGCGGCGCCCTTCGACTTCTTCATCACTTGGCCGACCAGCACGCCCTGCAGCTTGCGTTCGCCGGCCATGAAGCGCGCCGCTTCGGTGGGTGATTCGGCGAAGACTTCGTCGATCCACGCCACGAGCGCGGAGTCGTCGGACACCTTGAGCAAGCCCTCGCGCCTGGCAAGCGCGAGTGGCTCGGCCGGCTCCCGCTCCATGATCGTAAAGATCTGACGGGCCGCCGTGTTGGAAATATCGCCCTGCGCTTCCAGCATGATGAGCGCACCGAGCCGAACGGGATCGACGGTGTGCTCGAGGAGCGAAGCGCCTGACGCCTTCACGGCGGCCAGGACAGGCCCCAGCATCCAATTGGCCGCGCGACGAGCGTCGCCCGACGACGCGGCGACGGCTTCGAACCGATCAGCCAGCATGCGGTTCACGATGAGTTGTTCAATGTCGCCGGCCCCAACACCGTACTGCGCCGCAAAGCGGTCTCGCTTGGCGGCCGGCAATTCAGGGAGCGCCGCCTGCTGACGTTGCACGAACTCGTGGGTGAGCACGAGCGGGGGCAGATCCGGTTCGGGAAAATACCGATAGTCGTGACTGCCTTCCTTGCTGCGTGCAGAGCGCACCTGATTGCGCTTCTCGTCGTAGAGCAAGGTTTGCTGTTCGACACGGCCGCCGCTTTCGAGGATGGCGCGCTGCCGCACGAACTCGACCTCGACGGCGCGTTCGGCGGACGAGAACGAATTGAGATTCTTGACTTCGGTTTTCGTGCCGAGCGCCGTCTGGCCGCGCGGGCGGATCGAGATGTTGACATCCACGCGCAGCGAGCCCTCTTCCATGTTGGCGTCGGAGACCTCGGTGTACTCGAGGATCTGCTTCAGGCGACGGAGATAACTCACGGCGTCGGCCGCGGAGTGAATTTCGGGCTCCGACACGATCTCGATCAGTGGCGTGCCGGCGCGATTCAGGTCGATTGCGGTGGCGTCGCGAAAGCGATCATGCACCGACTTACCTGCATCTTCTTCCATGTGCACGCGATGTACGCGGATTGCGCGCGGCGGCGTGGCGGTGTCATCGACGACGATGGTACCGCCAGTGGCGATGGGCTGATCGAACTGCGAAATCTGATAGCCCTTGGGCAAGTCGGGATAGAAGTAATTCTTGCGCGCGAAGATCGACGTCGTGTGCACGACACAGCCGAGCGCGAGTGAGGCACGCGTGGCGAGTTCGACGGCGTGCGCGTTCAACACCGGCAGCGCTCCGGGCAAGCCGAGGCACACCGGGCACGTGTTCGTGTTCGGCGCTTCGCCGAAGGAGGTTGCACAGCCACAAAAGATCTTGCTGCGCGTCTTGAGCTGGCAGTGCACTTCGAGCCCGATCACGAGCTCCCAGTCGATCGCTGCGTCGGCGGCCTGCAATGAGGTGCTCACGCGCCACCCTCCGCGCCCATCGCATACTCGAGCGCGGCGGCGGCCTTGAACATGGTGGCTTCATCAAAGCGGGCCGCCATGAACTGGCCGCCAACGGGAAGGCCGTCGACGAGCCCGATCGGCTGCGACATGGCCGGAATGCCGGCGAGGTTGGCCGTTACGGTGTAGATGTCGCTGAGATACATGTCATACGGATCGGACCGCTCACCGATGCGGAACGCCGGGGTGGGCGCGGTGGGGGTGAACAGCACGTGCACCCCGTTTGCGAAGACCCGTTCGAAGTCCTGCGTGATCAGCTCGCGAACGGTTTGCGCGCGACGATAGTACGCGTCGTAGTAGCCCGCACTGAGGACGTAGGTCCCTAGCAGGATACGGCGCGTGACTTCGGCACCGAATCCGCCAGTCCGTGTTCGCTCATACATCTCGCGAAGCCCATCCGCGCTACGCCGCTGTCCATATCGGACGCCATCATAGCGCGCGAGGTTGCTGGATGCTTCGGCCGGCGCGAGGACGTAGTACACGGGAATCGCGAGCGACGTATGTGGCAGCGACACATCTCTCACGACGGCACCAAGCGCCCGCAGGCGTTCGAGCGACGCTTCGCAGTGCGCGTGAATACGGGGATCGAGCGCCTCGGTGAAATACTCGACGGGGCGACCGACCACGAGACCGGCGAGCGGCTGCGCGTGGTCGGCGATGAGGGCCGACTGGCGCCACGCGGGCACCGGCCGCGCGGAACAGGTGGCATCGTAGGGATCGTGGCCGGCGATGAGTTCGACCCCGAGCGCCGCGTCGAACACGTTTTGCGCGAACACGCCGACGTGGTCGAGCGACGATGCATACGCGACCAACCCGAAACGACTGACGCGACCGTAGGTGGGCTTCACCCCGACGATCCCGCAAAAGGCGGCGGGCTGTCGGACGGATCCACCGGTTTCGGAACCGAGCGCGAGGCGGACGACCCCCGCCGCGACGGCGGCGGCAGACCCGCCAGAGGAGCCCCCGGGTACACGAGCGCGATCGACGGGATTCCTAGTGGGGCCGTACGCGCTATTCTCGGTGGACGACCCCATCGCGAATTCATCCATGTTCGTCTTGCCGATCACAATGGCACCGGCCTCGCGCAGCTTTCGCACGGCGGTGGCTTCGTACGGGCTCACGTATCCTTCGAGGATGCGCGAGCCGCAGGTGGTCGGCAGCGTGAGCGTGGCGAGATTGTCCTTGATGGCGACCGGCACACCGGCGAGATCGCCGTTCGCACTGATCACCTTGGCGGCCGCGAGCGATCCATCCCGATCGATCGACAGGAAGGCGTTGAGGCCCGTGGGACCGGCATCGACGGCGTCGTATTGGGACCAGGCCGCCTGGACCGAGTGCGCCTGCAGCGATTCTACGCTCATGCGTCAGCCTCGCCGTCGGATGCGCTGGCCGAGGCCCCCGCATCACCGTGGGTCGCCAGTCGCGGCACCAGGAAGAACCCATCGCGGGTGGCCGGCGCGAACCCCTCGCGAGCGCTCTGGAGGGCGACGGGCGGCGCGTTGTCCGCACGCAGCGGCATTCCCGCCACGGCGCGTGCACCGAGGTCGGCCGGGATCGTGGCCTGCTGTAGCGCATCGATGTGGTGCAGGATGCCGTTCAGTTCCGCCACGAGCGCGGGCAGGCGCGTGACGTCGATCGCGAGGCGCGCGAGTTGCGCGACGTGCAGCACATCATCGTTGGTGACCGACACTTACTCCCACCCGCGTTCGAGTTTGGCCTGCGCCAGCACCAACGTCTTCCGTCCAATCTCTTCGTCTTCGAAGTCGATGCGTACCTTCAGGTCGCGCCCACTGCCCGTGAGTTCCGCGATGGTGCCCGACCCGAACTTGGCGTGTCGCACCTTCTCGCCGACCGCGAACATCGGCGCATCTTGCGACTCATCTTCCGGCTCGGTGGGGCGATCCCGGCGCGACGGCGTGGAGAATGCGCCCGCGCCGTTCCCAAAGGACGTATTGCCAGCGCCATACGATGCGCTGCCGTACTGGCTGGTCGGGCGTTTGGCGCCACCGCCGCCCGCACTGTAGCTGCTGCGTCCCCACGAATCGTCCGCGTCGCGCCCAGACTGTCCGCCACCGATGGAGGCAAATCCCCCACGCCCCTCGGACTTGGCACGGGCCGTCTTCTGTCGTTCGGCCAGCGAGATCGTAACCTGCTTGAGAAAGCGCGACGGCATCGAGAACATCATCTCGCCATTCCGGCGGCGCTGCTCGGCGCAGGTGAGATACAATTTTGTTTCGGCGCGCGTGATACCGACGTAGAACAGGCGGCGCTCCTCTTCGAGCTGGCTCGGATCTTCGGCGGCGCGCGCCAGTGGGAAGAGCCCATCCTCGAGTCCGGAGACGAAGACGAGGGGAAATTCGAGTCCCTTCGCGTTGTGCATCGTCATGCAGGTCACGGCGTCAGCGTTCGGATCGAGCTTGTCGATGCCGGCCACCAGGGTGGAGGACTGCAGGAAGTGATCGAGTGGCGTGAGTCCGACTTCACCGCCTTCGTCGGCGACGACTTCCGCGGCGCCGGCGATGAGTTCGCGAACATTTTCGATGCGCTCCTGCCCTTCCGGCCCTTCCGCGCGCAGATGATCGGCGTACTTGATCGAGGCGGCGAGATCGCGCAGCAACTCGTCGACGGCGGAATCGACGGCGGCCGTTCGCAACCGTTGCACGAGCGACACGAAGTCGGCGAGCGCCGTGCGCGCCGCGGGGCGCAGCTCGGCGACGACATCGGTGCGCGACGCAATCGTGAGCAGGGGCACGCCTTCCCGCTGCGCGCGCTCGACCAGCAACGTGATCGTGGCGTCACCGAGGCCGCGCTTGGGCACGTTCACGGCGCGGCGGAACGCCTCGTCGTCGGCGGGATTGGCGACGAGCTTGAGGTACGCCATGATGTCGCGGATTTCGCGACGATCATAGAAGCGGACGGCACCGACGAGGCGGTACGGGATGTTGCGGCGTCGAAACGAGTCTTCGATCGCGCGGCTTTGGGCGTTGGTGCGATAGAGGACCGCACAATCGCGCCGCGCGAGATCGGAGCGCGACATGCGCGCGGTGATGGTGTCGGCGATGAAATCGGCTTCGTCGCGTTCGTCGAGGGTCTCGACCAGGGTGACCGTTTCGCCGGCGGGGCGTGTGGCGCGCAGCGTCTTTCCGCGCCGCTCCGTGTTCTCGGCGATCACCGCGTTGGCGAGGGCAAGAATGTTCGGGGTGGAGCGGTAGTTCTCCTCGAGCCGCACGATGCGCGCGCCCGGGAAGGCGCGCTCGAAGTCGAGGATATTCCGGATGTCGGCGCCGCGCCATCCGTAGATGGACTGGTCGTCGT
>Ga0114970_10003676_pt1 | contig 11205 bp, 13 predicted proteins | sample M_140205_XF_Meta_FD_87030 | JGI IMG/M metagenome (GOLD analysis project Ga0114970, IMG submission 87030) | Freshwater microbial communities from Lake Montjoie, Canada to study carbon cycling - M_140205_XF_MetaG | ecosystem: Environmental > Aquatic > Freshwater > Lake | place: Lake Montjoie... | reverse complement strand
CTTCACTTCCATGAGCGTTTAAGGTCCAAGAGACCTGGTGTCTTTCGACACCTGGCACTCGCCTTCTCACGCCCACGCTTATCGGCTGTTAGTTGTTAAAGAGCTGGGTCTTTCGACGCCCGCCGCTCGAGAGCAGCAAAGAGATGGGATTCTGACCTGCTTTCCCGACCCTGTCAAGCACTAGTTTTTCCTTGCGCTCGCCGTGGCCTAGACCTTGGTTATGCTGAGGATCACTTGCTGTCGGAGCGGCGCGCTCGACACTTTTCGCCACTCGACCTTCTCTTGGGACCAAAGCTGCTTTGCGCATCCAAAGCTCCTAGCGAAGCCCACGACTATAGCATTAAATTCTGGCGGCTGGCCATTTCTGCGAAGGGTTGGCTTGTAGAGGCCGCCCCGACTGCTTCAGGATGGCTGACGAAGCCTGCCTTTCGCGGTCACGGCACGCCTGGCGGGGGGGGTCAACGGCTTGCTGCCCTGGTGCCAGTTTTGTCGTTGGCACTCAGCCACGCTCGCTCGGGGTCTTCACTAGCAATGGCGCGGCGTGCCGACTTCGCGAGCTTGACGCTGTCTGAGCGCAGGATCCTTTGTTTGACTGCCGAGATCTGACTCGGGTGCATCGACAAGCTTCTAAGCCCCAAACCCAGCAGCAACTGCGTGAACGCTGTGTCGCCGGCCATCTCGCCGCAAACGCTGACCGGTTTGCCGGCTGCGTTGGCAGCCTCGATCACATTGGCGATCAGGCCAAGAACGGCCGGGTGCCACGGGTCGTAGAGGTGGGCTACGGCCTCATCGGCCCGGTCAATCGCCAAGGTGTACTGGATCAGGTCATTGGTGCCGATTGAAACGAAGTCAAAGTGCCTCAGCAACAAGGGCATGGTCATTGCTGCGGCGGGCACCTCGATCATGGCGCCCACTTCGATGTGGTTGAAGGCTTGTCCGACGACCTTTAGCTGTTGCCTTGCCCCCGCCAGTGCTTCCATGATGGCGAGTATCTCGCCGCGCTGCGCGACCATGGGGATCAGAACGCGCACTTTGCCGTACGCGCTGGCGCGCAGAATCGCTCGAAGCTGCTGTCGGAACATCGCGGGCTCCGACAGACTCCAGCGTATTGCCCGCAATCCAAGAGCCGGGTTGAGAGCATGCTCATGGCGCAATTCATGCAAGGCCATCCGATCGAGCGGCTTGTCAGCGCCGATGTCGACCGTGCGGATGGTCACAGGCAATCCATTCATCGATTGCACAGCCGCGCGATAGGCTTCGAACTGCTCGTCTTCGTCTGGCAGGTCGCCATTGCGATTCATAAACATGAATTCACTGCGAAACAGACCCACGCCAACCGCGCCGGCCTCCAAAGCGTTGGCGGCATCTGCGGGGAGTTCGATGTTGGCCAAGAGTTCTATCGCTTGGCCATCGAGCGTGACCGACGGCATGTGGCGCAGTCGGTGCAGCTTGGCACGCTCCAGTTCACTTTGGCGCTGGCGGAACCTGTACTCCTCCAACACGATCGGCGTGGGATTGACCACCACCACACCGGTGTCGCCGTCAATGATCAACCAGTCGTCCTGGCGGATCAGACGACTGGCTTCGCGGGCCCCGACCACAGCTGGGATGCCCATGCTTCGGGCAACAATCGCCGTGTGCGAAGTACGCCCACCGACGTCCGTGACGAAGCCGATGAACACACTGCCTTTGAACTGCAGCATGTCTGCTGGCGCGATGTCGTTGGCCACTAGTACCAGCTGATCTTTGCCTCCGAAGGCTTTGGCGTGAACCACTTGCGGCAACAAAGACTCTTCCTTGGCCAATACCCGCAGCACTCGCTCGGCCACCTGCTCGATGTCAGCCTTGCGTTCGCGCAGATAGTCGTCTTCCATTTCATCGAACTGCCGCGCCAAAACTTCAGTTTGTGCCGTCACAGCCCACTCGGCGTTGTAGTGCCTCGCCTCGATCCAATGCTTGGTGGCCTCGATCAGCATCGGGTCACGCAACAACATCAAATGGACTTCAAGCAAGGCCGCAAGTTCGGGAGGCGCCTCGCTGGTCAGATCGTTCTTGAGTGTTGTGAGTTCGCTTGAAACTGTATCGCGCGCGTGACGCAAGCGAGTGACTTCGGCCGCAGCATTGCCGGGCTCAATGAAGTAGTGCGCGACGTCCACCCTGCTGGAAGCCACCAACACAGCGCGCCCGATAGCCACACCTCCCGAGACCGGCAGGCCAAACATCTGGATGCTCATGCTGCACTGTAGCAGCGCGAATCATTGGCAACCTGGCTCAAACAGCGGGATTCGCCCGCAGCCGGGGTTGGCTGACCACGATTGAATGCCTTCGAGCCACCGTCCTTGCTGCACCCTGAATCATGGCCGGTATGTGCGGTTGGCGCCAACACCGCAGCGCCAGCAGCTGGCATCAGGGCGAATCGGCTACTGACCCTCGCCAAACTTGTCGTTGATCAGCGCCAATAGCGCGACCGTGGCGGCCTGCTCGTCGACACCGTCGGCCTCCAGGACCACATCGCTGCCCAAGCCGGCAGCCAGCATCATCACGCCCATGATGCTCTTGGCGTTGATGCGGCGGCCATTGCGCGACAAGTGAACTTCGCTTTGGAAGCTGCCGGCCAGCTTGGTGAGCTTGGCAGAGGCCCGGGCATGCAAACCGAGCTTATTGCTGATGGTGACGGTTGATTGAATCATCGGTGCTGGGCTTGATCGCCTGGTTCTGAGGACGTGACACAGCCACCTGCATGACGCCCTGGCTGGCACCGGCAAGCGCCAGCACCACCATGTCATCCAGCGACTTGCTCCGGTAGTTGACTGCTCGCCACAACATCGGCACGTTCACACCCGCCACCACCCGAACGCCAGGGCTATCGGCCAGACGCCTGGCGATATTGCAAGGCGTGGCGCCGAAAACGTCGGTCAGGATCAGCGTTTCAGCCGTGCCTAACCGGGCCAGCAATTGCGCCGCCTCGGCTTCGTAGGCCTGCGTGTCTGCCCCGGCGGGGACGTCATAGGCCTCAACGGAAGCCGAAGCGTCTGGAAAAGCGTGCATTGCCGTGGCCCGAAGGGCACTGGCCAATGGCGCGTGGGCAATGATGAGCAGGCCGGTCATTGAGCGATTGAGGAAGCCAGCGTCGATTATCCGCCCGCCGGTGCCTCGCTTGGAAACCGGCGTTGCAGCCAGCCGACCACGTTGAGCCACAGGAATGACAGGGTGCAAACCGCCATGAAGAGCCCGAACACGAGTCGGTAAGCCTGGACCACCGGCCAGCCCATGGCGAGCAAGGCATCGAGACCCAGACCGATCGTCCACTGCAGCGTAAACACCCCTGAGAAGATCAGCAGATTGAACGCCGACAAAGCCCGCCCCGCCAAGGCCGCCGGAAAGGCCTGACCCAGCGCCGGCTGGCCGAGCGTGACAACGCTGGCGCAGACACACCACAGTGTCCAGAGCGAGGGTCCAGCCTCGGGGCCCTGCCAGACAATGGCGGCCAAGCACAACACATTGGCCGGCCAAGCCAGCGCGATCAGCCGCTCACCAGCCCAACCGGCGCGGATCAGTCGAGGCATCAACAAGCCCCAGCTGAGAAAAGCCACCAGCATCGCTAGATTGACCAGAAACAAGCCTTGCGCCGCACCGACTGCGCTGCGGCCCGTCACCTGGGTCAGCCAAGGGCCGATCCACAGCGACTGCATCGCCACCATGCCCCCGTAAACAAAAAACCCCATCGGCGCCATGCGAACAAAGACCGGGTGCGCAAACACCTGGCGGTAGCCACCAACCGACGCTTGAGGCTGCGAGCTGACCCGCGCGTCTGGCGGCACCAGCCACGCGATCAAGCCGCCGGCCAATGCAAACAGCAGCGCCACCGCCATGAACAAGCCGCGCCAGCCCAGCACAGGCAGCAGCCACTGCACAGGCAACGTGGATGCCAACATGCCCACCGAGCCGCTCATCAACATCCACGCATTGGCGCGCAGTTGCAGGGCACTGGAGAACAAGCGCCGGAAACAGGTCAGCGGCGCCATCAGGCAAGCAGAAACGCCCGCGCCGATCAAGAACCGCGCCAGCAGCAACTGCCGCAGGCTCCCCGACAGCGCAAACGCCAGACAGCCCAAGACCGCCAGCGCCAGAAAAGACAAGAGCACACGCTTGGCGCCCCAACGGTCCAAAGCGCTGCCCAGCGGCAACTGCATCAACGCGAAGCCAAGAAAATAAGCACCGCCCAGCAAACCCAGTTGCCCTGCATCCAGCCCGAGTTCGGCGCTGAAGATCGGCGCTAACGTGGCGGTCACCGCGCGCACCAAGGCCGAGAAGAAATAGGCAAATGCAAAAGCCAGGAACACCCACACCGCCTGCTGGCGGGTGAGGATCACCGCATCAGGCGCAGCGCTCATCGGGCCAGTTCGATCGAATCGAAGAACGGCTTGGCCCTAGCCTCATCTGCGGCCGGCCCAACCAGACTGGCCTGGAACACCCGCAGGCCATGGGCGAACACCAACACTTGTTCGCGAACCTGCGTACCGTCGGGCAGCTTGCCTCGGAGAACCCATTGCCTCGCCGCTGACTGCGGCGTCATGCCGGGGACAGTGGCGGCACGTTCAGCCTCTACAACACCTTGCACATTGACACGTGCGGCATCACCCAAGGCCAGCAGCGCTGGACCGACCCGCGCCGGATCGGCCATGTCGGCCGAGGCCACTGCGAAGGTATGCGCATCGGCGTGGCAGGCCAGCAAATGGAGTTCGACCGCCGACCCCGCCAGCGGCACCTGCCGGACCTGGTTGCTCGGTCGACACGGCATGGCCAGATCAAGCCCCCAGCCTTCCGGCCGAACCTGGCGCCAATCAAGCGTCGGCGAACAAGCACAGAGCAAGAAGCCGCAGGCGATCCCCGACAGCCAGTGGCGAGTCGAGAATCGTCCTCTGGCACTGGTTTCGCTAGCTTGGATCATCGGACCTTATTATCCCGGCGGATCGGGCGGCATCTCGGCCGGTGCCACGGCAGGTCAACCGCCAAACACTTTGCGCAGGATTGCGCTGCCTGTGGCCAGTGGATCGCGACGGATCTTGCGTTCCTCCTCGGCGATCATCAGGTACAGCCCATCCAAGGCCTTGGTTGTGACATAGCGCTCGACCTTGGCATCGTCACCTTTGAGCACGCCCAGCTTGACCGCCTGGCCCGCCACCGCGTTGAACTTCGCCGCCAACGCCACCTTCTCGGTGGTCTCGGTGACGATCGGCAGGAACTGCTCGGTCAACGGCGCCCGCGTCTTGCGGACAAAGAAGTCGGTGGCGGCGCGGTCGCCGCCGCGAACGATTTGAATCGCGTCGCTGATCGAGATCGATTTGACCGTGTTCACCAACATTGCACGTGCCAGCGGCATCGCCGCCTCGGCAGCACGGTTCATCGCCGTCACCAACTCGTCGACACGTTTTTGTTGACCCGTGGCTTTGAGCAGCTTCGCCGCGTCTTCGAGCAAAGGCGGCAAAGGAATTCGCACCTTGGGGTTGCCGAGGAAGCCATCGCTATGGCCCAGCCCCTCGACCGCTGCGACCGCGGCACGCTCGAGCATGCCGCGCACGCCCGATCCAGCCTCGGCCTCACCAAGCTCGGCGGCACGTACCGCCGAGCAAGCCAAGCCTGAGGCGACCAGCAAGCCGGCCGTAAACTGTCTTCTGCGCATTGAAATCTCCATGATGAACCTGTCCCGACGCCATCTTGCCACCGCCGCACTGACCGCCTTTGCTGCTGGCGCTTGGTGGCTGCTCGGCGAACGCCGAACGCCCGCACCGCAGGTAAGCTTCAGCTTGCTAGACGGCAGCACGCTGACGACCCGCCAACTCATGGGGCAGGTGGTGCTGGTCAATTTCTGGGCCACCAGTTGCAGCAGTTGCGTCGCAGAGATGCCTGACATCACCGCGATGAACGACAAGTTCCAGGGCCGGGCTTACCAGACGCTGGCCGTCGCGATGCGCTACGACCCGCCAGCACTTGTGGCCGACTTCGCCGAAAGCCGCAAGCTCGGGTTCAAGGTCGCGATCGACAATACCGGAGAGATCGCCCGCAGCTTCGGCCAGGTGGAACTCACGCCGACCTCGTTCCTGATCGACAAACATGGCGCCATCGCCAAGCGTTGGATCGGTGCACCGGACTTCGCCGCACTGCACCGGGAGGTCGAGCAACTGCTGACGGAGGCCTGAAGCGAGCCTGCCGCGGCCAGAATCAGACGGTGTGGCTCACACCTGCGCCTGCAGCCTGCCGGTCGGCGTGGTAACTGCTTCGCACCATCGCCCCCACGGTCGCTTGGGCAAAGCCCATCCCGATGGCCTCAGCCTCGAACATCTTGAAAGTATCAGGGTGGACATAGCGCCGCACCGGCAGGTGATGGCCTGAGGGCGCCAAGTACTGGCCGATGGTCAGCATATCGATGTCGTGCAAGCGCATGTCGCGCATCACCGCCAAGATCTCTTCATCGGTCTCGCCCAGGCCGACCATCAGCCCGCTCTTGGTGGGCACATCCGGGTGCAAGGCCTTGAACTTCTTCAGCAGATTCAGGCTGAAAGCGTAGTCGCTGCCCGGGCGCGCCTCCTTGTAGAGGCGCGGCGCGGTCTCGAGGTTGTGGTTCATCACATCGTGCGGCGCGGCTTTCAGAATCTCAAGCGCGCGGTCGTCGCGACCCCGAAAGTCGGGCACCAGGATCTCGATCCGAGTCGCTGGCGACTGCTCGCGAACTTGGCGGATGCAGTCGACGAAATGGCCGGCACCGCCATCCCGCAGATCATCGCGATCGACACTGGTGATCACGACATATTTCAGCTTGAGCGCAGCGATGGTGCGCGCCAGATTGACGGGCTCGCTGACATCGAGCGGGTCGGGACGTCCATGGCCGACGTCGCAGAACGGGCAGCGCCGGGTGCATTTGTCGCCCATGATCATGAAGGTAGCAGTTCCACGGCCAAAGCATTCGCCGATGTTGGGGCAGGATGCCTCTTCACAGACCGTGTGTAGCTTGTGCTCGCGCAGGATCTGCTTGATCTCGTAGAAACGGGTGGTCGGCGAGCCAGCTCTGACGCGAATCCAGTCAGGCTTTTTCAAAACCTCGGCCGGCACCACCTTGATCGGAATTCGGGCTGTCTTGGCCTGCGCTTTTTGCTTGGCGCTGGCATCGTAGCTGTCGCTGGGCTGCGATTGATGGACGACATTTTCGGTGGCCATAAGGGGTATTTGCCGGCTATTCGTCGAAGAGGTGTGGACAAGCGAGACCACCGCACGAGCGTCGATGCGGCTCAGGGCGTGAACTGGGACGCCAAGCGATCACCGAGTTGATGCGCCACGGTGCACCAATCGGTGTAAACCCCCAGTGTAGCGAGGTCAACTGTACGCAGGCCGGCATAACCACAGGGGTTGATGCCGGCAAACGGACCCAGGTCCATCGCCACATTGAGCGCAACGCCGTGGTAGCTGCAGTGCCGGCTGACCTTGATGCCCAGCGCGGCGATCTTGCCCAGCCCTCGGAACCTGTCCACACCCGGCGCAGGACCCGTCAGCGCCGCATGGCTGTGTGGGTCGGCCAAGCGGACGAAAATTCCCGGCGCGCCCGCCACACGGTGACCGGTGATCTGTTGAGTCTCCAAAACCTTGAGCACAGCGTGCTCAAGGCGATAGACATATTCCTTGACGTAGATTCCCAGGCGCCTGAGGTCGATCAACGGGTAGGCCACCACTTGCCCAGGACCGTGGTAAGTGATCTGGCCGCCGCGATTGCTGGCCAGCACCGGGACACCGCCAGCGTCCAACAAGTGCTCGGCCCGACCGGCCAGCCCCTGGGTATAAACCGGATCATGCTCGACCAGCCAGATCTCGTCAGGCGTGTCTGCAACACGGGCTTCGGTGAAAATGCGCATGGCCTCGGCCGTCTGGGCACAGGGCCGGCGACCCAGGTTGACGATCTTCATGTCGAGAGACTCTTCATGCCGAAGCCGATCACGCGGTCAACTACAGCACCACCTTGACCATCGGGTGCCCGGACAGCGCGCGGTACAAATCGTCGAGTTGCGCGCGACTGGTCGCTGTGACGGTCAGCGTCAGACCCAGGTAGCGGCCACCACTGCTGGACCGGCGCACCAAACTTTGATCATCAAAACCGGGGTCAAACTGCCGCGCCACAGCCAGCACCGCCTCGACGAAGCCTTCGACCTGCGCGCCCATCACCTTGATCGGAAACGCGCAGGGATATTCGATCAACGAGGGTTCAGTCGTGGCCGCAAGGCTTGGGTCGGCCGGCATGGTCAGATCGATTGCTCGGCCTTGGCCCGCTGATAGGCTTCGTAGATACGGCCATAGACCGGTCCGGGCTTGCCACGCAAAGCACCATGACCCACCGATTGGCCGTCGAGCCGAGTGATGGGCAGGATTTCCTTGGTCGCTGAGCTGAGCATCAACTCGTCGGCAGCGAAGACATCGGCCTCGGCGATAGGCCGCAAGTTGTAGGCAATGCCCACGTCTTCGCACAACTCCGCAAACAGCTCGTAACGTATGCCTTCGAGCACATGGTCGCCCTTGGGCGGACCCAGCAGCGCGCCCTCGTGCACCACCCAGACGTTGCAGCCTGAACCTTCGGTCAGCCAGCCGTCGCGGAACATCACCGTCTCAGCCGCACCGTGGTCGGCCGAGATTTGCCGGGCCAGCACATTGCCCAGCAGGGAGATGCTCTTGATGTCGCCGCGCTCCCAGCGAAAGTCGCGCGCCGTGATGCAGGCCACGCCTTGGTGCCTCATCTCGGCTGACGGCGGCTTCAACTCGCTCGTCATCGCGAACACGGTGGGCGAGATGCCTTCGGGCATCACATGGTCGCGCAATGCCACGCCGCGCGTAACCTGAATGTAGACCAGTTGATCGTGCGCGGGCTGCGCGCCCACGAGTTCGCGCACCAGCCCCAGCCAGCCCTCGCGGGTGTGCGGATTGGCGATGCGCAGCTTGGTCAGGCTGCGCTGCAGGCGTGCCATGTGCTCATCGAAGCGAAACAAACGGCGACCATAAACCGGGATCACTTCGTACACACCATCGCCGAAGATGAATCCTCGATCGAGCACCGACACCTTCGCGTCGCAAAGCGGCAAGGTCTGGCCGTTCAAATGGCAGAGGGTGTCAGGAAGCGTCAGCATGTCAGACCTCAGTAGAAACCAGCGCAGCTTAGCCGATAGCAGACCACCCGGCTTGATCCAGCATCAAGTGGGCGCGACAAGCTCACTTGATCCAAAGCCGGATCGAATCCCAGGCCCGGCCGAGCAGACCGGCCTGCGGCACCGCCTTGAGCACCACCAGCGGCAGGCTAGCAATCTTGACGCCAGCCAACGTGCTGACCTCCAAGGTACCGATGCGCTGGCCCTCGGCCAGCGGCGCGACCAATGGATCGCTGCGCGAGATCACGGTCTTGAGCTTGTCGCCTTCGCCCTTGGGCACCGAAACGACCACGGCCTGCACGGAGCCCAGTGCGGCGGTCGCCTGCTGACCCTTCCAAACAGGCACCTGCGCAGCGGGCTTGCCTGCCTCGAACAAGCGCACGGCGTCCCACGCGGTGTAGCCCCAGTTCAAGATCTTCTGGCTTTCGCTGGCTCGGGCTTCACGCGAGGCAGCGCCCATCACGACGCTGAGCAGGCGGCGCTTGCCGTTGGGCAGTTCACGCTGTGCGCTGGCGACCAAGCAGTAGCCAGCGGCATCGGTATAACCTGTCTTCATGCCGTCGATGGCCGGGTCTCGCCCCAGCAACATGTTGCGGTTGTCCTGACGGATGTTGTTGAAGCTGTAGCTGCGAAGCGCGTAATAGGCCGCGTAGTACTCTGGAAAGTCCCGCACCAGATGGGCGGCAATGACGCCCAGGTCGCGGGCGCTGCTGTAGTGGCCCGGGGCGGTCAAGCCGGTGACATTCTTGAACTGGGTGTTCTTCAAGCCCCAGGCCTGGGCCTGCCGGTTCATCGTCGCCACAAACCCGTCGAGCGAGCCCGCCACGCCCTCGGCCAAAGCCACCGCTGCGTCGTTGCCCGAGACCGCGATCATGCCGCGCAACAAATCGTCGACCTTGGGCGCCATCTTGGGGTCGATGAACATCAGCGACCCGCCGCCCTTTCGCTCACTCCAAGCGCGCAGCGATACCGGCAGCTTCTGCTCGAATGTGAGCTTTTTGGCCTTGATCGCATCAAACACCAGCCACGCCGTCATCAATTTGGTCAGTGAGGCCGGATCGGTCTGCAGGTCGGCGCCCCGCTCGGCCAAGACTTGGTCGCTGCTCACATCGAGCAGCAGATAGCTCTTGACCGCCATCTCAGGCGGCTGAGGGGCTTGCGCCAACACGCTCATGCTGACACAAGCCAGCAGCACAGCCATCAGTTGTCTCATCCGGATCAGCTTGAACATCGGAACAACCCAGCAGGGCATGGCAGCAACGGTCGGCTGAGGTTCAGACATGCCAAGCCTGGACCAACTGCTGCTTGAGCAGCGTGAGCTGGCCGTGAAAGAAATGACCAACGCCCGGTAGCACGATCACCGGCAGCGTCTGCGGTCGAGCCCAGTCCAAGGTGGCCGCAAGTGGCACCACCTCGTCGACCTCACCGTGGATCACCAGCGTGTCAGGTGCCACGGCGGCAGGCATCTCGAATCGGCTGATCGCTGGGCCGACCAGCACCAAGCGTTCGACCGGCGCCAGTGCTGCCAGACGCGAGGCAGCCATCGCCGCAATGTAGCCTCCGAAAGAAAACCCGGCCAAAGCCAGCGGCAGATCTGGCGCCGCGGCGCGTTGCCAAGCGATCACGGCCAGCGCGTCGTCAATCTCGCCTCGGCCATCATCCCAGACGCCGGCCGAGCCACCGACGCCGCGGAAGTTGAACCTCACCGCGCGGTAACCCAACTCCACGAAAGCCCGCGCCAAAGTTTGCACCACCTTGTTGTCCATCGTCCCGCCGTGCTGCGGGTGAGGATGGCACAGCACGGCCAAGCCGCGCGGCGCCGTTTTGGGTTCATCGACCGCGCAATCGATCGGTCCTGCCGGCCCGGCGACAGTCGTCAAGCGGGTGTCTGACTTCATCGCCGCGATGCGCAATTCGATGCGAGTTGCATCAGCGGCCCAGTTCCGGCGCCACAAGAAGGCGCTCGACGACGCGGCCGTTCTTGAGGTGCGATTCGACGATTTCATCGACATCGGCATTGTCG
>Ga0114970_10003670_pt1 | contig 11215 bp, 13 predicted proteins | sample M_140205_XF_Meta_FD_87030 | JGI IMG/M metagenome (GOLD analysis project Ga0114970, IMG submission 87030) | Freshwater microbial communities from Lake Montjoie, Canada to study carbon cycling - M_140205_XF_MetaG | ecosystem: Environmental > Aquatic > Freshwater > Lake | place: Lake Montjoie... | reverse complement strand
TTTGCAAATCTGTCGTCGGGGTCTTGTACCAAATTCTGCTCCTGCCATTTCCTGAATCGAGCAATTACCAATGCCCTTGCTGAATTAGGCGTGATCACATCCCCCGAATAGGTGAAGTTATCTCTAGCTAACGACATCCGAAAGAGAATCGTCTCAAGATACTTCTTCAGGTCATATCGAAGGTAGGACAGGATTTGTTTTGTATTCACATCCCGAAAACAGGGGTCTTTCTCCTTGCTCTGAGTAGTAACAAGACGGTCGAGAATCACCTGCTTCCCGTTGGTACGGATGGTGGAAACCCCCGACTTCAGGAGTTGGTCTCTCTGTAGAAGCGTTGGAGGAGTAGCTGGGGCCTCAAGACCTATAAGAGGCACTTGGGTGTAAGGCTTTTGTGGGGCGATGGCCAATTGGGCGTTTACAGCAGCTAATGTGAGTGCCCACAGGCTCTCATCCTTTTTCTCCGCAGAAAAGGTAGGAAGAATGGAGATATGGTAGCTTTGGAGACTCTCTGCCAAAGCCATAACGGATTCATAACTTCCTGACTTCGAAATAAAAAGATGCCCATCGATCTCTTCTGGCGACTTCCAACGATTGGATAGTCTCTGATGGAGAGAAAAAAGCTCTTTTTCATCTTTTCCGAGCCATACGATCTGGGTGAATTGCTCTTCCGGTAGTAGGTCCCATGCTGCTCCGATGTCTTTGTATAAGAGTCCAAATAACGGCAGCATGAGGTTCACTTTTCGTACAAGGTCCACTTCATCGTAGAAACGGGGGTCGAGATTTTCGACTTTCTTCTCCTCTTCGGCTTTCTCCTCTTTTGGCTTCTTAGGTTTCTCTAGTGCCTCCGCTGTCTCTTTGTTCACCTTCTTTTTTTCCAGGTTTAAATTAAGGAAAAGGTCCGCATCCCCCGGCTTGAGGATAAGAAGCCTTTGCTCTTGAGCTCCCAGGATCGCGTAAAGGGGGTTCTTTTTCACTTCGACGTACTGGTGAGGGGCAAGGCCTACCCCATTAAAATCAAAATCCATCATGAGGCCTCCAGGAGGTTTTGGTGGGTTACGCATCGGATCCGGATCCGACAGAAGGCCAAAGGTCGATCACCGTTGTAATCCTCCCAGGTCTCTAGCTCTTCGACCTGTGAGTTCAAAACCAAGCGGTCCAAGAACCGATTTTTCTCGACCCACCAGAGTACTTGAGCAATTTCTCGCTCCAGTGCTGGCTTTTCCTCATCGAAAGCTACTGCAAGCTCAATCTCAGCCAGCAAATTGGACTCGAAAATACGGGGACTCTCTGCAAAAACATGGAACTTCTCCTGGGGGAAGTAGAAATTCACCTTCACTTGGTTAGTAGGCGGCAGAATCTCCTGGTTCACCGTAAAATCCCAATACGGAAAATCTTTTTTCATTTCAGAGAGAAAAAATTCTCTGATTTTTCTTCGAATCATGCGGCTACCCCTCCAATTGCTTTGTAAAAGCCTCGGTGATCCAAAGCCTTTGCACCTACGTCGAGACGGGCTTTCACCTTCATCACGTCGTTCTCGAAGCAGGGGTACCACTCTACATAGGGACTTCGAATGCCATCAAGGTAGAAAAGCTCGACCAAATCAACGCCTTGTTCTGCGGAAGCGCAGACAAACCAACTGTTTTTATCTGTGAGCCATGGGGATACGATGATTTTGAAGGCTCCCTTTAGGGGGTTCACTTCTCCTGGAACGGTAGGAGAGGTATCACGGCTCATGAGCTTAAAGGCTTCCATCTCGAGCTCTGGAGGAACGATGAGGAAGTCAGGGACGATCCCAAGGACGGCGTCGTTGGTGACCCCCTTCTGTCGCATCATGGAAAGCCGGGCTTCACTAAGACTTTCGATGGTCAGCGGGGTACCTTTTTTGGCTAGGTTTCCGTGTTTTTCGTGGAAAAGTGGAGTGCCGGATCCCATCTTTGGGTTTTCGTTAAAGATGGACCAGACAAGACTTGATTCCAGTCGGGCGCAGGCTGCTCCCCAGTGGGATAGAGCTTGGAATGCTCCGAGATCATCGTTAATCAAGGCAATCCTAGAGATTCCAAGTACCCGCCCGTAAGTGGCCAATTTGTACTCTTCAGCCTCTTCTCCGAGAGTTGCTGTCTCGTATTCCTTGCCCTCTTTGATTTCTCTGAGGTCTGGAAGTTCAGACAACCTCACGCGGCGCATGGGTTTGAAGTCTGGTACAGATCCAATACGCACAAAGGGCTGGAACTCCTGCCTTGCCGTGAGTTTTTCATAGCCTTCGAGTAGGGTTTTTTTCGCTAAATTCCCAAGAATCTCTGGAAAATCTGAGGAAGACTGGAACGACCTCGAGATGACTTCTTCTTTCGAGAGGCCGCGAATGGAGGAATCGGTGTAGTGCCTTGCAATATCGACCACAGAAAGGGTTGCAAATTGCTTCGCTTCTCTGGAAACAGAGCGGCTTCTGTCGATTTTGTACAGGAGGGCGTCTTCTGTAAGCTGCCTTTTTGTCTCGCGCTCATCACGTACAACATGGATACTCCTTTTTTCCGACTCTTTTGAGAGCTTATCGAGCACCAAACGGTTCACATCCTCCATACTACTTGACCTTTCTATGATTTCTCCTCCTTCTTGCATGGAGATACCGTGCCGCCCGAATAAGGACATGGCAGAACGGACGTTGATTTTTGGCTCTTTTCTTTGGAATTCAGGACTTGATCTAACAGTAGCTTTCCAGTCCGCAGGAATTGAGCAAATGGAGACTTCCAACGGCTCCCACCGTGTAGCAACGAGAGTTGGATGCTCATCTCCTTCCCGTTCTTCCATATGGGAATCAAGGATGCGAAATCCGACACTAATGCCTCGTATAATCCCTGAATAAATATCTCGAAAGATGGGGGTAACCTCTTGTCGCTCAGAAAATCGAACAAGGGCCATGGCGTTTTCCCCATCCACCCAAGCTCTTTCTACAACTCCAATCTGGTCTGTAAGCTGTTCCGAACGGTGGCCACTCAAAAGAGGAGCGCCTGCATTGAGGCGGGAAAGATCAATCGCTTCTTGAGAGATCAGAAGCTCCTCGTAGTATGGGGAGCCATTGGAATCGGATCGGAGAACGCGAGAGCCGGTGGAAAAACAGATCTCTACAGTTCGATCGGTTTCGTTCGCAGTTTGGGGTCGAAAAAACGCGGTTTGTTCCATACTATACGGTTCCTTTTTCGGTTGGTTGCAGAATATCGTTCTTCTTAAACAGGTCTTTAAGGTAGGTAAGCTCGCAATACACCTCATCTGGATCTCGTCCCATTTCCTTCAATACGTCGGAGTGGGATAGAAACCCTGATTTCACGGCCCGTTCGTAGGCTTCTATTTCCTGGACTGGGTCCACAAAGTCTCTCTTGGGCCTTGCCCATGAAGCACGGATCCCCGTAGTTGATACTTCCGTCAGTTCCAATGCTTCGAGAAACCATTGAAAAATGGGTTCACACAGGGTTGGGATGATCAAATTGTTTTGCAACGCCTCGATGTGTTTGTAGAAGTTGATGAGCTCCAATCGAGAGGAGGAATAGGAAGTCTTCGAATAGTCGCATGAAAGAAGCATGTACGGGACCTCAACACCTGCCGCCATGCTCAAGCTGTTATGCTCGGTGAACTCTTTAAAATCACCGACAGATGGAGGGTTGGACCATTCAACAGTTTGCCCAGCTGGTGCTACCAACATGGACCCAGGCTTCATCATCTGCTCCATTTTCTCCTCGTACGGAGCGATATCTTGGATCTCAAGATCCCGGAAAACCCCCATAAAATTCGCGCTGATTTTCTGCTTTTCTAGTTGGGCACCTTCGTACTCGTCGAAGGTTTTGAGTCGGTCTAGAATGGTAGAAAGCCATGAGATACCTCGCAATTGGCCACATCGGTCGGCTTGAAAAACATGCAAAACTTCTGATGCAGGCATGAAAGTGGATTGTCTCTCAAACTGAGTAATCTCAGGCGGGGAGAGGAAAAAATGGTACCCAATCCGAATCCCAGAGGGAGAAAACTCGATTCCTTGGAGTCCTTTTGATGTATCGATCGCATCAGCATCAATGACGCGAAGGCATACGGGGATTTTTCGGTTCTTATCGTGGATGCGAAGGACAAAGCATTCCCCATCTCGAACCAGGTGTTTCGCGACGAGAGATTGGATTCCGTATAAGTTGTGCCTCCCTTCGAAGTCACATCGAATGGAATCGGCCCAAAACTTGAGCCTTTCATCGATTTTTTGGGCTCGTTTCCCATTTTTCCCGATGGCATGTGGGGTAATCCCTGAGCCAATCAGGTAGGTGGAGAGGACATTTACTGCGCGTTTTGCGTATCCATTTGTTTTGTAGAGATGCCAAGCCTGACGACGAAGTGCTGCGAGGTCCTGATATGCGGGGTTTTTCGTGTTCCGCATACTCCAAATCTCGTCGAATCGCCGAGAGTCTCTCTGTGGAGGGAGGCTTCTTCGTTCCTTGGTTTGAAGCATGGACCGCAGAGCCTTTAACATCTATGCTCCCTCCCTTTCCCGACTTGCACGAAAAAGGGTCCAGTCGGACGAATAGAGAGCTCTTTTTCCACCGTTTCGATGGCTTTTTTTAACTCAGAGATGGAGCGATACTCGGTTTCTCTGTCCTGGAGCCGGACTTTCAAAACACCAGAAGCGAAGGCTCTCTTTAGGTTTTCGAGATCGGTGATGGAAAAGGTTGGGTTAGTCATGGAGACATCTCTCATAGAGTTTGTCTGCCTCATCAGCGAAATAATCGTAGAAATTCAACTCTTTCTTTAGAAACCACTTGTCTTTTCTGGCATGGACACCATGAATGGACTTGAAAAATCGTTTTGGCAAATTGCCGCGAGTGTATCCTCGAATAAGTCGTACTTGTTTCCTTTCGCTTCTTTTTATGCCCTTCTGTGATGTGGCTATTTCAGGGTCTTCGACCATCCTCCAAAGGCCAATATGTCCTGTATTCGCGAGGAATCTATGTTCCTTCGGTCTCTCTCGGATTCGTCTAATCGCGTTGTAGTAGGACTTCTTTTGCCCGTACTCCTTTCGAAATCGCGCGAAAAGCTCCTTATCGATATGTTTGATGAATTCTTTTTTCACGTAGTAGAGTTCATCCTCAACATCCCAGAGATCAAGATCTTTTGAGTATTTGACTTCAAAATTGATCATGTTCACCTCTGCAGTGGAACAGGACAATTTCTTCCAATTTCTCAAGGATTTGGTTTTGTCGAACCTCGACTTCGTACAGGCTTTTTACCTCCAAAAACAAAAGGAGGATGATAGCTGGAATCGAGGAAATCTGGATGGTTTTTAGAACGTTTTGATCAATCAAGGCCTACTCCTATCTATGATTTTGGACAGTAGGAATAGTGGGAAGAGGCGGTCAAGGACTTATTTTTTTGGGGGGTATATATGTAATTGTAGACAATATGTGATATGTTATTGTATATAGTCCACTATGGGGTTTATGGTGACCGATTCCGAACTATTGATTTAACAGAAGAAAATATCAGGGAATTTTGGATATCAGGTGAGGGTCAGGAAAGTGCCTCAGTCAGCAACATACCCAGACGGCTTCAAAACCAACTGCGCGATATGGCTGATAGAGGAAAAAAAGAAAATACTGATCCTTGATGCGCACGAACCGTTTGGTACCCATTTGCATCCTGAACCAGAATCAAATCATGGGATTCGTGTTCCGATACCTATTTCCGATCCGATCGAGATAGTCGAGTATTTTTCAGTGATTGTGGGAAGAATTATTTCTTCCGCAGACTATCAAAAAACCATTCAGGAGATCGTTGATGAAGCCAATCAACATAGTGTTTAAATCTGATGATGATTTCTTTGGCGATATAAAAAAGGCAATGAAATCAAACAAAAAATTGATCCAAAATCAAAATACCCTTTACTTTGACGACTACCATAGCTTTCAAAAATTCATGTTTCCAAACCGATTTGATGTCCTTGCTGCAATTAAAGCATTCAAGCCAACTTCGATATATTCCCTTGCAAAGAAGCTTCTACGCCACCATCAAAGTGTTTTAAAAGATTGCAATGCGTTAGAAGTGGCTGGATTCATCGTAACAGAAACAAACACAGCGGAACGAAACCAAACAATACCAAGGCTTTCATTCGACTATGACACGATTATTGTGCATAATGTCGACATGGGGAAAATGGCACACACTCTTCCGCCAAAAGCAGCTTAAACGAAAGAGTGAATAAAATCGTTGTTAAATATACATTTCATGTGGAGTGGTCAAAAGAAGACGGCGTGTACATTGCTTATTGCCTTGAAATTCCGTCAGTAAAAGCACACGGGAAGACTTCGGAGAAGGCTTTGCGCGAAGCACAATCTGTTGTTTCAGATGCCATTACATGGATGAAAAAAGAGGGAGAAGAAATTCCAGAGCCACTATCTTTACGAAAATTTTAATCATCCAAACAATTTTGGATCTCAAAAATGCCCATAGGCACGTCCAAGAGAGGTGTACTGGACCCAACACCCACAACAGCATAAAAAACGCTCCAAGTGGCCAAAAAATCGAAATTCGAGAAATGAGGCTTTTCTGCAGATGAACCTCTTGGAAAAAGTCCTAGTTTCGGATCACACACCTTTTACGCCGCTTCTCGTTGCCACATCTCGTTACTCCAACGATCGGCCCCCAAAGAAGTGAACGCAGCAATTGCGTAGACAAAGCAGTCTAGCGTCTCTACGTTGGGATAGATCTGTCTCCATTCATATCTCGCTTTTCCGTGTGTATCCGTAGTCAAAATGCAGGCTTCCCCGCAAAGTTGACGGAAATATCCCTCGGGAAGCTCTGAGAAATGGATGAAATGGGAGGGGTACCCAGATCGAGAAAGCTCTTCGTCGGTGGGCTTTTGCAAGGCAAGCCGACCATACAAGTCGGATTTGATGATGTTCGTACCCACGCCCCACAGAAGAGGGCCTGATTTGTTGCTTTTCCCTCTGGTTGTGATTGTTGCTTTCTTAGGTTGGGAGAGGGGTACATCGAGAATCTGTCCCTTCACAGCCATAATAAGGTTTCGAGGCTGTTGTCTCGTCCATGTGTAGACGGTGCTTGTGTTGTAGCCTGCGTCTATTGCCATTCTTTTGATGCTCAGAGTCTTGCCATCTTCTCTATCGAATGATTGGAGGAGGCGATGCTGCAGTGTCTGCCAGCAAGGATCATCCAGGTTGTAGGTTTCCCCCTGGATGATTTCATGGAATACGACCCAGGATTCCTTCTTATCCCATGCAATAAGGGACCATTCTAGACGATCGCGTTGGACATCGACCCCCGCAGTGAGAAGACTTGCGCGTGCTGGTATCTTATCAAAGCGTTCTCTTCTCTCGTATAGCCGTTTCCAGTCCGGCTGATCCTGGCTTGTATATTGGAAAGGAAGACCGAGGGAGGTATTGACCCAGACCTTCATTTTCTCTGGGTGCGCCTTGGCAGCATAGAAATCAGACACAACATCTGCCCAAGATTTCCATGGTGAATAGAGCTCGTTGATATGAAACCCCGCTGTTTTCTTTGTACTCATGCTGTTTTCACCCATTTTCCTTTCTGTAGCATTCGAGCCTTAAAGGCCTCTGGAATTCGGTGTCTGCAAAAAATGCATTCATATCGAACGGTCGATAAGTCTGGAGTGTCATTCTCTGATTTTTCCCATTTCACTTGTTCCCATACGAAATTTTGAATCTCCCCGCAGAACGGGCATGGAACGCGGAAGTATCGTTTATCGGAAAGTTCCCACTCGGCAGAAATCTGGCATTCTCCTACTAGTCCCGGAGTTGATGCGTAGATCATCTTTCGATTAAAGAATGCCGTGGTCCGTTTTTGCGCCAAGTGTAGAGGGTTTCCTTCTGTCCCCGCAGATTGTGGCCATCTAGAAATTTCGTCACAAAGCAGGATACGGATGGGCCGAGAGGCGAGAGAAGCAGGAGAGTTGGCACCTGATAGGGTGAGCTGTCCCCCAGGAAAAGTCTTATGCAAGATGGTGTTGGTTCCATCTTTAGTCCTTTCGTGTTGGACTTTGCCGCCTAAGCAAGGGGTATCCCGAAACATGGGGCTCAAACGGTCCTTGGAAAAGGATTGGGCCAGCTGAAGGGTTGGCATGACAAGCAAAATGGGGGAGGGGTCATGGGTGATAAAGAAGGCTAGGATATTCTCGAGTAAAGAGGTCTTTCCAACCTGGCTCGAGGTACAAAATACTACCTTCTCGATGCCTGGTTCTGTGACGGCATCCATCATACCGCGTTGATAGGGGGCCCTGTTGGTATCCCATCTACCAGGCTCTGCCGAACTCTCAGGGGAAAGATATCGCTCGGCGTCTGCCCACTGGGAAATCGTGAATTTAGGCGGTGGCGTCAAGGTCAAGAGACAAATCTTGATCACTGGCCACAGGGTATCTTTTGATTTCTCGGATATCACAGTGGGCAAGCTCCTCTAGGACATCGCAAATATTATCTTTCAAAACCATCTCGATTTCGTTTGGGGTTAGTCCTACCAGCAATGCGGCTGTCTTTGATGGTAGCGATAGGAACTTTGACCGTATATATCCGAAGGTTTTGCTTAGAGCTTCTGATAGGGCATTTGACTCAACCAACTCCCCTCGCATCTGCTGGATAATGATATCGGTTCTTTCTGCTTGTTTTGACGCCAGTTTCGCTCTTTCCTGGTCAAGTTGCAGCAGAGTTTCCTTTTTCTCTGTCTCTGTGTAGAGAAGGGGGAGAACTTCCTTTGCATCGTAATAGTGAATGGTTCCATCAATTTTTTTTGGTGTTAGATGCCCTATCTTTTTTTTGATGCGTTTAAAACCGAATCCAGTGAGGTCTTCGATCTCTCGTAGGGACAGAAATGCATCGCAATGAAGATTTTTTATATCCATTTGATATTAATACCTATTTTTAGTCATTGGTGGTGGCCTAGGCATCCCCCAGAGTCTACGTAAAAAGGGCGGGGGGCCCAGCCATTCCAGGGTCACTCCAGGAGGACCCGTGAGAATTGTAGTAGGTAAAGTGGGGGAAGGCGGTCAAGGGGAAAGGGAGGAAATCGTGGAAAATGCACAGGATGGCATCATCATGCGATGGTACTTATCAAGAGATAGGACGCATGTTAGGCATTGTCACTCTCTATCTCTTGTCCTATCGCTGCCATTTCAGCCAGACAATCAAGCTGCATTTTCATTTTTTCTTCCTCCGTCACACAGGTATCCACAGCCTTGGATATCTGTTTTTGGATAGTCAGCAAGCTCTCCGCTTCTATCCGAGCTGATTCTTTGATTTCGGCTATTTCTTCTTCAGAAAAATTTTCCTGTAAGTATTCGTCACGGGTTTGGGATTTCATTTTAAGCCGCTTTCCCCTGCAGAGAAGAAAGTACACCCTGTACTCTCTCTTGCCCTAGCTGATCGATCTGTTTCGTTATTCGATACACGGTTTCTGTGTTACATCCAAGCTCTTTTGCGATTGCATAAGAGGAAAGATCAGGGAACCGTTCTTTGATCCAAAGGATATCTGCCCGCCAATTTGTACCAAAAAGTGTTCGAATGGAAAAAAGTTGGTTCATTTCAAGTACTTTTGTTCTGTTTAGCTGCTTTTTTTCCACCTCAGAAGCAAACATTGCCACCCGAAGTCCGGCATTCTCAAAGTCTGGATCAAGGCCAATCCTACGGGATTGTAACTCGTCCCATTGACTAACGACCTGCTTCTCCTCGTGGATTTTTCCTAGAATTTTCCATCTGGGGTCTGATTTTCCTATCTTGTTTCCAACTGCCTGAAACCATGGAAAGTCGTTTACTGAAAGACTCCGCTTTGCCAGCTGCTTGAGCCGCTCTACATGGATCAAATCGGAGTATATAGAAAGCCAAGAAACCATGAGAGAAAGGAGTTTTCGGTCTTCTTTCATACGTGGGATTGTCTTGATGATCAGGCGCTCTGGGTCTACTTCACGGCTCGAGTTGTTATAGAAAGAAATACCTAGACGTCCCCATTGGCTGATAATATCGTCGCTATCCATTCTTTCTTCTCTCAATCTCTCTCATTGCTTCCTCTATAATTTCAGGCCAAAAGTCAGATGCATCTCGTTGTAGCACCCATTGCTTAGCCTCCAGGAGCTCTTCCTTCGTTGGAGAAAGGAAAAGTATATCTTCTATATCTTCCATTCTGTCGCAGGTAGCCCAGAGTTTTGTTTTCAGAAGGTCCATTTTCCCAAGAGAATATACCGACAGATTCTCCCCATGGTACATCTCCACAACACGGTCTCTCCAGCCCCTCTCTAGCTCTTGTAGGAGGCTATCAGGCCCATTGTTCAGCCAATCCTGCGAAAGCCCCAGTTTGACGGCAACCCGTCTGGCTGCAGCAAGAAGCTCCTCGTCTATTTTCGGCATAATGGTGTCAATATCGTAGGTGACTCGTTCCCATGCGCCCATAGCCTGCATAGCAGCCCCACCGCAGACAAACAGTTCTCGACCGGTTGTCTCCTTGAGCTCCTGATCCAACATTTTGAGTGTGTCTTGTATATTCATATATAATGAATAACCCAATATGCTGTATAAGTCAATACATTCTTTGATCAATAAACCCCTCCGAAATCACCCCCTTAAAACGTTGATTTTCCGGGGGTCGGTATTTCCGCCGAGCTTGATCATTAAAGAGATGTTTTTTGAACAACTTCACGCCGCAATCCCGTTCCTTTAGGGGCGGGTAAGGCGTGTCCTTATTTTTCCTTCCATGTTTTATCTAGATTTCTCTTACGCCCTCTAAAATTTTCGGATCGAGAAAGATTCTTCTGTGGTGTGGGTTTTCTTTGGTTTTCGACATAGGCCTTTACGATATCCAGTGGTGCTCCTCCGCAGGAAACGATGCAATAACTGGGGCTCCAAAAGTGGGTGCCCCAGAGCTTGTCTTTTATGTCGTTCCAAAATTCTTTCCGCAAGAAATAAGAAGACTTCCCTTTCAGTTTTCCAACTACGGCTGAGAGGGCAGTTTTGGGGTGGCAGTGTACCATCAGATGCACATGATCATCCTCCCCTCCAAATTCTATAAGCTCTCCTTCTAGCTGGGTCATGGTTTCTCGGAAGATATCTTCAAGCCGCAAGAGCATCTCGGCCGTGATGGCATCACGGCGGTATTTTGTTACAAAGACAAGATGTATATAATTTTTAAAAACGCATGATCTGCCTGTTCTAAATTTAAAATTTTTATCCAT
>Ga0114970_10003669_pt1 | contig 11215 bp, 6 predicted proteins | sample M_140205_XF_Meta_FD_87030 | JGI IMG/M metagenome (GOLD analysis project Ga0114970, IMG submission 87030) | Freshwater microbial communities from Lake Montjoie, Canada to study carbon cycling - M_140205_XF_MetaG | ecosystem: Environmental > Aquatic > Freshwater > Lake | place: Lake Montjoie... | reverse complement strand
TCCGTTTTTGCAACATCCGGAGTGGATAATTCGTAATCATTTTCATTAAATACTACTGGGCAATCTAAAAGTATAGTGGCTAATTTTTTTGACAAAATTCCTTTTTCTTTGTTGGCTTCAATAGTGTCTTTCATTTTTCCAGTAAGCTTATCGGTATTGGCCAATAAATTTTCCATGGAGCCAAATTCTTTCAAAAATTTCTTCGCGGTTACTTCACCTACGCCAGGAAGTCCAGGGATATTATCGGCAGCATCACCCATCATTCCTAAGAAATCGATTACTTGTTCTGGCCTTTCAATTTCAAATTTATCAAGTACTTCAGGAATTCCCCATATCTCAATTCCGTTACCCATTCGGGCAGGTTTGTACATAAATATGTTTTCGGAAACCAATTGTGCAAAATCTTTATCGGGGGTAACCATGAAAACCTTATAGTTTTGTTTCTCGGCCTGTTTTGCAATGGTTCCAATTAAATCGTCGGCTTCAAAACCTTTTACTTCAATAATGGGAATGTGCATCGCCTTCAATAATTCTTGTATATAAGGAACCGCAATTTTAATGGCGTCGGGAGTTGCGTCTCTATTGGCTTTGTATTCTGGAAAAATATCATTTCGTAAATCACTTCCTCCTTTATCAAATGCTACGGCTAAATGATCCGGTTTTTCCCTTTTGATAACATCCATCAATGAATTCATAAAGCCCATAATGGCTGAAGTATCCAGTCCTTTTGAATTGATTCTAGGGTTTTTTATGAAGGCATAATATCCTCGGAAAATTAATGCATAAGCATCTAATAGGAACAATCGTTTTTGAGCTGACATATAATGTAAAGTGTATTTTAATGTGTAAAAATAATCAATCGAAATTTAAAGAATACAATTCAAGTTAATTTTTATTTAATAGAAGTTACATTTGTTTTATTTATTCGTTATTTTGTATAAAATTTTTTTAAATGGCTTTCCGCATCCTCCTACTTTGTTTTATTCTCTTTATTTTTGAACTTTATGCTTTTCAAGCTCTGAAAACAATCACAAAAGTTGGATGGATTAAAACATTATATCTAGTAATTTCTATTTCAGTTATTGTATTTATTGCTTGTCAATTTACAAAATTCGATAGAAGTGTGGGACAAACCAAAATGACCATGATCACTTTAGGATTGTTATTGTTGATTTTGATTCCGAAATTCTTATTGTCTATAGTATTGATTTTTGAAGATATTTACAGATTATTTGTTGGGACTTCAAATTATTTTTCAAATTATAGTAAAGAGGCCAGTTTTTTCCCCGAAAGAAGAAAATTTGTAAGTCAAATAGCTTTAGGATTGGCGGCAATTCCATTTGCATCTTTAATTTACGGAATGACTTTTGGAAAATACAATTACAAAGTAATTAAGCAACAAGTTTTTTTTCCTGATTTACCCGATGCTTTTGACGGATTCACAATTACTCAAATTTCAGATATTCACAGTGGTAGTTTCGATAATCCCGATAAAATAAATTACGCAATTGATTTAATTAACGAGCAAAATTCGGATATGATTTTGTTTACAGGTGATATAGTGAATACCCACGCTAAAGAAATGCACCCTTGGATAGCGTCATTTAATAGAATTAGAAAACATAAATATGGCAAATTTTCAGTACTTGGAAATCATGATTATGGTGAATATGTAACTTGGCCATCACAAAAAGCAAAAGATGAAAATTTTGAAGCAATTAAAAACCTTTATGGTGAAATAGATTTTAAGTTGCTGCTAAATGAGCATACTTTTATTGAAAAAGGTGAGGACAAAATTGCAATAGTTGGAGTTGAAAATTGGGGGAATAATTTTAAAAAAGCCGGCGACATTAATAAGGCTTCCGGCAATTTAAATAAGGAAGACTTCAAAATATTAATGAGTCACGACCCTTCACATTGGGAATATGAAGTTAAAAATCATGATAAAAATTTCCACTTAACGTTGTCGGGACACACTCACGGAATGCAATTTGGAATAGAAATCCCCGGCTATTTTAAATGGAGTTTGGCACAATATATGTATAAACAATGGGCTGGATTATACGAAAATAAAGGAAGATACGTTTATGTGAATAGAGGATTTGGCTTTCACGCCTATCCTGGACGCGTAGGAATTATGCCAGAGATTACGGTTATAGAACTAAAAAAAGGAAAATATATAGTGTAATTTGTCAAATTACTTATATTTGTACCGTATAATCTCTATTTAGAATTCTAAATTATATTAAATTTTTGGTTTTATGTCAAAATTTGGAGAATTAATAAATACTCAATTGCCCGTGCTAATTGATTTTTACACGGAATGGAACGAGCCTTCGGTTTCTATGCATCCTGTTATTAGAGATGTGGCGGCAGCCCTTGGTGACAAAGCGAAAGTGATAAAAATTGACGTTGATAAAAATCAAGAATTAGCCGATGCTTTACGAATTAAAGGGCTTCCTACTCTGATGATTTATAAACAAGGTCAGATGGTTTGGAGACAATCTGGAGAGCTGGATGCCAATACCATTATCAGTTTGGTTCAAGACCAAATTTAAGTTCAAAAAAAGTGATTTCTTACTTTTAGCACACCTAAAATAAAAAATAAGCCCCTAATTTTTTATAAAATCTCTATTTTTTTACTTTTTATTCGTCATCTCTATCAAAAAGTTTAAATATATGATTGAACATATTGAAAACTTTTCTATTCTCATTGTAGAATTCCAAATCGTTACTCTCTTTCATCACCTCTAACAAACTTCTATATCTTTCTATATTTGTTACAACTTCCCTAGCTACCGGGCCTAGCTCAGACGGTTTGTAATTGCTATAATATTTCAATTGTTCTTGGTATTTTAGAGTTAGCTCCGATAATAATTTCCTAGCTTTTTCCTTTTTGCCAATAGCATAATAGCCTCTTGCAAATGGCTCTACCATTATATAATAATCATAGTATTTTAAAGGCATTTTTTCCATGCCTAGTTCAATTATTTCTTCTGCTTTCGCAAATTTTTTCTCTTTAATTAATTGCTCCATTAACCTCGAAAGATTGGTCCTGTAAGAAATACTATTTCTTCTAGTTTCTGGATCGTGATATATTTTAGAGCTGTTGCTATTGCCCCAATCCCATTTTTTTACTATATTATACATAACGTCGGAATCTACACAACCCATATCATGTAAGCTTGCATCTTTTGCTATTGGAGTTTTAATTGGAACTAATTTATAAACCATTCCATCTAATTGAAGGTAATCTTTCATCCAGATGTAATCAGCATCGCCAGAACTTCCTGGAGAAAAATAAATGGGTCTCTTCCAATTATTATTAGCAAGGATATCTAACATCATTAAGCTGTTTTTATAAATTCCAGAACCTTTTATTTTAATATCAATAAAAGGAACAATAGAATCGTAGAATTTTGAATTTACTACTTTATTTTTGATAATATTTTCTTTATCAATTATCAAACGGATTTTATTAGTTGGAAAAAAATGTAATTTTTGACCATTACCTTGAAAGTCCTCAATAGTTTCGGGGTCTTTAATAAATTTCAAAAAGGCATTTATGTTCCAACTATTATCTGTTAAAGGTTTATAAAACACATAATCTAATTTATCCCCAACGTATTGATCGTGGGTAAATGATATTGGCAAACCATTAGATTGATATGTTTTGCTTTTCATTTGATCGATATACCAATCAGTCGCAAACAAACTTGTATTTACTATTTTTACGTCAGTTCTAATGTTCTCAATTTCTTGAGCGTACCAAAGTGGGAAGGTATCGTTATCGCCTATCGTGAATAAAATGGCGTTTTTATCACAGGAGTTCAAATAGTTTTTTGCTAATGCAATCGCAGTGTATTTTCCAGAACGGTCGTGATCATCCCAGTTTTGGGAAGCCATTAATATGGGCGCGCCTAATATTGTAGTTGCTAGAACAATCGGCCCTGCAAATTTTGGTTGCAAGTAATTTTTTAGCATATCATAAATGGCATAAACTCCTATTCCAATCCAAATGGCAAAAACATAAAACGATCCAACTAATGCATAATCTCTTTCACGTGGTTCAAAAGGCCTTTCATTTAAATAAACTTTAAGTGCCAAACCGGTGAATAAAAATAATACAAGTAGTACATAAAAGCTTTTTTGGTTTTTATAAGCATGATATAAAAGTCCAATGATACCAAGTAAAAATGGAATAAAATAATACACATTTCTACCTTTATTATTAATAGTATCTGGGGGTAAATTTGTTTGAGGACCAAGATGTGCTTCGTCAATAAAATTGATTCCACTTAACCAATTTCCATCAACCATATCATAATTTCCTTGGTTGTCATTTTGTCGGCCTGTAAAATTCCACATTAAATACCTCCAATACATATAGCCGAATTGGTATTCAAACATAAAGCTAAAATTATCGACTGTAGTTGGTTTTTCAATGATTAGGAAATTTTTATAATTTCTTAAAAATGATATATAGTCACTATTGTCAACCCTTTTATTTGCATAATCAATTCTAAATTCAGCAACCGATTTTTCAACTTCATTTTTTAATAGCTCACTTGCTTTAGCAATGCCTTCATCAGAAAGTTGATTTATGTCTATTCCAAAAGAATCTAAATAATTTTCATAAGCTATATTGGGTTTTATTCTAAATTCTAAAGGATGCGTAAAATCCATATAATTTTCTACGTGTTCCGTGCTCCACAAACGAGGTAAAATCGCTTTCTGATTGTCGTCGCTGTTTTGTTCAGCATTTTTATAATTATTGGTAATTATATATTTCCCCGTTTTATAATCTCTTTCGTAGTTTGGAGCTTTATCTAAATAAGGTGTTTCTTTGTCTAAACCAGCAAATGTATCTGAATATTGTGGTCCATAAAATAAAGGATTAACCCCGTATTGTTCTCTGTTATAATAGGCTAAAACTTCTGCAGCATCCGATGGTTTATTCTCGTTGATTACGGTATTTGCATTAGCACGAATAGGCAACATCATCCAAGTTGAAAAACCAATGAAGATAAATAATACACACAAAATCAAAGTATTTATATATACATATCCTTTTGATTTTGTGTATTTTATACCATAATAAAAGAAAGCAATAAGTAGTAAAATAACAAAAATTGTACCTGAATCAAATGGTAATCCTAGGCTATTGACCATAAAAATTTCTGCTTTTCCAAAAAACGCCATGGTTAAAGGCAATAATAATTTGAAGATAAATAGTAAAACAGCAACCACTACAACATTGGCAATAATGAAACTTTTAAAAGTTACTGTTTTATAATTTTTAAAGAAATATAAAAATCCAATTGCTGGGATAGTTAATAAAGCCATGAAATGAACTCCAAATGAGAGTCCAACAATCAATGATATTAGTAGTAACCATCTGTTTCCACGAGGGGTATTCATGTCTTGTTCCCATCGCAAACCAAGCCAAAATAACAAGGCTATAAATAACGTAGCCATGGCATAAACTTCTGCTTCAACGGCATTAAACCAAAAACTATCTGAAAAAGTAAAAGCTAAGGAACCAATAAAAGAACTTCCTAAAATTACAATTGAATTATTTTTAGAAATTGGTTCGTTAGAACTTTCGTAATTATTAGAATTAGCAACAGAATTAACTATTTTTCTAATTAAAAGTGTAGAAGACCAAAAAAGAAATAAAATAGTGAAGGCACTTGAAAAAACCGACATCATATTTACCATTAATGCAATGTGTTTTACATCGGTTGCAAACATAGCAAAAAAGGCTCCAATCATTTGAAAAAGAGGAGCTCCAGGAGGGTGACCTACTTCAAGTTTAGCCGCGGTGGCGATATATTCTCCGCAGTCCCAAAAACTCATTGTTGGCTCTACGGTAAGTGTATAAGTGGTTAATGCTATTGCAAATGTGATCCAACCTAAAATGGTATTCCATTTATTAAAATTGAAGTTTGTCATATATATAGTATGAATTTTACTTTTTTTTGATGTACAAAGAAAATGTTTTTTTGCTTAAAGAAATGCTAAATATTTATTTTTAATTATTTTTAGGTAAAAAATTTGTGAAACTTAAAATTTCGTTTAATTTTGCACTCGCTTTAAAGCAATGGAATTGGTCTATGGTGTAATGGTAACACAACTGTTTTTGGTGCAGTCTTTCTAGGTTCGAGTCCTAGTAGACCAACAAAAAACTCCTCAAGAAATTGAGGAGTTTTTTTATGCCTAAAACCTTAATAATTAATTGATTTGACAATAAGATTGCAGAATGATTTTTGGTTTATAAAAAAAATAGTATATTTGCATCGTTATTTATATGAAAGATTAGATAATGAGGCACGCATTGCGTGCCTCTTTTTATAAAAGCTATGACATTTAAAGATAAAGTAAGCCGTTCATTGGAAGAAGCATTGTTAGAAAAGCCATCACTTTTTTTAATTGATGTTTCCATAAGCGATAGTTTTAAAATAACAGTAACATTAGATGGCGATTCTGGTGTAATCCTTCAAGATTGTATTGATATCAGCCGTTCTATAGAGAATAATTTAGACAGAGAAGAATGTGATTTCTCATTAGAAGTCGCTTCAGCAGGAGTTTCATCGCCATTAAAAAATAGTCGACAATATAAAAAAAATATTGGAAGAACACTTCAAGTGGAAACCCAAAATACTACTATAGAAGCAAAATTAACAGCTGCTAATGATGATTTTATAGTTTTAGAATGGGAGGCAAGAGAGCCTAAAAAAATTGGAAAAGGGAAAGAAACAGTTCAAAAAAGAGAAGAAATCCCTTATTTAGAAATAAAAAAAGCAATAGTTATAATAATTTTTTAATAGATAGAGCATGGAAAATTTAGCTTTAATCGATTCGTTTTCAGAGTTTAAAGACGATAAACTTATTGATCGTGTAACGCTAATGGCGATTTTAGAAGATGTGTTTAGAAACGCATTAAAAAAGAAATTTGGATCGGATGAAAATTTCGATATTATTATCAATCCAGATAAAGGAGATATGGAAATTTGGCAAAGAAGAGTTATCGTTGCTGACGATGACTTGGATTTAGACCACCTAGAAATAACTCTTACAGATGCGAGAAAAATTGAACCTGATTTTGAAATCGGGGAAGAAGTTTCAGAAGAAGTAAAATTAGTTGATTTGGGAAGAAGAGCGATTTTGGCATTACGTCAGAATTTAATTTCTAAAATCCATGAACATGATAACACTAATTTGTACAAACAATTTAAAGACTTAATAGGAGAAATTTATACTGCAGAAGTGCACCATGTTCGCCCAAGAGTTGTAATTTTGCTTGACGATGACGGAAACGAAATTGTGTTGCCAAAAGAAAAACAAATTCCATCTGACTTTTTCCGTAAAGGAGATAACGTTCGTGGAATTATTGAAAGCGTTGAATTAAAAGGAAACAAACCTCAAATTATTATGTCTAGAACATCAGAATTGTTCTTAGAAAAATTATTTGAACAAGAAATTCCTGAAGTTTTTGACGGTTTAATTATGGTTAAAAAAGTAGTTAGAATCCCAGGTGAAAAAGCAAAAGTAGCGGTAGATTCTTACGATGATAGAATTGATCCGGTAGGAGCTTGTGTAGGGATGAAAGGATCTAGAATTCACGGAATTGTTCGCGAATTAGGAAACGAAAATATCGATGTAATCAATTTTACAGATAATATTCAATTGTTAATCACAAGAGCATTAAGTCCAGCAAAAGCGTCTTCAATTAAAATTAATGAAGAAACTAAAAGAGCCGAAGTATTCTTAAAATTAGAAGAAGTATCCAAAGCAATTGGACGTGGTGGGCATAATATTCGATTAGCAGGTCAATTAACAGGTTATGAATTGGATGTAATTAGAGAAGGAAGCACTGTTGAAAATGACGATGATGTTGAATTAACAGAGTTTTCAGATGAAATTGACGCTTGGATTATCGAAGAATTTGCAAAAATTGGATTGGATACCGCAAGAAGTATTTTAGGACAAAATGTAAATGATTTAGTTAGAAGAACAGATCTAGAAGAGGAAACAATTTTAGATGTAATGAGAATATTGAAAGAAGAATTTGAAGGGTAGTTGAATTTTCTTCCAACAACAAACAATTAGGTAAAAATAAAAAGGTTTTATGTCTGAAGATAGAATTATTAGAATAAACAAGGTTTTAAGGGAATTGAATATTTCTTTGGAAAGGGCTGTGGATTATCTTAAGGATAAGGGAATTGCTATAGATTCAAATCCAAACGCAAAAATTTCTGAAAAGGAATTCAGTATTCTTCAAAACCAATTTGCAGGCGATAAAGGAAACAAAGAAGCTTCTAAAGAAGTAACCGAAGAAAAAAGAAAAGAGAAAGAAGCTTTGCGTATTGAGCGCGAAAAAGAAATTGAAGACAAACGCAAGTTTGACGAAGAACGCCAAAAGCAACAACAAGAAGTGATCAAAGCTCGCGGAACCGTTTCTGGACCTAAACAAGTTGGAACATTGGATTTAAATCCAAAAAAAGAAGAACCTGCTACCCCTAAAGCAGAGCTTGTTGATCAATCCAAACCTGTTTCTAAAGCTAAACCTCAAGTTGCCGAAAAAAAGGCAGTAGTAGAAACTCCATCGGTTAAAGCAAAAGCAGCTACTGAAGAAGTTGACGCTCCTGTTGAAGATTTTACTACTCAATATCAAAAACTATCTGGCGCAACATTAACAGGACAAGTAATTGATTTGTCTCAGTTTAATAAGCCTAAAAAGAAAAAAGAAGAACCAAAAATTACTCCAAACAAGCCGGGAACTCCTGGGGCTCCTGGAGCGGCAGGTTCTGCTAATTCAAATAAAAATAAAAGAAAAAGGATTGCTCCAAAGCCAGGCGCTCCAAGACCTCCAGGGGTTCCGGGAGAAGCTAATCCAAATAAAATTACTCCAAATGCGGGAGGTGCTGGTGGAGGTTTTAATGCCAACAGAAGCGCAAGACCTGGATTCGTAAAAGGAGCAAGACCTGCAATTGTTGCCAAAGTTGAGCCTACCGAAGAAGAAGTAAAAAATCAAATCCGTGAAACTTTAGAAAAACTTCAAGGTAAAGGAAGTAAATCGAAGGCAGCGAAATATAGAAGAGATAAAAGAGACACGCACCGTCAAAAATCTGATGAAGAGCAAAGAGCCATTGATGAAGGTAGTAAAACAATTAAAGTTACTGAATTCGTTACTGTTGGTGAAATTGCAATAATGATGGATGTGCCAATTACTAAAGTGATTGGAACGTGTATGTCACTTGGAATTATGGTTACCATGAACCAACGTTTGGATGCAGAAACATTAACAATTGTAGCCGATGAATTTGGATATGAAGTAGAATTCATCACCGTTGATATTGAAGAAGCTATTCAAGTGGTTGCTGATAAAGAAGAAGATCTTGTTTTCAGAGCCCCTATTGTTACCGTAATGGGTCACGTCGATCACGGTAAAACATCTTTATTGGATTATGTCCGAAAGGAAAATGTAATCGCTGGAGAATCTGGAGGAATCACACAACATATTGGAGCCTACGGAGTTACATTAGATGACGGACAAAAAATAGCATTTTTAGATACACCAGGTCACGAGGCATTTACTGCAATGAGAGCCCGTGGAGCCCAAGTTACCGATATTGCAATTATTGTGATTGCTGCCGATGATGATATCATGCCACAAACTAAAGAGGCGATTTCTCACGCTCAAGCGGCTGGAGTACCTATTATTTTTGCAATCAATAAAATTGATAAGCCAAATTCTAATGTTGAGAAAATAAAAGAAAAATTAGCAGGTATGAATTTACTTGTTGAAGATTGGGGTGGAAAAATTCAATCGCACGATATTTCTGCAAAAGTAGGAACAGGAGTTAAAGAATTATTAGAAAAAGTATTGCTTGAAGCGGAGATTTTAGATTTAAAATCAAATCCAAATAAAGCGGCTCAAGGAACTGTTGTTGAAGCATTCTTGGATAAAGGTAAAGGTTACGTTTCTACAATATTAGTTCAACATGGAACTTTAAAAGTAGGAGATTACATGCTTGCTGGAAAACACCATGGTAAAATTAAAGCCATGCATGATGAACGCGGAAATAATGTTATTGAAGCAGGACCTTCTACACCAGTATCAGTTTTAGGATTGGACGGAGCAGCGACTGCAGGTGATAAATTCAACGTTTTTGAAGATGAAAAAGAAGCAAAACAAATCGCTTCTAAACGTTCTCAATTAATGCGTGAACAATCGGTAAGAACGCAACGACATATTACTTTAGATGAAATTGGACGAAGAATTGCTTTAGGGCAGTTTAAAGAATTAAATATCATCTTGAAAGGGGATGTGGACGGTTCTGTAGAAGCATTATCTGATTCATTCTCTAAATTATCTACGGAAGAAATTCAAATTAATATTATCCATAAAGGAGTTGGAGCAATTACTGAAACCGACGTAATGTTGGCTTCTGCTTCAGATGCAATTATTATCGGATTTAATGTTCGTCCTGCTGGAAATGCTAGACAATTAGCTGATAAAGAAGAAATTGATATCCGTTATTACTCCATTATTTATGCAGCTATCGACGACCTGAAAGATGCGATGGAAGGAATGTTAGCTCCAGAAATGAAAGAGGAAGTGCTTGGAACTGCTGAGATTAGAGAAATTTTCAAAATCTCGAAAGTGGGCTCCATTGCAGGAAGTATGGTTATGGACGGTAAAATCGTTAAGAATGCCAAAATTAGAATAATTAGAGATGGAGTAGTTGTTCATGATGGAGAACTATTGGCTTTAAAACGATTTAAAGACGATGTAAAAGACGTTGCAAAAGGATACGATTGTGGTATTCAAATTAAAGGATACAATGATATTGAAGAGAGAGATGTTATAGAATCCTATCATGAAGTTGCTATCAAAAAGAAATTGAAATAGTATAATTTATAAAAAAACGTCCTAAGAAATTAGGACTTTTTTTTTGCTATTTATTGGGTTGAATTATTAAAGAATTTGGATACTTATTTTTTAATAATAACAAATTTCGCTCTGCCTCAATCCTAGACTTAAAATTACCGACCCAAACTTTGTATGCAGGGTTGTAAAAAACAATAGTCCCATCCAAATTCAAAAATTCTTTCTTAAAATCAAATAAATTTTTTTTACAAGATTCAATATCACCATTATAAATTTGGATTTTATAAATATCATTTACAGTAATAGAAGCATTTATTT
>Ga0114970_10003668_pt1 | contig 11218 bp, 9 predicted proteins | sample M_140205_XF_Meta_FD_87030 | JGI IMG/M metagenome (GOLD analysis project Ga0114970, IMG submission 87030) | Freshwater microbial communities from Lake Montjoie, Canada to study carbon cycling - M_140205_XF_MetaG | ecosystem: Environmental > Aquatic > Freshwater > Lake | place: Lake Montjoie... | reverse complement strand
GTCGGCGCAGGGCAGGGGAATCGGCTCGGTGGCGCAACGGCTGCTCGCGCTTCACCTGCTCGATGAGGGTCCGCTCGACCGCATCGAGGCCTCGACCGACGTCGCCAATGTGGCCGAGCAGCGGGCTCTCGAGAAGGCCGGATTCACGCGCGAGGGTGTGCTGCGTTCGTCACAGCGGCGGGCCGACGGCCGGCACGACCTCTACTTGTACTCGTTCATTCGCGGCGACGCCTGAGGCGTCAGCGCACGCTCAGGCGCCCTGAGCCGTCGAGCAGTTCGGTCAGTGTCGCCCCGATGGCAGCGAGTTGGCGCTCGGCCTCAGCGCGGGTCACGGCGATGTCGTCGCCGGCGGGCAGCACGACCTCGACGTAGCACTTGAGTAGTGGTTCGGTGCCGCTCGGCCGAACGACCACCCGCCCCGCGTCGCCCAGCGAGTATCTGAAACCCGCGGTCGGTGGCAGGCCGAGATACCCCTGCTCGAGGTCGACGGCCGACTCGACGACGAACTCTCCGAGCCGGGTCGGGGGCGAATCGCGGAGTCGCGTCATCAGGGGTGTGACCTCGGCGGCGCTGTCGAACCGCAGAGACAGCAGGCCGGTGAGATGCACCCCATGCCGACGGGTGATCTCGTCGAGCACGTCGTGGGCCCCGCGTCCCTCGGCCTTCAGGGTTGCGATCAACTCGAGCACCCTGAGCCCCGCGGTGATGCCGTCCTTGTCACGCACATGCGCCGGATCGACGCAGTATCCGAGGGCCTCCTCGTATCCGTACTCGAGGTCGTCGATGGAGGCGATCCACTTGAAGCCGGTGAGCGTCTCCTGGTGGCGAAGTCCGGCGTCGGCGGCGACCGCGCCCAGCAGGGACGATGACACGATCGAGGTGGCGAAGCATCCGGTCGGCGCGGGTGACCAGCCTCGGCGGCCCCGCTCGACGGCCCACCACCCAAGTAGGAGTCCGACGTCGTCGCCGGTGAGTAGGCGATGACCGTTTCCCCAGCGAACGCCCACCGCGCACCGGTCGGCGTCGGGGTCGTGGGCGATGACCACATCGGCGTCGACGCGGGTCGCTGCCGCGAGGGCGAGGTCCATGGCGCCCGGCTCCTCCGGATTGGGGAAGGGCACGGTAGGAAATTCTGCGTGTGGCTCGAACTGTTCTGCGACGACGACCGGGGGAGAGAACCCGGCGGCTTCCATCGCCGCGAGGAAGGGACGACCGCCCACCCCGTGCATCGGTGTGTACACGGTGGTGAGCGATCTGGGGGCTGCCTCGCACACCACGGCCGCTGCCATCGTGAGGTAGTCGTTGAGCACGGAGTCGTCGAGGGTGGTCCAGTTGTCGCCCTGGGGCAGTCCCTGGACCGTCGCGATAGCGGCGATGCGCGAGGCGATCTGCGCATCGTGCGGGGGTGTGATCTGCACTCCGCTGCCGAGGTACACCTTGAAGCCGTTGTCGCCAGCCGGATTGTGGCTAGCGGTGACCATCACGCCGGCGTCGACGCCGAGGTGCAGCACCGCGTAGGCCAGCACGGGCGTCGGCAGGGCACGGGGCAGCACCAGCGTGCTGAGCCCGGCTCCGTTGATGACGGCAGCGGCATCGCGGGCGAACTCGTCGGAGCGGCGGCGCGCGTCGAAGCCGATCACCACCGATCGACCGCCGAGCGCGCGCACGTGCTCGGCTAGGCCGGCGGCGGCGCGCATGACCACCGCGCGGTTCATCCGGCTGGGCCCGCCACCCATCGCACCCCGGATTCCGGCCGTGCCAAAAGTGAGTGTGTCGTTGAACGCGGACCTGAGCTGGGCCATGGCTACTGCGTCGCCCGCTTGGGACGCCTCGACGAGCGAGCGGACCTCGTCACGGGTGGCCGGGTCGGGGTCGTCGTCGGCCCAGTCGCTCGCGCGGGTGAGCAGGTCGTCGATCACCTCACACCTCGGGCAGGAGACGTGCCAGCAACTGTCCGACTCGGGCCGCGGCGTCTCGGCCCGACTGCAGGACCTCGTCGTGGCTGATGGCACCGCCGGTCATTCCGGCGGCAAGGTTCGTCACGAGCGAGAGTCCGAGCACCTGCATCCCGCACTCACGTGCCGCGATGACCTCCAGCGCAGTGGACATTCCGACGAGATCGCCACCCAGCACGCGCAGCATTCCGATCTCGGCAGGCGTTTCATACTCCGACCCTCGGCGCTGCACGTACACACCTTCCTCGAGGCTTGGCTCAACCCGACGTGCCATGGCGCGCAGGGTGGGCGAGTAGGCGTCGACGAGGTCGACGAAGGTGGCGCCGACCAGCGGGGTGGCTCCGGTGAGGTTGATGTGGTCGCGAATCAGCACCACCGTGCCGGGGGCCCAGTGGGCCCGCAGCCCACCGCAGCCATTGGTGGCCACGAGAGTAGAGCAGCCAGCGGCGTGCGCGGTGCGCACGTAGTGCACCACGGCCGCAGGACCCAGCCCCTCATACAGGTGAGTGCGACCGAGGAAGACCAGCGCTGAGCGGTCACCAACTCGAACGCTGAGCACGCGCCCGTCGTGGCCGGCGACGGAGGTGCCGCTGAACCCGGGAAGGTCGGCGAACGAGACCTCGGACTCGGGGGTGCCGAGAGCGGCGGCGGCGCCCGCCCAGCCCGACCCCAGAACCACGGCGACATCGTGGCGCGCCACGCCGGTGCGATGGGCGATGACTCGGGCGGCCTCGGCCGCCAACTCTGAAGGGTCAGCGAAGGGGTTATCGTCGCGGCTGGTATCGCGGTCGGGATCGATAGGGTCTGGCGGCACGCTCTGACGTTAGTCGACGCAGCGAGGCAGCGCTAAGGGCCGATCGAACTGCAGGGCCGGGCTCGGAGGTCTGCGACGTAGTCGTGAGGGGCGCCGGCAGCCTCTGCGGCATCGGCGATGATACCGAGGTAGCGCGCGCTGGGCAGACCACCCTCGTAGCCGTCGAGCACGTACATCCACGCCAGTATCTCGCCGTCGAGTGTGTCGACCCGCACCCGCAGCTTCACGTAGATGCCGAGGTCGCCACCCTCCCAGCGGTCGAGTGCCATTTCGTCGGCGAGGCTCAGGTCGTAGAGCATCACGAACACCTGCGAGCCCGGCTCCTCAACAACCGTAGCCAAGGCCCCCTCCCAGCCGATGTCCTCGCCGCCGAAGGTGAGTCGCCACCCGTTGATCCAGCCGAAGCCGTGAACCGGCGAGGCTGGCGCACGCTCGAGCATCCGCTCGGGGTCGAGGTTGGAGCCGTAGGAGGCATACAGCGGCATCGCTCAAGGATAGGGGCCGAAGGGAGCGCGTCGGGGAGTCCGTGGCCCGACATAGGTCACAATGGGGCCGTGACAGACGTGGTGGTGGTCGGTGGGGGGCCAGGAGGCTACGAGGCGGCCCTGGTCGCCGCGCAGCTGGGCGCCCGTGTCACCGTGGTCGACCGCGACGGACTCGGCGGGTCGGCGGTGCTCACCGACTGTGTGCCGTCGAAGGCGCTCATTGCCGTTGCGCAGGTGATGGCCGACGCCGGCGCCAGCGGCAGCCTCGGAGTGCGTGACCGCGAGGGCCCCGTTGCCCCCGGCGCGTTCACCGTCGACCTGGCTCAGGTCAACGCTCGAATCAGCGTGCTGGCGCATCTACAGAGCGAGGACATCGAAAGCCGACTCGTGCGCGACGGCGTGCGGGTACTGCACGGTCGAGGGCGACTTGTCGACCACTCCACGGTGGTCGCCGTTGCACCCGACGGCTCCGAGCGGGCCCTCGACGCCGACGTGGTGCTGCTCGCGACCGGCGCCCGTCCGAGGGTGGTCGACGATGCGCTCCCCGACGGAGAGCGCATCCTCACGTGGGAGCAGCTCTACGGCCTGACGGAACTTCCTGAGCGGCTCGTCGTGGTGGGGTCGGGTGTGACCGGGGCCGAGTTCGCCAGTGCCTACGCGGAGCTTGGCTGCGACGTGGTGCTCGTGTCGTCTCGCGACCGCGTTCTTCCGGGAGAGGACACCGACGCTGCTGGCGTGATCGAGGACGTCTTCGCGGCTCGCGGCATGACCGTGATGGGGGCGTCGCGCGCACGGGCGGTTCGTCGGACCGATGATGGCGTGGTCGTGACACTCACCGATGGACGCACGGTGAGCGGAACCCACTGCCTGATGGCCGTGGGCTCGGTGCCGAACACCGATGACCTAGGGCTCGACGACGTAGGCGTCCGGCGTACCGAGGGTGGGTTCATCGAGGTCGACCGCGTGTCGCGTACGTCGGTTCGGGGAATCTACGCGGCGGGCGACTGCACCGGAGTGCTGATGCTCGCGTCGGTGGCTGCCATGCAGGGTCGTATCGCGATGTGGCACGCGCTCGGTGACGCAGTGACCCCGCTCGACGTGGCGGTGGTGTCGAGCACCGTGTTCACCGATCCCGAGATCGCCACCGTTGGCGCGACCCAGCGTGATATCGATGAGGGACGGGTGCGCGCGGTGTCGGTGACGCTGCCCTTGGCGACCAACGCCCGCGCCAAGATGCTCGGGCTCGAGCACGGCTTCGTGAAACTCTTCGCTCGCACGGGCACTCGCATCGTGGTGGGCGGTGTCGTGGTGGCGCCGCGGGCCAGCGAACTGATTCATGTGGTAGCCATGGCGGTCGACCAGCGGCTCACGGTCGACCAGCTCGCCCAGACCTTCACGATCTACCCGTCGCTGTCGGGCTCCATCGCTGAGGCAGCCCGGCGGTTGCACGCCATCGGTGCCGAGGGGTCTGTGCTCGGGGGCTGACTAGAAGTCGCCGCCGCCGGAGCCGCCGCTGAAGTCGCCGCCTCCACCGCCGCCGAAGTCGCCGCCGCTGAAGTCGCCGCCTCCACCGCCGCCGAAGTCGCCGCCGCCCGAACTGCCGCCGAAGCCACCGAAACCGCCGCCGTCGCCGCCCGAGCCGCCGTCACTCCCACCGCCTGACATCACCACGGGCGGAAAGAGCGCGTTGCCGAGCATGGTTCCGACCATGATCTGCGGCAGCATCGACCCGTACGACTGGAAGTAGCCGCCGGCATACGAGCCGTACGACGGCCCCGCCTGCCAGTACGGCTGGCTGCCCGAGCCCACCGGCACCTGGCGAGACGCTGGGATCGCGCCCTGCGAGGCAGTGGCGTAGCACGAGGCGCAGGCTGGCACCTCGCGCACGGCGCCGTCGGGGGGCGACCAGTTCACGTTGGCGACGCTGGGCCCGTGCCGCGGGTCGAAGAAGCACGGGGCGCGTCGCGCGGGCAGCGGCTGACCGGCGAGGCGTGACTGCACGCACGCCATGGCGAAGCGGCCGTCCTCGAGGTGGGTGGTCACATCGGCCGCCTGGCCCGCGGTGGTCATAACGTCGGCTGCTGAGCTGGCCTGCTGGTACGAGTTGATGGCCGACTCGAGGTCGGAACGCCCGGCATCGTCGAGGCGGCGGTCAGTGATGTCGAACGCGGCCACCTGCTCGCCGAACGACGTCACGTCCTCGTCGACCACGCCTTTGACGGCGGCGAACTGCTCCGCCGTCCTGCGCCGCGACTTCCGCACGCTATAGGTGACGGCTCCGCCCACTGCGCCGAGTCCCACGAGGAGCACGAGGATTCCGCCCCAGCCGAAGCCCCCGTCGCCAGCCTCAGACGTGGTGTCGGACGAAGACCCTCCTGCGGCGGCGCGCTCGGAGACGCTCGCGACGAACTGGCTGAGCACGGAGTACGAGGTACCGCCCTGGTTGGCTGCCACCGCCTTGGTAGCGAGGTCGTTGACGGGGAAGAGGGTCGAGTTGGCGCGGAAGGTGCCGCCGGCCACGAGGGCGTAGGCGCCGGGCTGGCCAACCGCGCGGGCCAGCGACTGGAGCGCTGCGTCGGCACTGCCGCCCGCCGACGCGATGAACGACTTCGGCACCACAGCCACGTAGACGGGGGTGCCCGCGCCCTGGACCTCGGCGAGCAGCGCAACCTCGTCGGAGGGGCTCAGCGCCCGCTCGGCGTCAGGGTCGTTGTACACAGGCGACTGGCGCAACGACGCCGCGACCGCATCGCTCGAGGCGAGCGCCCGCATTGCGGACGGCGCCCAGCCCGCAGGCGCTGCGTAGGCGGCCGGAACGGTGGTGGCCGTGGCCGCCGCCGCGACCAGCAGCAGGAGGGAGGTACTGGCAACGCGCTGAAGTGTGCTCATACACACACGGTAACCCGTGGTCAGGTGAGTTGGCAGAACACGGTGCCGGCGGGAACGGTGCTGCCCACCTCGGCCGCGAGGCCAGTCACGGTGCCAGCCTGGTGCGCGGTGAGCGGTTGCTCCATCTTCATGGCCTCGAGGACCAGAATGAGGTCACCTGCCTCAACCTGCTGGCCTTCCTCGACCGCGATCTTCACCACCGTGCCCTGCATGGGTGCTGCGACCGAATTGCCCGAGGCTCCTGCCCCTGCAGACGCTGACCTGGCTCGCTTGGCCGGCGCTGTCTTGCCCGCGCTGCCGGTGCCACGGGCGGCGAGCTCTGCCGGAAGCGTGACCTCGAGTCGGCGTCCGCCGACCTCAACCACGACCGACTGTCGCTCGGCCGAAACCTCGGCGAGTGCGCCGGTGGCCACGTAGGCGGGGATGGTGTTGTCGAACTCAGTCTCGATCCAGCGCGTGTGCACGCTGAAGGGCTGCAGCGGGTCGGCAGGTGCGAACGCGGGGTCGTCGACCACGGCGCGATGGAAGGTGAGCGCCGTCGCGATTCCCTCGACCTCGAACTCAGCGAGCGCGCGACGTGACCGCTCGATCGCCTGTTGCCGCGTGGCGCCGGTAACGATCAATTTGGCCAGAAGGGAGTCGAAGTTGCCGCCAATGACATCGCCGGTGATAAACCCGCCGTCGACTCGCACACCGGGACCACTCGGGGGATTCCACACGGTGAGCACGCCGGGCGCGGGAAGAAATCCGCGGCCTGGGTCTTCGCCATTGATGCGGAACTCGATCGAGTGGCCGCGCAGCGGCGGGTCGTCGTAGCCCAGTGCCTCGCCAGCGGCGATGCGGAATTGCTCGCGCACGAGGTCGATGCCGGAGACCTCCTCGGTCACCGGGTGCTCGACCTGCAGCCGCGTGTTGACCTCGAGGAACGAGATGGTGCCGTCGACTCCGATGAGGAACTCGCAGGTGCCGGCGCCCACGTACGAGGCCTCGCGGATGATCGCCTTCGATGAGCGGTAGAGCTCAGCCACCTGGTCGTCGGTGAGAAACGGCGCCGGAGCCTCCTCGACCAGCTTCTGGTGTCGGCGCTGCAGCGAGCAGTCGCGAGTGGAGACCACCACCACGTTGCCGTGCATGTCGGCAAGCACCTGCGTCTCGACGTGGCGCGGGCTGTCGAGGTAGCGCTCAACAAAGCATTCGCCGCGACCGAAGGCCGCGATAGCCTCTCGCACCGCGGAGTCGAAGAGCTCGGGGATCTCCTCCAGGGTGCGCGCGACCTTGAGGCCGCGACCCCCTCCGCCGAAGGCGGCCTTGATGGCCACGGGTAGACCGTGCTGGGTGGCGAAGGCGATGACCTCGTCGGCATCGGCGACGGGGTCGGCTGTTCCTTCAACCTGAGGCGCTCCGGCGCGCGCCGCAATGTGGCGCGCGCTGACCTTGTCACCGAGCGAGCGGATGGCGTCGGGTGGCGGGCCGATCCAGGTGAGCCCGGCGTCGATCACGGCCTGGGCGAAGTCAGCGTTTTCGGAGAGGAATCCGTAGCCAGGGTGCAAGGCGTCGGCGCCGCTGCGGGCGGCGACATCGAGAAGCTTGTCGATCACTAGGTAGGTCTCGGCAGCGCTGCTCCCGCCGAGCGCGAAGGCCTCGTCGGCCACCTTCACGTGCTGGGCGTCGCGGTCGGGGTCGGCGTACACGGCGACGCTGGCCAGACCGGCATCGCGGCATGCCCGTGCCACCCGGATGGCGATCTCGCCGCGATTGGCGATGAGCACCTTCGTCAGAGGGCGCGCGATGTGCGGCGTTGGGGTCACAACTGCTCCGTGGGCGTGAGAGGTGGGGATGGCCTGAGTCTAGGCAGCGGCGCTGCCCCTCCGCCCGTCGGGCTGCGGTCCACGTCGCTGCGCCGGAGGGGTGCCTCACCCACCTCACGGAGCCGACGGTCTCGCGCTTGACGCATCATGATCGCGCATCGAGGGGCCTCCATTGCTGGCAAGCGGCCGGCAGCGTGGACCCACCCGCAATGCGTCATGTGACGTATGAGCCGGCTCACAGAGCGGAGTAGTGTCCACACCCTGCGGAGGTGGTCATGGCCGAGTGGCCGGGTGGGGCGGCGTGCGCGTTTGTCATGAGCTTCGACTTCGACGCCGAAGAGGTGTGGATTGGCGAGAACCCCCAGAATGCCTTCCGGCCCGGGGTGCTGTCACAGGGCGCCTACGGGCCCAAGGTGGGCGTCCCGCTCATCCTCGACCTGCTCGACCGGCACGAAATCCGCGGGTCGTTCTTCGTGCCGGGCAAGGATGCTGAGAGGCATCCCGACTCGGTGCGGTCGATCATCGCTGCGGGGCACGAGGTGGGGCACCACGGCTACACGCACACGTCGGTGACCGACCTCGACCCGGCGGCCGAGCGCGAGGAGATGGTGCGCGGGCTCGACGTGCTCAGGGGCCTGGGGGCCACCGTGACCGGCTACCGATCGCCGTCGTGGGACTTCTCGCCGATCACGCTCGACCTCGTCAAGGAGCACGGCTTTACCTACTCGTCGAACCTCATGGACGACATCCGGCCGTACCGTCACCGCAACGGCATCGTCGAACTGCCCGTGCACTGGATCCTCGACGACGCTGCCCACTTCTGGTTCGACGGCGCGTCGTGGACCAAGACGATCCGGTCGAACGATGAGGTCATGAGCATCTGGGTCGACGAGTTCCTCGGAATCAAGGAACTCGGCGGGCTGGTCATGCTCACCACCCACCCCATGATCATCGGGCGGCCCGGACGGCTGCGCCTGCTCGACCGCTTCCTCACGTTCGTGCGCGAGCAGGGCGACGTGTGGATCGCCACCGCCGACGACGTGGCGGCAGTGACCCCATGAGGGTCGGCGCGTCGTGAGGACTGGCGTGGCCATCGTCACCGGTGGCGCGCAAGGACTCGGCGGGGGAGTGGCCGCGAGGCTGGCCAGCGAGGGCTGGCAGGTGGTCGTCGCTGATGTGCGCGAGCCCGAGTTAGAGGCGTCCGGCCAGGTCTTCGTGAGGTGTGACGTGTCACGCGAGGACGACGTCGCGGCGCTCATGTCGTTCGTGCGCGAGCGGCACGGGAGGCTCGACGCGGTGGTGAACAACGCGGCCATCGGCGGCCCGTCGACCACTGTCGCCCAGACCGACGCAGACGCGTTCCGCCGAGTGCTTGAGGTGAACCTGGTCGGGCCCTTTCTGGTCAGCCGAGCCGCTGTTCCCCTACTGATCGAGTCGGCGCCGGGCTCGGCCATCATCAATGTCGGCTCGATGTTCGGCCAGAGCGGAGTCGCGCGAGGGGCTCCGTACTGTGCGTCGAAGGGCGGGGTCGAGATGCTGACGCACAGCCTGGCGCTGGAACTGGCACCGCATGGAATCCGGGTTAACACGGTCGCTCCGGGCAACATGATGACCGCGATGCACTGGGATGAGATCGAGATGCGGGCCGATGAGGTAGGGGTGACCCCCGACGAGATGCGCGAGCAGATTCGGGCGACGATCCCGCTCGCGCGCCACGGAACCGCCGCTGACATCGCCGGAGCCGTCATGTGGCTGCTGGGAGACGACGCGAGCTACGTCACGGGGCAGACGATCTCGGTCAACGGAGGGGTGCTGCTGTCATGAGCGTTCCGCGCCTGCTGGTTACCGGTGGCGCCTCGGGCATCGGTTGTGCGCTGGTCCGCCTGGCTCTGGCGGAGGGCGCGGTGGTGGCCGCTGCCGATCGAGACTCCGCAAGCCTTCAGGCCGCCTGGGCGGGCGACGCGCTGTGCGTCGAGATGGACGTCACCGAGCCCGACTCGGTCGAGGCGGGATTCGCGGCCGCGACGCAGAAGTGGGGCGCCCCGCCGACTGCAGTCGTGAACGCCGCCGGGATCTATCGCATCGCGCCAACCGTGGGGCTGGACCGCGGGTCGTGGAATGAGGGGATGGCCATCAACCTGACGGGCTCGCTTCTGGTGAGCCAGGCGGCCGCGCGCACCTGGTCACAGGCCGGGACGGCAGGCAGCATCGTGCTGGTCTCGTCGATCGCCTCCCGAAGGGGCGACCGCGATGAGCCGGCCGCCCACTACGCGGCCTCCAAGGGTGCTGTGGAAGCGCTGTGCCGACAACTCGCGGTCGAGTGGGGTCCGCTGGGCGTGCGAGTAAACGCGGTCGCTCCGGGTGTGATCGACACCCCCATGCTGCGGCTGGGCGACGATCCCGCGCGGCTGGCGGCCTATCTCAACGCCGGCGTGCCGCTGGGCCGGCTCGGCCACGCCAGCGAGGTCGCCGAGGTGTGCTGGTTCCTCGTGGGTGAGAGGTCGTCGTACGTCAGCGGGGCAGTCATATCGGTCGATGGAGGGGCGGGAGCAGCATGAGCATCCCTGTGGTCAGGGTCAGTGGTGGGCCGCGCGAGCGCGGTCAGCAGTACGGCGAGCAGGCCAAGGAGCGCGTGCTTCGATCGATCGAGGCGTACGAGCGGGTCTTCGCGCACTACGCCACCTGGGACTGGCAGCAGGTGACCGCGGAGGCGATGCGGTACGCCGACGCCATTGCGGCCTTCGACCCCGACCAGCTCGAGGAGATGGAGGGCATCGCGATCGGTGCCGGGGTGTCGCTGGCCGACGTGCTCTCGATCAACGTGCGTACCGAGATCATGTTCGCCGCGAAGGCTCGGGTGCTCGGCGCTTCGATCCCGCGTATTCCCGAGTGCTCGTCGTTCGCGATGGTGGCCGACGACGGTGGCACCTACCTCGGGCAGAACTGGGATTGGCTGCCCCACGCGTTCGACACGGTGGTGCGACTCGAGGTGCAGCCCGACTCAGGCCCGTCGTACGTGACCGTGGTGGAGGCGGGACTCCTGTGCAAGTTCGGCATGAACAGTGAGGGAATCGGCCTCGTCTGCAACGCGCTCGTGAGCTCCTACGACGTGGGTACGCCCGGTATCCCCTTCCATGTAATGCTGCGCGCCCTGATCTCCTGCACGAGCCTGACGCAGGCCTACGAGACGGTGCAACGGGGAGTGCGCTCGTCGAGCGCGAACTACCTGATGGCCGACTCAAGTGGTCTGGCGATCAACTTCGAATG
>Ga0114970_10003662_pt1 | contig 11233 bp, 8 predicted proteins | sample M_140205_XF_Meta_FD_87030 | JGI IMG/M metagenome (GOLD analysis project Ga0114970, IMG submission 87030) | Freshwater microbial communities from Lake Montjoie, Canada to study carbon cycling - M_140205_XF_MetaG | ecosystem: Environmental > Aquatic > Freshwater > Lake | place: Lake Montjoie... | reverse complement strand
TGCTGATTCGGCCGGCATAACGACGCTGTTGTGCAGCGCGCTGCCATCCTCTCCGGCAACCAGACTCCCGGGGACGAGCATCGACAGCACCTCTGCGAGGGGCCGTTGCTCTGGCGCAATCACCTCAAGACCTGCCGCCGCCGCGGTTGCGTCGACCTCGGCACGGTTGACCAGTCGCCGGCGCGCGCCGGACTCGCCACCCAGTTGTGCGCGGGACATCCACAGCAGGGAACTAGACCCTGATGCGATCAGCCGCTTCTGCAGGAGGGCACGCACCTCGCCGACTCGAGCGGGGTCGAAGTCTCCGTGGTGGCGCGCAAACGTCACAACCTTCAGGGTTCGGGCACGCACGACCCCATGTGCCGGCAGCTCCACCAACTCTGAGTCCATGAGCCCACAGGCCGCGAGCAGTAGTCGCATCGACGAGACAGCGCCGTGACGCACCAGGAGCGGACGGTTTCCAAGCCCTGCACGGCGGGCCGTCAACAACCGTGGGAGCACATCGAGGAGTTGATGGCCAAACACCTGGTCACCGGGCTGGCCCAGGAGCACGGCCTCACCCACCTCATCAACCACAGGAAGCGGCTCGAGGAGCCAGCTGCCGACACCGTGGTATCGAGCCTCAACGATGTCGCCACTGCCCGCTAACGCCTGGTTCTTCATCCGCCAGTCACCGACGGAGACGCCAGCGTCGGGGGTGACCTGCGCGTCGCGGAAGGTGACCACCGCTTCCGGCGGGAGCGAGCGACCCTCTCGGCGCCCGCCACGGTTCCACGCCCGAGTCGCCGGATTCCACACATGTGGATCGCTTCCGTCGCGGCTCACCACAGTGGCAGGACCCACCAGGTCGAAGTCCGACCCGGCGGGCAGCAGGCCTGCCGGGGTCTCGATAAGCCGAGCAGACCCACGCGGGCCGCCGTCGAGTCGACGGCCCTCGTACTGCCCGTAGACCAACCAGTGCACGAATGGGTTGACCTTCGCCGCCGCTACGTCAGTGTGCAGGTCGAGGTAGCCGATGGTCGTGAACCACGGGGCGGGGTCGAGACCTGCCGCTGATCCGACGGTGAGGTAGTGCTCCCAGGGCGTGATTCCGTCGTCAATGTCACCCCCCACCTGCACGAGGTAGTGCTCCTCGTCGAAAGACGCGGGCGGATGCCCTGCAACGGCGTCAGGCATGGTCACCCAGCCCCGCGACTTCTGCGGCGACCACCGCCACTCTGTGCTCGCGGAGCGCTTGCCGCAACGCGGCGTCCGCATCGATGCCACCAGCGCGAGCCCTGTCAACGAGTGCGAGCAGAAGCTGGCCCAGACCAGCCTCACCGACCGAGTCGAATGCCTGATCGGCCGCCGCTCGCACCGGAGCCGTGGCCACCTCGGCCTCAACCCCGCCATGCTCCGCGCGCCGCAGCAGCTTGGCGGCCAGCAGCAGGGCGGGCATCGCCTCCGGGATCCCCTCGGTGACCGAGGTACGCCCCTTCTCTACAGACTTCATCGCCTGCCAGCGCGACTCGAGGTGGTCGGCAGATTCACCAGTGGCATCGCCAAACACGTGCGGGTGCCGCGCAATCAGCTTGGCCACGATTCCGGCGGCAACGTCGTCAATCGAGAACGGCTCACTGACCGCTTCCTGCGCAATGCGGGCGTGGAATACCACCTGCAGAAGCACGTCGCCGAGCTCCTCGCGCAGCGCCGAGCGATCGTCGAGTTCGATCGCCTCGACGGCCTCATACGACTCCTCGATGAGGTACTCGACCAGACTTCGATGGGTCTGCCTTGCGTCCCAGGGGCAGCCGCCGGGCGACCGCAGCTGATCCATGAGTCGAACCAACTCGAGCAGCGGCTCGCCGGTGGGGTGAGCTGTCATGGGCCGGGGGTCAGGACCCGCTGGACTGGAACGCAGGGAGGGGCGCGATCGAGCGCGACGGGAGAGGCGCCGACACGTCGTCCTTCGGCGGAAGAACAGCGAGCTGCTCAGGAGCCCACACGCCGAACCGTGGGCTGATGGTGACACCGAGCTCGGTCGACAGGTCACCGATGAAAGTGCCCGCCGCCGCCGACCCTGCATTCGGGTCTCCCTTGCCCAGCTTGGCCGAGATGCCCTGATACTCGAGGTTGGCCCGGGCGAACCCCTCGAGCTGTGAGGGGGCAATGCCGTACTGGGACGCGAGGCTCTTCTCGAGATCAACCCTGCTACCGCTCTGCTTCGACGCATTGGCGATGAGCTCGGCGACCTGGCTCTGGGTGACCGTGATGCCGGCGCGCTCACTGGCGGCGTCAATCACCCGCTCCTGCACCAGCGCCGAGATGACTCGACGGTTGAGCTCGGCTCCCTCTGGTGCCACCCCCTCGGGTCCGAGCGCGGCCAGCACCTCGGTGGCGAGGCCCGCCACGGTGTCGTCGCTGATACTCGTACCTGCCACCAGGGCCGCTGTCGCCGGCTGCCGCTGTGCCGACCCGCAGGCCCCGAGCGCGACAGCGCACAGCAGTGCAACGACCGGAAGTGCGAGTCTGGTGCTGCGTGTCATGTCTCTCCTTGTAACGACGGCTGCGGAGCACGGTCGAGCAGGACGTTCTCGACCAATTCGCGAACCCACGAGAGCAACTCTCGGTCGACGAGCGGAGTTCCTCCCACCCGGGCGGTGCTCGGACGTGGCACCAGAATCGTACGGGTCGCGGGCTTCACGAGAGTGCCCGGGTGCAGGCGGAGGAGCCGCAGCTGACGACTCTCGGGAAGCTCCACCGGATGCAGCCTGATCTGGCTGCCAGCCGCGACGATATCGGTGAGGCCCGCCGCACGGGCCAACACGCGCAGTCGCGCCACCTCAAACAGCGTGACCACCGGAGCCGGAAGCGGCCCGTAGCGGTCGAGAAGCTCGGCGGCGACCGCGTCGAGGTCGGCATCATCGACGGCACCGGCAATGCGGCGATAGGCCTCGAGCCGCAGGCGCTCGGCCGGCACGTAGTCGTGGGGCAGGTGAGCGTCGACAGGAAGCTCCACGCTCATGTCGGCAACCTCGGTTGACTCCTTGCCGGTGAATTCAGCCAGCGCCTCACCGACGAGTCGGACGTAGAGGTCGAAGCCCACGTCGGCAATGTGGCCACTCTGCTCGCCGCCGAGGAGATTACCCGCACCACGAATCTCGAGGTCCTTCATCGCCACGGCCATTCCTGAACCGAGGTCGGTGTGCTGGGCGATCGTGGTCAGCCGCTCGTGCGCGGTCTCGGTCAGCGGCTTCTCAGCGGGGTAGAGGAAGTAGGCGTACGCCCGCTCGCGCCCGCGACCCACGCGACCGCGCAACTGGTGCAGTTGGCTGAGGCCGAACACATCGGCCCGGTCGAGGATCAGCGTGTTCGCGTTGGCAATATCAAGCCCCGACTCGACGATCGTGGTGCACACCAGCACGTCGAAGCGCTTCTCCCAGAAGTCGATGATCACCTGCTCGAGCGCGCCCTCACCCATCTGGCCGTGCGCGGTGGCAATGCGGGCCTCCGGCACGAGTGCGGCGAGCTTGGTCGCCGTGCGGTCGATTGACTCGACCCTGTTGTGCACGTAGAAAACCTGGCCCTCGCGCATCAGCTCGCGCCGAATCGCCGCTGACACCTGCCTGTCATCGAAGGGCCCCACAAACGTGAGCACGGGATGCCGCTCCTCGGGCGGCGTCTGGATGGTCGACATCTCGCGGATTCCGGTGATCGACATCTCGAGCGTGCGCGGGATGGGCGTGGCCGACATCGTGAGCATGTCGACGTTGGTGCGCAGGGCCTTGAGATGCTCCTTGTGCTCGACGCCAAATCGCTGCTCCTCGTCGACCACCACGAGCCCGAGGTCCTTGAACCGCACGTCGGCCGAGAGAAGCCGATGCGTGCCGATCACGACGTCGACAGTGCCGTCGGTGACCCCTGCCAGCACCTCGGCCACCTCGGTCGGGGTCTGGAAGCGCGATAGCCCTGCCACGCGCACGGGAAAGCCACCGAAGCGCTCATGGAAGGTGGCGAGGTGCTGCTGCACGAGCAGGGTGGTGGGCACGAGGACCGCGACCTGCTTGCCGTCTTGAACGGCCTTGAACGCGGCGCGCACTGCGATTTCAGTCTTGCCGTAGCCGACGTCACCAGCAATGACACGGTCCATCGGGACCGGCTTTTCCATGTCGGCCTTGACCTCGTCGATCGAGGCGGCCTGATCGGGCGTTTCCTGATACGGAAAGGCGTCCTCCAGCTCGCGCTGCCATGGGGTATCGGGCCCGAACGCGTGCCCCACCGCTGACATCCGGGCCGCGTAGAGGCGCACGAGCTCACCCGCAATCTCGCGCACCGCCTTGCGGGCGCGGCCCTTGGCCTTCTGCCAGTCGGCCCCGCCGAGCCGGTGCAGCGTGGGGCTCTCGCCACCCACGTAGCGAGTCACTAGGTCGAGCTGGTCGGTGGGCACGAACACGCGGTCGCCCGGCTGGCCCTTCTTACTGGGCGCGTACTCGATCACGATGTACTCGCGAGTCGCGCTCGCCACGGTGCGCTGCACCATCTCGACGTAGCGTCCCACGCCGTGATGCTCGTGCACGATGAAGTCGCCGGGGGCCAGCGTGAGCGGGTCGATGGTGCGGCGGCGCCGGGCGGGCATGCGACGCATGTCCTTGGTCGACATCTTCTGCCCCACGAGGTCGGTCTCGGTGAGGATCATCAGTCGGGCGCCGTCGGCCAGGAAGCCGTGCTCGATGGCACCGGTGGTGACTGACACGACCGAGGCGTCGGGAAGGATGCTCAGGGACTCGTCGAAGCGTGCCGCGATTCCGTGCTCGGCACACTCCTCAACCAGTCGCTGCGCCCCGCCCGTGCCTTCGGCGATCAGCACCACCCGGTGGCCCTGCGCGACCCACCGACCCACGTCGCCGAAGGCCGACTCGAGCTGGCCTAGATAGGGCTCGACGGGTCGGGCCTGCATGGTGCCGCCCGCGTCGAGGTCGTCGAGTCCGAACGGGCTGACCGCCCACCATGAGAGCCCGTGCGCACCCGCGGCGATTCGCACGTCGTCGAGGTCGCGATAAGCACTGCCACCGAGGTCAATAGGAACACTGTTTCCGACCGCTGCGTTGTGCCACGACGCCGCGAGGAACTCCTGGCTGGTGGCGACCAATTCGGCCGCGCGCGACCGGATGCGCTCGGGCTCGCACAGCACCACGACGGAGGCAGCGTCGATAACGTCGACCAGCAGTTCGAGGCGTTCGGCAAGCACCGGGGTGAGCGCCTCCATGCCTTCGGGATACATGCCCTCGGCGATTTTGCCCAGCATGTCGGCGAGGTCGATGCGGTCAGCCACCATGCCGGCAGCCCTCTCGCGCACGGCGTCAGTGACCAGCAGTTCGCGACAGGCCGTGGCCCACACACCATCGGGCGATTCGCCCAGCGAGCGCTGGTCGCCCACCGCGAACCAGCGCACCTCATCGACCTCATCGCCCCAGAACTCAACCCGCTGCGCGTGTTCCTCGGTCGGAGAAAAAACATCGAGAATGCCTCCTCGCACCGCGAACTGGCCGCGGCGGTCGACGAGGTCGACCCGCGCGTAGCCGCGGTCGGCAAGCCCGCGCACGGCGTCGTCGAGAGAGAGGTGGTCACCCTTGCGCAACTCGACGGGAGGAACCTCACCCACTCCGGCGACGATCGGCTGCAGGAGGGCCCGTACCGGGGCGACCAGCACCCTGATGGCTGCGTCGGGAGCGTCGGCGTTGGTCGAGGGATGCGCGAGTCGGCGCAGCACAGCGGTGCGTCGACCCACGGTGTCAACGCCGGGCGAGAGACGCTCATGGGGCAGCGTCTCCCACGCGGGGAACTCGGCCACTGAGTTGGGGTGGAGCAAGCATCGCAACGCCGCAACAAGGTCCTCAGCCTCTCGAGCAGTTGCCACCACCGCGAGCACGGGACGGGCCCCTCCGGGTGCGTCGGCCGCGAGCTCGGCCACGAGGAAGGGCCGAGCTGCCGTGGGAGCAATGACGGTGTGCTCGGTGCTCGCTAGGCCCGCGAGCCTGAGAGCCTCGGTCACGGCTGGATCTGTTGTCAGGAGCGGCAGAAGCCCTTCGAGCGACATCACAGGCCCGAGTGGGCCACTGCCTCGGCGAGCATGTCCGCGAGGAGCGGGTGGGCCACGAAGCCCGAGCCCACGACGGGGCTGAGCCGGTTGTACTCGAACGGAGTGCCGTCGACCTGGCGTACCACGTAGCCGCACTGGGCCGCCACGGCGAAGGGAGCGGCAGCATCCCACTCCTTGAGCCCACCCGAGAACACGTAGGCCGCAGCCTTTCCGAGCAGGACCTCGTCAACCTTGGCGCCCACCGAGCCCACCTGGCTGAGCTCGACCGTGGCATCGGGGTGGCCGGCCTCGGCCAGCAGCTCGCCGAGGCGCGCCATGATTATTTCCATGCCCCGGGGCAGGTGGTTGCGCGAAATAACCAGCACGATGGGGCCGTCGAGGTCGAGGGCGACAGGGAGCGTGGGGTCGTCGCCCGTCGAGCGCACTGTCTGTCGGTCGGGCAGCGCGATGGTGGAGGCACGCAGCACGGTCTCGACCCCCTGACCGGCCTCACCCTCAACACGCTGCCACAGGGCAATGTGTACGGCGAACTCGTCGCGGCCGGTGCGGAACTCGGCCGTGCCGTCGAGCGGGTCGACGATCCACACCCGGGGCCGAGTGACGCGAGCGCCGTCGTCGAACGACTCCTCCGACAGGATCGCGTCATCGGGGCGGGCGGCCTTGAGCCGGGCAATGATCAGGTTGTTCGCGCGCAGGTCGCCTTCGTCGCCCAGCGTTCGCGCTGTCGCGGCGTCGAGGCCGGCGGCATCGGGGAACTCGGCTCTGACGACCATCAGCAAGTCGGCTGCCTCGATCGCAACGGTGCGCGAGAGTTCCTCATCGGTCAGTGCTGCAAGCGAGACATCGGTGTCAGTCATTGAACTGATTCTGCACGACTGCCAGACCGTCGGTAACGAGGGCCTCCACTGCGTCGGCTGATCGCGCGAGGAATTCGTCGAGTTCGCGCCGCTCGGTGGTGCCAAAGGGGCGCAGCACGTAGTCGGCGGGGTCCTGTCGGCCGGGCGGTCGGCCGATGCCCACCCTGACCCGGAAGAAGTCGCCGGTATCGAGCGAGCGGCGCAGCGACTTGAGCCCGTTGTGCCCGTTGTCACCGCCGCCGAGCTTCACGCGCAGCCTGCCGAAATCGAGGTCGAGCTCGTCGTGCACCACGATGATCTGGTCGGGCGGCACCTTGGCAAAATCGGCGGCCGCCTTGACGGGCCCACCCGACTCGTTCATATATGAGCGCGGCACCACAAGCTCGACTCGGTGGTCACCCACACGCCCGTCGCCCGCGCTTGCCTGGGCACGGCGATGCTTGGAGAGCCGAACGCCCAGTCGACCCGCCATCACGTCGACGACCATCGCGCCGATGTTATGACGAGTCGAGGCGTACTCGGGACCAGGGTTCCCGAGCCCCACGACGAGCCACGGGGTATCGGTCACCGCAGTGGTCAGCTGGCGTCAGACGCCGCGGACTCAGCAGCGGCGTTGGTCGCGGCCACGTCTGCAGCGTCGGCAGCGTCCTCGGCAGCTGCGTTGGCGGCAGCACTCTCGGCCTGCGCGAGCTGGGCAGCCCTGACGTCATCGAGGGCCACATCGATCGCGTCGGCCGGACGAATGCCGCGGGCCACCGCGGCCTGCGCCGCCTCAGCCACTGCCATGGGGTCGAGCCCGGCCTCGATGGCCGCCTCTTCGGCAAGGTCGATGAGGCGGGCCTCCGCGGCACGCTCACGCTGCTCCTTATCGCTGAGCAGCACGAGGTCGACATGCTCGATGATGCGACGAACCGGGTCGCGCTGAATCTGACGCGGTGCGACCACCAGGGTGGCGCCGTCGACGACGACCTCGAGCACCACCTTGGTCTTGGTGAGAGCCATGTTGAGCTCGTGCGCGGGCAGCGACACGTGCCGAACCTCCGACTCGTGGCCGTAGATCACGGCGGGAACGAGTCCGGCGGCGCGCAGCTTACGGGCTACGCCCTTTCCGAAGTCGACGCGGGGGGCAGCGGCAATGGCGACGTTGGTCATGAGAGGTGACTCCTGGTGAGTGCGGGGCTCGGGAGGCACGCCGCACATAGCGACCGCGTCGATAACGCGCTCAGGTGCACAAGCGAGCGCCTCGCCGAGGGAACTGTTGAAGTGTAGCCCGCCCGTGCGATTAGTCGAACATGCGGGTGACCGAGCCGTCGGTAAACACCTCGCGGATGGCGGTGGCGATCAACGGGGAGATCGGCAGCACGGTGAGGCGCTCGAAGCGGCGGTCGTCGGGAATGGGCAGGGAGTCGGTGACAATGACCTCGATGATGGGAGACGCCGACAGCCGCTGTGTGGCAGGGTCACTGAAGATTCCGTGGGTCGCCGCGACGATCACTCCCTCGGCGCCGCACTGCATGAGCGTCTCGGCCGCCTTGGCGATGGTGCCCCCGGTGTCGATCATGTCGTCGACCACCACGCACAGACGGCCCTCGACATCGCCGACCACCTCGAAGACGCGCACCTCGTTGGGTACGTCTGGGTCACGACGCTTGTGGATGATGGCCAGCGGTGCGCCGAGAACATCGGTCCATCGCTCAGCGACGCGCACGCGACCAGCATCGGGTGAGACCACGGTGATATTCGACTTGTCGTAGTTGACCTTAACGTGGCCCGCGAGCAGCGGAAGGGCGAAGAGGTGGTCGACGGGTCCGTCGAAGAATCCCTGAATCTGCGAGGTGTGCAGGTCGACCGCCATGAGGCGGTCGGCCCCGGCCGCCTTGAACAGGTCGGCCATCAGCCGCGCCGTGATGGGCTCGCGGCCTCGGTGCTTTTTGTCCTGACGCGCATAGCCGTAGAACGGCGCGATCACGGTGATGCGCTTGGCCGAGGCGCGCTTGAGCGCGTCGACCATGATGAGCTGCTCCATGATCCAGGTGTTGATGGGGTCGGTGTGGCTCTGCAGGACGAAGGCGTCACATCCGCGCACCGACTCGAGGAACCGGACAAAGATTTCACCGTTAGCGAAGTCGTAGGCAGAGGTGGGCGTGAGCTCGACGTCGAGTTCCTTGGCCACCTCCTGGGCGAGCTGGGGGTGTGACCGTCCTGCGAAGAGCATGAGCTTCTTCGCCGGTGAGACTGTCATTCCGCTCATCAGGTGTCTCCCGAGGTGGTCTGATCGGACGCTGTAGCGGTTTGGGGATCGACGCGGGCTTCATCTTGCCGCGCCCGCGCCGCGGCCTCGGCGGCGGGGCTGCCCGAGCGCTTACGCTCAACCCAGCCTGCGATGGTTCGCTGCTGCGCTCGACCGACGGCCATGGCGCCCGCGGGCACATCGTCGGTGATCACCGAGCCGGCGGCGGTGTAGGCGCCGTCACCGATGACGACCGGCGCGACCAGCATGGAGTCGCTTCCGATGCGCACGTGCGCCCCCACGACAGTGCGGTGCTTGGCCACTCCGTCGTAGTTGACGAACACCGTGGCGGCACCAATGTTGGTTCCCTCGCCCACCTCAGCATCGCCGACGTACGACAGATGGGGAACCTTCGCGCCCACACCGATGTGCGAGTTCTTGATCTCGACAAACGCCCCCGCCTTGGAGTCGGCGTCGAGCCGAGCGTTCGGGCGGAGGTAGCTGAAGGGGCCCACCGAGGCGTCTTCGCCAATCACGGCCAGCTCACAGTGGCTGCGGAGCACGGTAGCGTTCGCCCCTACCTCACAGGAAATGAGGGTGGTGTCGGGACCAATCTCTGCGCCCGAGGCCACGGAGGTCGGGCCGCGCAGAATCGTCGACGGGTGAAGCACGACGTCGGCTTCGAGGTCGGCGTCGACGTCGATCCAGGTGGTGGAGGGGTCGACGATGGTGACGCCCGCCCGCATCCAGCCGAGGTTGATGCGATCGCGCATTACCCGCGCGCACTCGGCCAGCTGAACGCGATCATTAATGCCCAGGATCTCCCCCGGCTCGTCGGCAGCGAGAGCGGAGACAGCGAGCCCGTCGGCCCAGGCGATTCCGAGGACATCGGTGAGGTACTCCTCGCCCTGAGTGTTGTCGGCAGTGATGCGAGGAAGTGCGGCCCGGAGGAGCTCGGCGTCGAACACGTAGGTTCCGGAGTTCACCTCGGTGATCAGTCGCTGCTCATCGGTGGCGTCTCGGTGCTCAACGATGGCGGTGACCGCACCGCTCGAGTCGCGGAGGATGCGTCCGTAGCCCGTGGGGTCAGACAGGTGTGCCGAGAGCACCGTGACCCCCGAGCCGCTGGCGGCGTGATGGTCGAGGAGTGCACTGAGGGTGCCGCCCTGCACCAGCGGTGCATCGCCGGCGAGGACGAGGACTGGACCGACGAGCAGGGTCGGGTCGTGTCCCTGCTCGGCCAACTGCTCGAGGCAGACCCTCACCGCGTGACCTGTTCCACGCTGCTCGTGCTGCACCGCTACGAGCGTTCCGGTCTGGTGGGTGGTGACGTACTCGGTGACTCGCTCGCGCTGGTGACCCACCACCACCACCACTGCCTGCGGCTCGGTATGCGCCACCGAGTGCAGCACGTGGCCCAGCACGGGCCTTCCGGCGATGGGGTGCAGGACCTTGACGAGCGAGGAGCGCATACGGGTGCCCTCACCCGCCGCGAGAACAATGGCGAGGGCGGGTCTGGTCACGCTCGCAGCGTACCGAGTTGGCACCGGACATGACAGGTTCATCACTCCGATTGCTCCCCGCACACCCAGGGCGGGAAGCCGCCCTCCCCTCGCTGCGCTCACTCCGATTGCTCCCCGCACACCCAGGGCGGGAAGCCGCCCTCCCCTCGCTGCGCTCACTCCGGTTGCTCCCCGCACACCCAGGGCGGGAAGCCGCCCTCCCCTCGCTGCGCTCACTCCGATTGCTCCCCGCCGAGGACTCGAACCTCGTCTCACGGCTCCAAAGGCCGCTGTGCTGCCGATTACACCAGCGGGGACTGGTGGCACCATCCTGCCAACCCCCCCTCGGTCCTCGTTCATCACTCTCCCCGACCCGCCCTCTTGCTACCTACGGTTGCGTAGGTTACGGTGGCGTAACCGCAACTGAGGGAGCCTTGCATGACCGCTTCGCCCGACCTCCGGCCCGCCACGTCGACCGCAGACGTCGTCTCCGACACGCTGGGCAACGGCGAGCGCCTGCTCATCGCGCTGTTCATCGCCGTTCCGCTACTCGCCGTCGCTGCAG
>Ga0114970_10003659_pt1 | contig 11234 bp, 7 predicted proteins | sample M_140205_XF_Meta_FD_87030 | JGI IMG/M metagenome (GOLD analysis project Ga0114970, IMG submission 87030) | Freshwater microbial communities from Lake Montjoie, Canada to study carbon cycling - M_140205_XF_MetaG | ecosystem: Environmental > Aquatic > Freshwater > Lake | place: Lake Montjoie... | reverse complement strand
ATCGCAGGTTTGTTACTTACCTTCCGAGGGCGTTATCTCCTGGGTGGAATTATAACCGCTACTGCCCTTGCGCTTGAAATCAGCACCAATCACTATCAGATAACCTACTACTTGGCCATGATGGTTTTGTTACTCTTTGTCTTTGAAGCGGTGAGTGCCTATCGAAAAGGTACTTTCAATCACATCTTAAAATCCTTGCCTGTTTTGATGGTTGCTTTGCTGCTTGCATTAGGAACCAACTTTTCAAATCTTTGGACCACTTTGGAGTATAGCAAGGAAACAACAAGAGGCAAAACAGAACTTTCCTTAAATAAGGAGAACAAAACAGATGGTTTGGATCGTGATTATATTACTTCCTGGAGTTATGGTGTCGCTGAATCTTTTACTTTTTTAATTCCCGACTTTAAAGGTGGTGCAAGTGGTGCTATGGGCAGCAATGCATCTGCCATTAAAAAGGCGGATTCACGCTTTCAACAATATATTGCCAATATAGATCAATATTGGGGTGCACAACCCTTTACCTCTGGTCCTGTTTATGCGGGTTCTATCATTTGTTTTTTATTTGTTTTGGGTTTGTTGATCGTCAAAGGACCGGTAAAGTGGTGGCTTCTATCTGTAAGCATCTTGTCATTCGCCTTGGCATGGGGAAAAAATTTCATGCCATTGACCAATTTCTTTTTAGATTATTTTCCGCAGTATGATAAATTCAGAACGGTTTCTATGATATTGGTTTTGGCGGAGTTCACTTTTCCACTGCTTGCCTTGTTAACGCTGAAAGAAATCATTACAAATCCCAATCTCATTTCAGAAAAGAAAAAACAATTTTTTATTGCCTTTGGATTAACAGGAGGCCTTGCCATTTTATGTTATGCATTGCCGAGTATGTTTAATGATTTTTTTAAACCCGGAGAGTATGATGAAGTGGTTGGTCAATTGAAACAATCTAAGCTAGAGTCAGCTGATATCAATACTTTTATGACAGGTATAGAAGAGGCGAGAAAATATATTTTTACAACTGATGCATTGAGAACCTTTGCATTTATTTTGATAGCAGCAGCACTCATTTGGGTGTATGGCATGAAAAAAATGCAGGCCAAATGGTTAAGCATTGCTTTGTTTATTTTGGTTTTTATAGACCTGTGGTCAGTAAATAAACGCTATTTGAACAATGATAATTTTATTGCCAAATCTGCAATGGAGGTTCCTTATCAGCCAAGCAATGCCGACTTGGAGATCCTCAAGGATAAGGATCCCAATTACAGGGTGTTGAATGCTGCTGGCAATCCCTTTTCAGATGCGAAAACTTCCTATTGGCATAAATCTATTGGTGGCTACCATGGTGCCAAATTAAAAAGATATCAGGAGTTGATTGAAAATCAAATCAGCAAAAATAATATGGCTGTTCTCAATATGTTGAATACCCGTTATTTTATAATGTCTCCAGGGAAGGATATGGAACCTATCGCCCAAAGAAATCCAAATGCACTCGGCAATGCGTGGTTTGTAAAAAATTATAATCTCGTTGCCAATGCGGATTCAGAGCTTTCAGCCTTGAGTCATTTTGAGCCTGCAAAAACCGCGATTGTTGACAAGCGATTTGCATCGATGTTCGATGGATTTCAGTCGGCAGCAGATTCTACAGCTACTATCCAATTGCAGTCATATGCACCCAATCATTTGGTTTATCAGTCAAAATCCAAAGCAGAACAACTGGCAGTATTTTCAGAGATTTACTATAGCCAAGGCTGGAATGCTTATGTAGATGGTCATTTGATGCCTTATTTCAGGGCCAATTATGTGTTGAGGGGCATGCGCGTTCCTGCGGGATCGCATCAGATTGAATATAAATTTGAACCTCAGGCGTATTTTATTGGTGAAAAGATTTCACTGGTAAGCTCCGCCCTTATCATCTTGCTTTTTGTTGGCATTGGTTATCGTGAATTTAAAAGCGGAACCTTCAAATCATAAATGAAAACGGCTTTTATTTTTACCTATTATTGGCCGCCAAGTGGAGGGGCAGGCGTGCAGCGTTGGGTAAAATTTGCCAAGTATTTTCCCCTATCGGGAATAAAGCCTGTAATTATTACCGTTGATGCAGAAAAGGCCTCATATCCCATCCGGGATGCTTCTTTGCTCAAGGATATTGCACCCGATATAGAGGTATATAGAACTCATACCTTTGAACCCTTATCTTTATACAAGACCTTTACCAAGAGTGGGGAAATTCCTTATGGTGGTTTTGCCAATGAAGGAAAGCCCGGACTGCTGAAAAAAATCTCTAGATTTATACGGGGTAATTTTTTTATTCCCGATGCAAGAATAGGATGGAATCGGTATGCCTATCAGCAAGCCCTTCAGGTGTTGAAAACGCAAAAGCCTTCGGTCATCATCACCACCAGCCCCCCGCATTCCACGCAGCTGTTAGGGCTTCGCTTGAAGGAAAAATTTTCTTTTCCATGGATTGCTGATTTGCGCGATCCTTGGACGGAAATTTATTACTATGATAAAATGTTGCACACCTCATTTGCCCGTGAAAAAGATTTGAAACTGGAACGAAAGGTTCTTGAAAATGCGGATGCAATCATAGTGGTGAGCAGGGCTATTCGCGATGCCTTTTTAAAAAAATCGCCATGGATTGAGGCATCAAAATTTCATATTATTCCCAATGGTTTTGATGAGGATGATTTCAAGGAAGAATTGAAAATGCCAGCAGAGGATTTTGTCATTACCTATACAGGAACCATCACATCTGATTATCGGCTTCAAAGTTTTATTCGCGCCATGCAGAAAATGATTTTTACCTATGGAAAAAAAATCAAATTCAGGTTTGTGGGTAGTTTACCCAAAGAGGTACATCAGGAATTGATGACCCATTTGGGTGATGCTTATGAAACGATTTCGCATGTGAGTCATGCCCAGGCCATTACCTATATGCGTTCTGCTTCGGCTTTGTTGCTGGTGATTCCTGATACGGCCGACAACAAGGGTATTCTTACCGGTAAACTTTTTGAATACCTAGCTTCACGGCGGCCCATTATTGGCATTGGCCCTTTAGATGGTGAGGCGGCAGAAATAGTTGATACCTGCAGCTCTGGTCATTTTTTTGGGTATGAAGATGAAAAGGGATTGTTTTTGGAAATTGAAAATCTATATCTGAAAGCCTTACAGGGGAAGGCTTGGGATGAAGAGGTTAACAAAAATTACCTGCGTTTTTCTCGGCAAAAACAGACCGAAGAACTCGCCCTTTTGGTTGAGAGGTTATCTGAAAAAATATAAACTATTTTTTAGAAGGTTTTTGTAAATCAGATAGAGGTAAATCTGTTAGCGATTCGTCATCTTCCATAATGCTTTTGAAAAACAGATTGATGTCTGCTATTTTCTGTATCCCGATAAGCCGATAAAAGGCGCTAAAAACTTGCCGGTAAAGGGCATTTTTTCAATGAAGAAATTCAATAGCGGGGTAATGGTATTGAGCATTTTTTGGGGATAGGCAGTGTTGTAAAATCCATAAACCAGTTGAAAAGAAAAACCATTTTCGACAAACATTTTTTCATATTCAGTAATGGGAAGGAGGTGTTCAGCCCAGTTTCCGGTCAAGGGGTCGCAGGTATTTGTGGGGTCCTGTATTTCTATGGGTGGTGTTTGGTATAAAATAAATGCTTTGATGGCATCGAGAATATCTTCCTTGATATATCCCCGGGTTTTTTTTGCGAGCATATCCACTTCTTCTTCTTTTAATCCCGGAAAATTTTGAAGGATTATATTTTTTCTGATGTCCAGATATGCCATTACCTGATCCCGTTCTTTATTCCCCCAAGCCTTTCCCATACCTTGATATTCGAGCTTTTTGTGTATTCTGCGCGTATACATATTTACCATCGGATTTTCTATATTCGCCGTTGTGGCAAAAAACAATTGCAGGCTGTGTTGATTGATTTGCCCTATTTTTTCAATAAATGTTGCAGGGTTAAAAACATGTTCAATTACATTTCGTGATGCAATGATATCCACATCCAGCTTGTTTGTATGCATGTAATTTAAAAGCTCATCAACATCACCGGCAACATAATGATCAATGTGAACGCCTATGGCTTCTGCTAAAACTTGGGCATCACGGGTAGCTACATCATAAATGTCGGAGTATATTACCTTACCCATGCCCATCATTTTGGCGATGATAGAGAGCAGACCAATTCCACCGCCATGGTCAATAAATATAAGGTCTTTGGGTTTTTTATCTGTATTTGCCAAACTGCTTTCTACAATGAATGCGCAGGCCTGTATGCCATAGGTAAGCTTGCGAAGATAATCTCCAAAATACCTTTTGCTATAATCAGAAATGGCAAGATTGCCGAGGTCTAATCTGCGGAGTTTTTCTTCCAGATTTTTCAGATTTATTTTGTGTTCAGCTTGAACGGATGAGGTTGCTTTCATATAGGTAGTTATGTCATCAGAAGGGAATCAATCAAAGAATGGAGATGAAGGGCTCTATTTTCTATTGAAAAGTTATTTAATATTCGTTGACGCGCTTTTTTTGCCAGGTCTGAATGGTCTTGCGAGAGAATTTCATGAATCAAGTGGATAAGCAAATCTTTGTCTTTTTTCATCAGGATGAAACCGGTCTGATCAATAATCATGGGGATGGCACCCGCATTGGATCCTATGGGAATGCATTCACAAAGCATGGCTTCAGCAAGTGTATTTCCAAAGCCTTCAGAAACGGATAGTTGAAAATAATAGGTGTGTTCATTATACAGCTGAATCAATTTTTCGTGGGAGGTAAAGGGCAGCAGATGCACATTGGGCAGGTCACACAAGTCTTGGGCATGGCCATTCCTTCCAATGATGGTAAACTGACAATCAGGGAGTTCAGCAGCGGCCTGCAGCACCAAATCAATTCCTTTGGTATAAATGCGGCTTTGGTTGTCGAGATTTCCTGCAATGCTTAAAAATGAACGAGGCGGTCTTTTTTTACCATAGGAGTACCAATTTTCCAGTCGAAACCCATTGTAGATAACCGAATAGGGCGTTTTTAGATTTGGGCAGAAGAATTGAAAGCCCTGCCGGGGATAGGTGCTTGGGGTATAGGAATATTCAGAATTGACAAGGTATTCAGAGATGGGGGCGATGTGGGTGCATTTTTGGAAAGATAGGCGTGTAATGTGTCCCAGTATCTTTTTATTAAAATTCCCATACTTGATTTCCGGAAAGGCCACGCAATCGATGCCCCCAGCAATGATGACAAAAGGCTTGTTATAGAGCTTGAATATCAGGGCAGGCAGCAGGGAATGATAACCGGCAAACATCGAAAATCCGATAGAGGCCTTTTTGATGTTTTTAAGCAGAAAAACAAGTTCGCGAATCCATAAAAAAGGCAAAGAAAATTGCCCTTTGATATGAAATCGAAAGTTGAGAACCTGAAAACGACTTGAAAAGATATCTTTATCAATATCTGTAAAACTCGTATTTTCATGAAAAAAGTAAAGTGCAATTTTACCCCTTTTATTCATTTTTAAACATAATTAGCTATATTTGTGTCTCATCTAGCAGACAAATTTATGTTATTCATTTACCATCCCAAAATAAACTTTCTATTAAGAAGCATTCTCAAGCCCTTTGCTAAAATTATTCCGAAAAAGTTTTTGTTTCCTGTGAATGGTACTTTTCAAATTAAGCTAGAAGAAGGGGAGTCATTTAAATTGATTTGTAATCCAACAAGCTTTTTAGGAAGATTGCTTTATTGGGGCGGTGAAAAGGGATTTGAGTATGAGTCAATCAGAATATTTAAAAAGCTGGTTTTAAATGCTGAAGTGTTTTTTGATATAGGTGCAAATATTGGATATTATTCTTTAGTGGCCTCTGCTTTAAATCCCAAAATAAAGATAGTAGGATTTGAGCCCATGCCGGCAGCTATTAAGTTTTTCAAAAAAAATATAGCAATAAATAATTTTAAAAATATTCAAATAGAAGAAATTGCCCTTTCCGATAAGCCCGGTTCCATTACTTTTTATGCGGTTAAAAGCAGAAAGTTTTTGGATATTCCTGACCACTTAAATGGCGATGGCACAATTAATTTAAACAATATCAATTCAAGTTTAAATGAGCAAATTAAAGTACAAACAGATACATTGGATGCTTTTGTTGAACGAAATAAAATAAGCAGAATTGATATGATGAAAATGGATACGGAGGCCAGTGAGCATTTGATTTTGTCAGAATCTAAAAATGTATTGGCTACCATTAGACCCATTATCATGATTGAAGTGATATCCAATAAAATAGAATCCGATTTGATTCAAATATTTGAAAAAAACAACTATACTTTTTATTTGGCTGAAAAAAGGGGACTTCGGAAAGTGGTAAATTTAAACTCTCAAACCCAAAATTCAAAAGACGATTATTTCATGGTGCCAAGTGAGAAGGAATATATTGTCAAAGAATTTGTCATATAAAAGGCAGGAAATTTATTGAATCATTTTGTCACATTTTTTAAAATTGAAGTTTGGGAATTATTAAAAAACAGGGATTACAAAATATTGTAATTTCTTATTTAGGGGTTATAATTGGTGTTTTTAATATTTTATTTCTGCAACCTCATATTTTAAAACCTGAGGAACTTGGCTTAACTCGCATTTTATATTCAACATCCATATTATTTGCCACCTTGTTTCCATTAGGGCTGAATGGTATTACCATAAAGTTTTTGCCTCAATTTAGAGACTATAAAAATGGGCACAATGGATTTTTTGGTCTGTTGATGGGTATTGGATTGGTTTCGTATTTATTTTTTTCGGTTATCTTTTATTTTCTAAGAGATTACTTTTTATCCAATTATCTGAACTCAAATCTATTCGTTGAATATTTTAATTTTATTTTTATTTTTTCATTTTTATTGGGTTTTAATTCCATTATCAATGTATATGCCTTTGCTTTGTTCAAAACCTCTATCCCTACTTTTATCAATGAGGTTTTAAATCGGTTGTTGAATGTTATTTTAATTTCTGTATATTTTCTTAAACTTATCAGTTTTGATTCTTTTATGGTCGTATTTGTTTTGATATACGGCCTACAACTTATTTTGCTGATTGCCTATCTTTTAAAGTATGATAAAATATCATTTCGGATCAATTTTCAATTGTTGCAATCCTTAAACATAGGCGGCATTGTAAAATATGGTCTATTGATGATATTTGCTACTTTGGCTTCTATGGCATTGCGCAATATTGATATCCTTTTGCTAGGCAGCAAGCTCTCACAATTAAGCAATCCCTTGAATGAAGTGGCCGTATATGGCATTGCTTTAACCATTGCCAGTATCATAGAAACCCCTGTTACGGCGTTAGGTAAAATTTCGGATTCAAAAATTTCGGATGCCTTTATACGAAATGATCTGGAAATGGTTCGAAATATCTATTTCAATTCAACAAATATCTTATTATTGATAGGTGGTTATCTATTTATTGAGATTTTTATTAATATACATGACCTTTTGGTTTTGTTTCCCGAAAAATATGCAGATGCAGAAAATGTTGTTAAAATCATTTCTTTAAGTGCCTTATTTAATATGGCAACGGGCGTAAATGGATCGATTTTATTTTATTCCAACAAATATTTAAAAGGCGCTATTTTGCTTTTGTTTTGTATTGTTATTTCCCTTGTTTTAAATGTTCTCTTGATTCCACATTGGGGCAAAATTGGTGCTGCAATTGCAACAGGTGCTGCCTTGCTTTTTTATAATTTGGGTAAATTTATTGTTATTAAAAGAGATTTTGGTTATCAGCCTTTAAATAGAGACTCATTAGCTTGTTTGGTATTAATTGTTGTTACGCTATTTCTGGGTTCCTTGCTTCGTCTCAACTTGCATTGGTTTTTTAATGTTTTGATACGGTTTGCAATTACCTCTTCGATTTACGTAATTGGAATCATCAAGTTAAACTTGCATCAGAATTATAAGGCGCTTTATCCCAAATCTTTCATCTCAAAATGGTTTTAGTTTTTTAACGAATAGAATTTGATTCTTTTTAGAAACATATTAAATAGATTTTTGCGAATTCAAATTTTATGTGTTCTTCTTTTTTGTGCATTAAACAGTGCCGGGCAATCTTCCCTTTTTAAAAATTATCGAGAAGAGCCCATCTACCTGAATGCATTGAAAATCAATGACAGAGATACCAACATATCCAGCTCCTTTTTACTAGGGCCTCATCAGAACAATATCAAGTTGAGTTTTGTAGGTATTTCTTTTAAAAGCAATGGTCAGGTTAAATACAAGTATAAAATGGATGGTATCGATGCGCATTGGAATTATACCAATTTTACGGTCCTGCAATATCCTTCATTGCCGCCGGGTCAATATACATTTCACATGAGTGCCATCAATGCGGATGGGGTTGAAAGTGATCATCCGCTTCGGTTGCATTTCACCATACGTCCTCCTTTTTATTTTTACTGGTGGTTTATTCTGCTCTCCATTTTTCTGTTTATCATCGTATTTAGTATTTTCTTTTCTTGGCGACTTGAGCTCTTTAAAAATAAAGAAGAAGAACGCATTCGAATGGACAAACTCATGAATGATAGGGAGCTTAAAGCGCTTCGTGCGCAAATGAATCCGCATTTTATTTTTAATTGCATGAATTCTATACAGAATTTTATTATCAAAAATGAAGCGATTGAAGCTCATCAATATTTGTCTAAGTTTTCTCGATTGATGCGAAATGTTTTGGAAAATTCTCAAAGCGCAACCATCAGCTTGGAACAAGAAATGAATACATTGACTTTATATATGGAACTTGAAAATCTAAGATTTGATCATGCGTTTACCTTTCAATTGGAGGTTGATGATCAATTGGATATCCAATTTATGGGGATCCCCTCTATGTTGATTCAGCCTTATGTAGAGAATGCCATTTGGCATGGCGTGATGCATAAAAAGGAGCCCGGACATATCTGCATTTCTTTTGTTTTGGAGTCGGAATTGTTTTTGAAATGCAGTATTCAAGATAATGGCATTGGGCGCGCCAAATCTGCTGAATTAAAATCAAATCATGAAAATAGGCATAAATCATTGGGTATGATTATCACCCGTGATCGCCTTTCTATGATGAATTTGAATAAACCGGATCAATGGAGTTTGCAGATCATAGACTTATACGATGATTTTGGGATGGCGAATGGGACACGAGTAGATATGCGCATTCCCATATCCTGATGTCTGCATTCAGAAATTGGCGTGCTCTATTTTTCAAAGGCTTTGGTATATCTAAAAAATAAAGCGCAACCCCGATTTCTCAGGATTGCACTTCCGCATTTTCGTTAAGTATGGGTCAATATGAAATCAAAAGCACATCTTAAAAAGCTACTTAACGGTACCACAATTCCTTTGGAGGTTTTGTGATGGCACAAATTAAATACATAAAAAAGATGTTTCAAATGCTGTTTTATTAAATGGTAGTTATTTTTTAGTATGTGGTGGTTTTTTGTAAATGGATGTTTTTCTCCTTTTTTGTTTTTATTGGTCTTTATTTACGCGTATCTTTTATCCTGTTTTTTATATGTTTGATTTTCTGATACATAGATAAAAAATTTGGATTTCATTTTTTTTTAGTTATATTTGAATACTCGATAGGGCTTTTTCTTACTTGAAAAATTTTAATTTTTATATGATTTCAGCTATTGTTGTTGATGATGAGATTAATGGTCGCGAAAATTTATCGACACTGATTTTTAGGTTTTGTCCTGAAATTCAAATTGTTGGTATGGCCGCTTCTGTCGATCAGGCGGTGGAACTGATTCACGACAAAATGCCGGATGTTGTTTTTTTAGATATTGAAATGCCAATCAAAAATGGATTTGATCTTCTTGAAGTGTTGAAGCCCATTACCTTTGAGGTCATATTTACCACTGCCTTTGATCATTATGCGATGCGTGCCATCAAGTTCAGTGCCTTGGATTATTTGCTCAAGCCCATCGATATTGATGAACTCAAATTGGCAGTAGGTACGGTCGTTCAAAAAAAAACAGAAAAGGAATCGAGTTTGAAAAATATGGAGCTCTTGCTGTATAATCTAAAGGTACGGAATAAGCTTCAGAAGATTGCCATACCCACGATGGAGGGCATTTTATTTGTCAATATCATCGACATTATTTATTGTGAAGCAGATAACAATTATACGCGCATATATACACAGAACGGTGATGTTCTTTTGGTATGCAAAACACTGAAAGATTATGAAGATTTGTTGTCAGGAATGAATTTTTTTCGTGTTCACCATGCCAATCTCATCAATCTGCATCATGTAAAAAAATACATTCGCGGAGAAGGTGGTTTTGTAGAGCTTAGCAATCAAATGTCCGTTGAGGTATCTCGTAGGCGCAAAAGCGAATTTCTCAAATTGTTGGGGCAGATTGATCAGTAAACCTGTTGTATTAAAAGCTTCTTCCAATACCTACAATCCATCTGAATTTGATAAATTCAGGTTCTACGGCAGCCGTACTGCTTAAAAATAAGGGCATATCAAAACGGATGCTGAAGGGGTCTACCGCTTGTAAGGGCCCCCATTTTTTGATGGTCAGCACCGTGCCAATACCTGCATCTGCCCGCAATCCAGATAGCATTATATTTTTGTTGTGTCCATAATTAATCACCCCTGCATCACCGAATAAATAGGTTTCCACTTTCAGCCAATCCTTACACATTGCTGGGGCAATGGCAAACAATTTTTCAAAATCCATTTCTGCACTGATGGATGCGCCGGTATTGCTTTTGTAGGTAAATACCACATCCCCATTGGCATTTGTTTCAGGAGCGAGATAGCCTGCATATCCTCTTAAATTCAACCCTCCGCCTTGCTGAAAATGATTGGGTTTTTCGCCATAGTTGAGCCAGGTATGATCGATAAATGCCCTGCTGCGGGTAAATTTATTGTTCATCATTTGTTCCGGATTGGCAGATGCTAGATAGAGCGCCGATTCATCAGCTAGATGGCTTCCGCTTCCGTATTGCATAAATACCCTTGTCTTGAAATCTAATTTCCCTTTGCTGAGCGTATTGATCACCTGCATGCCCAGTTGTGCATAGGAATAATCGCTATATAAGGAACTTGACTTCAAAAACATATGGATTTCTCCTTCTCCTCTGCGGTAAGTATATTTATGCTGTACGCCTGTTGTGATGGTGTTGTTGTATTGTGCAATACCCCATTCTCCAGGATATAATAAATAATAAGCATCCCGCT
>Ga0114970_10003658_pt1 | contig 11234 bp, 6 predicted proteins | sample M_140205_XF_Meta_FD_87030 | JGI IMG/M metagenome (GOLD analysis project Ga0114970, IMG submission 87030) | Freshwater microbial communities from Lake Montjoie, Canada to study carbon cycling - M_140205_XF_MetaG | ecosystem: Environmental > Aquatic > Freshwater > Lake | place: Lake Montjoie... | reverse complement strand
GTCCTGCTCGTTCTTCAGCAGTGCGCCGTACAGCGGCGGCAACGCCGTCTTGCCGTCACCGGCACGCAGCGCTTCCGGGGGAATGTCCTCGGCCAGCAGCAGCTTGAGCCAGTCCAGCAGTTCGGAGGTTGATGGCTTTTTCTTCAGGCCCGGCGTTTCACGCACGCGGAAGAAGCCCTCCAAAGCATCGCGCAGGAGTTCTTGCTTGATGCCCGGGTAGTGCACCGCCACGATGCGCTCCATGGTGGCTGCATCGGGGAAACGAATGTAGTGAAAGAAACAGCGGCGCAGGAAGGCGTCCGGCAGTTCCTTTTCATTGTTGCTGGTGATGATGATGAGCGGCCGATGGCGCGCTTTCACCAACTGGCGGGTTTCGTAAACGTGAAACTCCATGCGGTCGAGTTCACGCAGCAAGTCGTTCGGGAATTCGATATCTGCCTTGTCGATTTCATCGATGAGCAGCACCGGAGATTCCGCACAGTCGAAGGCTTCCCACACCGCGCCACGCACGATGTAGTTACCGACCTCTTTCACTCGCTCGTCGCCGAGCTGGGAATCGCGGAGGCGCGATACCGCGTCGTATTCGTAGAGGCCTTGCTGCGCTTTGGTGGTGCTCTTTACATGCCACTCGAACAAGGGGCGCCCCAGACCGCGTGCTACTTCCAGCGCCAACTGCGTCTTGCCGGTGCCCGGCTCACCCTTGATGAGCAGCGGCCGCTGCAACTGCACCGCCGCGTTCACCGCGAGGCGTAGTTCATCGGTGGCGATGTAGGAGTCTGTTCCAGCAAATTTCTGTGCGGTCATCGGGCGCTCGGCTTGAGTTGCAAGGTCCAGCGCGTGGCGCCGGGCAGGAAGGGGGTGGGCACGCCCTGTTCCCAGTCAGCGTGACCGGCGCCATAGTAAGGCGAAAGCGGGTTACCGGCATTGCCACCGGGCATCTCTAGGTAGCCCTCGGCCTCACGCCCCGGAGTGACCGCGAAGCGTTCGCTGGCGCCGTGTTCCGGGCGCTGCACTCGCGGCATATCACCATCGCCAGGCAGCGGGTTCGCGGGCATGTCCACCAACCGGCCGAGCCCCGGCACGCCAGCCGATAACGGGTGGCGAATCTTGGCGGTATTGGCGCGCCCCCAAGTGCAGCCCGCCAGCTGCCCCCCGCAGTCGTGCGCCGCTTCTTTCAATGCATCCTGGAGCACCGCACCCAAGAACGCATCCCAGCCCTTACCGCCGGGGGCGGGCAAAGTGCCGGCAGGCGCGCTCACCAGTTGCCACAAGGCGCCTTCGAATTCGGGGGGCACCTTGAATTCCAAACCAGGCAACGTCGCTTGTGCTGCCGCCGTGAGAGCCAGGTACGTTTGCTTGGTGAGTTCACGGTGGAAAGCGCGCACCAAGCGGTAACTGACGCTCTCCACGGACGCGGCGTTGAAAGGCGCAGCCAGCATCGCGCGAGTGGCCGCTGGTACCTGCGCTGCATCGGCGGCACGCAAAGCCACCGGTTGCCAGTGCTTTACGAACACCGCGCGGTCATCCAAGTGGATCTTCAGGAAGTCTTCGGGTGTGATTTTTTCCAAGCCCAAGAGGTCATCGCGAATTTGCTTGGTGCGTGCACCGCGGTCGAAGGTGGAACTGCCGAGGCCCGCGTACAGCGCTGCTGCCGCGGCATCGTCTGCGCTGACCCCTTCCCCCGCCACACCACCGATGCGCGCGTTCGCGGTCCAGATACGCCCGTCTGCGGGGTCGATGCGCGCCAAAGCGGCAGGCACCGGGCCCACGCCTGCCCACAAGGCGGCAGGGTCCGTGGACAAACGCGGCAAGGCGATAGGCGGCGCCAAGCGCTGCGGCACTTGCCCCATCAAGGTCCAGGCGATATGTCCGCTGCTGTCACCCACAGTGAGGTTCTGGGTGGGCATACCGGCCCCACTCGCCACGGCCAGCGCGCTGGCCACGTCCGTGGCCTCCATCATCTGGATGGCTTTGAGGTTGGTACCTCCGGCGAAATGGGGCACCCACTGCACCGCCACCCCGCGGCCGTCCGCGTCTTTGCCTAGCACCGGTCCGAATTCGCTCGTGACCACCTCAAGCTTCACGGGCTTGCCACCGCGCACCTCGAGCACTTCCTCGCGCTTCTGCAAGGCTTTGGTACCGGTCGCCGTCAGGTAGTGGTCGGCTTGGGCCGGGTCCGGCACGAGGACCACCGAGTCGGTGCTGTCGATGTTGCTGTTGGTGAAACCCCAGGCGATACGGCCGTTGCTGCCGGCAACCACTAGCGGTGAACCGGGCAAGGACACGCCCGTGACTGCGGACTGCAAGGCTCCGGCGGCATCGCGTGTTTCGAGGCGCACGCGATACCAGATATTCGGCACGCGAATGGCCAAGTGCATATCGTCCGCCACGAGTGCGCCGCCACTGGCCGTGTGCTTTCCAGCGAGCGCCCAGTTATTGCTGCCGACCACCGCTACGCCTTCGCCAGAGAGTTCACCGGCGCCTTCGCCCGCCAATGCTGCCAGCAGGCCGCTCGGCGTAGCGTGCAAACTTGCCTGCTTCACTGCGGGCGGCGCTGCAGCAAGAGCGGCTTGCAGCGCCTCCACCGGTACCGGCACAGCCGGCAGCGGCGCACCGAACAAAGGCGCCTGCCACTCTCCGGGTGGAGAGTAGAGGAACTCTTCGAGCCCCGGCGTAGTGGCGTGGATGGCTGCGCGCTGGCGTTCAAAGCTGCCATCACTGTCCTGCAGCGTGAGAAACATGGCATGCGCCGTCAGGACCGTGTCTTCCGCCAACCATGGCCGCGGCAGCTGCTGGAGCAGCAGATATTCCCAAGGCCTGACGCGCAGCGCACCGAGGCCGACATTCACACCCACGGTGTACGCTTCGAGCAAGCGCTGCTCGGCGGGCGTTGCCGCCGCCACCACTTGGCGCGCCACAGCACGCAGGCCATGAGGACGGAACTTGCGGTCAGTATCGAGCATCTTGGGGCCTAGCAGCGCCGCCAATTCACCGGCAGGCGCGCGGCGCTGCAGGTCCATCTGGAAGAAGCGTTCTTGCCCGTGCAAGTAGCCCAGTGCGTAAGCAATATCTTCGCGGGAGCTAGCGACAACCGTGGGCGTTCCGGCAGCGTCGCGCTGCACCGTCACGGCAGCGTCAAGACCAGGCAGTGTCGCTTCGCCTTCGAGCTGCGGTAGGCTCCCCCGCAGCGCAAGCCAGCCCGCCAACGCGGCGGCCACCACCAAAGCTACCAACCCGCCTGCTGACCAACCAAGCACCCTGCGCCATGAAAAGGACTGGGAAAGCTGGACAGTGGCAGGTGCGTTCATCTGCGGACCTCAAGAATCTTCATAGAGTTGGTGCCACCCGCAACCCCGGACAGCTCGCCCTTGGTGACAATAATGCGGTCACCTTCTGCGGCCAGCCCGAGTTCGATCAGCATGTGAAAGATGCTGGTGTACAACTTCTCCGGATCCGTATGGACCACATCGAATGCCACCGGCTGTACTCCACGATACAACGTGACGCGGCGCTGCGTCACCTCCTGGCCGGTGAAGGCGTAGATGGGAATGTCCGACCGTATGCGGGACATCCAGAGCGTGGTGCTACCCGACTCAGTAAGCGCCACGATGCAACGTATCTGCATATGGTTGGCGGCGTACATGACGGAGCGGGCGATGGCCTCATCGGTGCGCTCGAACTTGTCATGCTCGTGGCTGGGCTGGCGGAAGTTGGCCACCTGCCACTTCTCGGCGCCGACGATGATGTTCACCATCTCCTGTACCGTCTTGACTGGGTACTTGCCCACGGCAGTTTCCGCGGAAAGCATGACCGCGTCGGTACCATCCATGACGGCGTTGGCCACGTCCGACACCTCGGCGCGGGTGGGCACCGGGTTGTGGATCATGCTTTCCATCATCTGCGTAGCAGTAATGACCGCACGGAACTGGTTGAGCGTCTCAGAGATAATGTGCTTCTGCAGGCCCGTGAGCTCGGCGTAACCGACCTCCACGCCGAGATCGCCGCGAGCCACCATGACCGCGTCGCTGGCCGCGACGATTTCCTTCAAGTTGACCAGCGCCTCGGCGCGTTCAATCTTCGCCACCAGCTTGCCGGTGCCACCTGCGGCCTTCAGCAGCGTGCGTGCCTCGTGCATATCCAGCGCGTTCTTCGGGAAAGATACGGCCAAGTAGTCGACGCCAAGTTGCGCCGCCACGCGGATGTCTTCGCGGTCCTTGTCCGTTAGCGCGCCGGCGGAGAGGCCACCACCGCGACGGTTAACGCCCTTGCGGTCGGAGAGTTCGCCGCCTACCACCACCTTGGTATCAATGCGCGTGCCACGCACTGCTTTCACCTCAAGCACAATGAGGCCATCGTTGAGGAGCAGCACGTCTCCGGCGCGCACGTCGCGCGGGAGGTCGCTGTAGGCCACGCCGACCATTTGCAAGGTACCGGCGTTCGCATCAAAGGCAGGGTCGAGCGCGAAGTCCTGCCCTTCTTCGAGGAACACTTTGCCTGCAAGGAAGCGTTCGATCCGAATCTTGGGGCCGCCAAGGTCCCCGAGGATGGCGACAGTACGCCCGACCGCGGCTGCCGCCTGACGCACCCGACCCACGCGGGCGGTGTGCTCTTCCAAAGAACCGTGGGAGAAATTGACGCGGACCACGTCTACCCCGGCAGCAATCATCGCCGTCAGGGTGGCCAAATCGTCCGCGGCCGGCCCAAGGGTGGCGACGATTTTGGTACGTCTCTGTTGCGGTCCGGCCATGGTAGCTTCCCCAAGCAATGTCCAACGTTGTCAGGGGAGTAATTTACCCGTCGCAAGGGACTTTAGGCAAACGTTTCCCCAGCCGCGCGACGCTGCAGGAGGTCCACGGCGGGCAACACCTTGCCCTCCACAAACTCCAGGAATGCACCGCCGCCCGTGGAGATGTAGGAAATGCCCTCCTCCACGCCGTATTTCTCGATGGCAGCCAGGGTGTCGCCGCCGCCCGCCAGCGAAAACGCCTTGGACCGGGCAATGGCCTGCGCCAGCGCTTTCGTGCCTTCGCCGAACTGGTCGAACTCGAACACGCCTACCGGACCGTTCCAGACGATGGTCCCGGCCGTCTCCAGAATTTTTGCCAGACGTTCGGCGGTATCTGGACCAATATCGAGGATGAGGTCATCAGCAGCGACCTCCGCCGCTGCCTTCACGTCCGCCTCGGCTTGCGCGGAGAAGGCCTTCGCCACGACCACGTCCGTCGGCAAGGGAATCTCTGCGCCGCGAGCACTGGCTTCCGCCGCCAGCTTGCGGGCCATTTCCAGCATCTCCGCTTCGTGCAGGCTCTTGCCCACGGGCAGCCCGGCAGCGGCGAGAAAAGTGTTAGCAATGCCACCACCGACAATGAGCTTATCCACCTTCGATAGCAGGGACTCCAGCACCGTGAGCTTCGTGGAGACCTTGGAGCCCGCCACGATGGCTACCAGCGGCCGGGCCGGCTTTTCTAGCGCTGTCTCCAGCGCCACGAGTTCGTTTACCAACAACGGACCAGCACAAGCCACCGGCGCAAAGCGCGCAACGCCATGAGTACTCGCCTCGGCGCGGTGCGCCGTACCGAAAGCATCCATGACATAGACATCGCACAGCGCCGCCATGCGACGCGACAGCGCCTCGTTGTCTTGCTTCTCGCCCTGGTTGAAGCGGACGTTCTCGCAGAGCACGGCCTCCCCAGGCGCCACTTCCACGCCATCGAGCCAGTTCGTGACCAGCGGTACCTTGCGGCCCAGCAGTTCCGAAAGGCGCGCCGCTACGGGTGCCAGCGAGAACTCCGCCGCCGGCACGCCCTCTTCAGGGCGGCCGAGGTGGGAGAGGATCATGAGGCGTGCGCCACCCGCCAAGGCCGCGCGCAGCGTGGGCAGCGCTGCGCGTATACGGGCATCGCTCGTCACCACGCCATCGTTTACCGGGACGTTGAGGTCCTCGCGGACCAGCACGCGCTTGCCGCGCAGGTCCAAGTCCGTCATGCGGATGACTTGCTGCATGGCCCTATCCTTACTTGGCTCGGGACCAAGCGAGCGTGGTGTCGAGCATACGATTGGAAAAGCCCCACTCGTTGTCGTACCAGGAGCAGACCTTCACCAGCGTGCCGTCGATGACCTTCGTGAGGGTCGAGTCGTAGGTGGAAGAGGCCGGGTTATGGTTGAAGTCCACCGAGACGAGCGGACCGTCGTTGTAGGCCAACACGCCCTTCAACGAGCCATTGGCGGCCGCTTGCACGAGAGCATTGATTTCTTCGGCCGAGGTGGCGCGGGCCGCCACGAACGACAGGTCCACGAGCGACACATTGATGGTAGGCACGCGGATGGCAAAGCCATCCAGCTTGCCATTCAGTTCGGGAAGCACGAGACCTACGGCCGCTGCCGCGCCCGTCTTGGTGGGGATCATGGACATGGTGGCCGAACGGGCGCGACGCAGGTCCTCGTGGTACACGTCCGTGAGCACCTGGTCGTTGGTGTAGGCATGCACCGTGGTCATGATGCCGTGCACCAGACCGATGTTGTCGTGCAGCACCTTGGCGAGCGGGGCCAAGCAGTTGGTGGTGCAAGAAGCATTCGAGATGACAGTCATGTCACTGCGGAGCACATCGTGGTTCACGCCGTAGACCACCGTGGCATCCACGTCCTTGCCACCGGGCGCCGAGATGACCACTTTCTTGGCGCCACCCTTTAGGTGCGCCGAGGCCTTTTCCTTGGTGGTGAACAAGCCGGTGCACTCGAGCACCACGTCCACGCCGAGCTCGCCCCAGGGCAGCGCCGCCGGGTCGCGGCTCTTCAGCACGCGAATGCGGTCACCGTTGACCACCATGCTGTCGCCATCCACAGCAACTTCACCGGGGAAGCGGCCGTGCGCGGTATCGAAGCGCGTCAGATGGGCGTTGGTATTGGCGTCGCCCAAGTCATTGATACCAACGATCTGGATTTCGTTCGTGCGGCCCGCTTCGTACAGCGCACGCAGAATGTTGCGGCCAATACGGCCGTAGCCATTAATGCCAACCTTCACAGCCATGGTCTACTCTCCAGTAAAGAACCTGAAACGAAAAAATGAAGTTGCCTGAAACGCCCGCCACTAGCGGTGCGCCAGCACCCCTTCCACTGTCGCCGCCACCTGGGCAGGCGTAAAACCGAACTGCTCAAACAGCACCTTCGCAGGGGCCGAAGCGCCAAAGCGATTGAGGCCAATGACCGCGCCATCGTGACCCACATAGCGATACCAGCCATCCGTGACACCCGCCTCGACAGCCACGCGCGGCAAGCCCTTGGGCAGCACAGCTTCGCGCCAAGCCGCAGGCTGCGTATCGAACACCTGCGTGCAGGGCATGGACACCACGCGCACCGCAATGCCACGCGCTGCCAACAGCGTCTGCGCCTCTACAGCCAGCGCCACTTCAGAGCCAGTAGCAATGAGCACGGCTTGCGCGCCTGCCGCGTCCTTCAGCACGTAGCCGCCGCGCGCCATCGCCGCCACCTGCTCGGCATCACGCGGTTGCGCCGGCAAAGCCTGCCGCGTGAGGATGAGTGAAGTGGGACGGTCGCGGCGGGTCGCTGCCGAAAGCCATGCAACATGCGTTTCTGCGGCATCGCAAGGGCGCCACACATCGTGGTTGGGGATGAGTCGCAGCGAGGCCGTGTGTTCGACCGGCTGGTGCGTCGGGCCGTCTTCACCCAAGCCAATACTGTCGTGCGTGTAGACATTGATGACCGGCAGACCCATGAGCGCGCTCATGCGCACCGCATTGCGGGCGTAGTCCGAGAACACGAGGAAGGTGCCGCCGAACGGCACGAAGCCGCTGTGCAGCGCCATGCCGTTCATGATGCCGGTCATACCGAATTCACGAACCCCGTAGTGGAGATAGTCGCCGCTAAAATCATGCGCCGTGATGGACTTGTAGCCCTTACGGTTGGTGTTGTTGCTGCCGGTCAGGTCGGCAGAACCGCCGAGCAGTTCCGGCATCAGGCCCGTGAAGAACGTGAGCGCCGCCTGCGAAGACTGGCGTGTGGCCTGCGAACCGCCCGCAGCCTGCACCGCGGCGATGGCAGCGGCTGCCTTCTCCGCAAAACCCGCCGGCAGGTCGCCGGCCATGCGGCGGTTGTATTCAGCGGCCAGCTCGGGGTAGTTGCCGGCGTAAGACGCAAAACTTTCCTGCCAAGCCGCCTCGGCTGCGGCACCACGCGTGCGCGCATCCCAGGCGCCGCGCACATCGGCGGGAATGTCGAATGGCGCTTCTTGCCAGCCCAGTTGCTCGCGAGCAGCGGCCACTTCGGCCGCGCCCAGCGCGGCGCCGTGCACAGCTTCCGTTCCCTGCTTGTTGGGCGAGCCCCAACCGATGATGGTCTTGCAGCAGATGAGCGTAGGCTTGCCGCCCGGCGCATTGCCTTGCTCGATGGCCGCGGCAATGGCGCGGTCCACCGCGGCAACGTCATGGCCATCGACACTGCGAATGACGTTCCAGCCGTAGGCCTCGAAGCGGGCCGGCGTGTCATCCGTGAACCAGCCATGTACTTCGCCGTCGATGGAAATGCCGTTGTCGTCGTAGAACATCACGAGCTTCGACAATTGCAACGTGCCCGCGAGTGCACAAACTTCATGCGAAATGCCTTCCATAAGGCAACCATCGCCCAGGAACACCCAAGTGCGGTGGTCGACAATTGCGTGACCGGGGCGATTGAAGTGGGCAGCGAGTACTTTTTCCGCCAACGCCATGCCGACCGCATTGGCAATGCCTTGGCCCAAGGGACCGGTGGTGGTCTCGATACCTAAGTGCAGTTCGCGCTCCGGGTGACCGGCGCAGTGCGAACCCCACTGACGGAATGTGCGCAGCTGTTCCATCTCGAGCGGGTAGCCGCTGAGGTGCAGCAGCCCATACAGCAGCATGGAGCCGTGACCATTGGACAGCACGAAGCGGTCACGATCCGCCCACGACGGGTTGCTCGGGTTGTGCTTCAGCGGGCCGCGCCACAAGGCCTCGGCCAAGTCCGCCATGCCCATGGGCGCGCCCGGATGCCCGGAGTTGGCCGCTTGGACCGCATCCATGGCGAGGACACGAAGGGCATTGGCAAGGCGGCGGCGGTCGGTCATGAGGGGCTCTTGTGAAGATAGCGCAAGGCAGCCGCGAGGCCGCCCGGGGAACGAGCATTGTCGCCGATACGGGCCATGCACGGCAAACCGCCCTACGGGCGCCATAACGTTCGCCAAGCCTAGCCTCAAGTTGGAAACGCCCGCAGCCCGGCTTCCGCTATACTTCTGCCCCGGTGAGGGCAGTGCGTTCCCGCACGGATGCCCCGGAAAATTTGCTCAACCCCTTTGCACAGGACCCCCGCCCCATGAGCGCAGGCAGCTATCTGTTCACTTCGGAATCGGTCTCGGAAGGCCACCCGGACAAGGTCGCCGACCAGATTTCGGATGCCGTCCTCGACGCCATCCTCAAGGACGACAAGACCGCGCGCGTGGCCGTGGAAACGCTGGTGAAGACTGGCTGTGCCATCGTCGCCGGCGAAGTGACCACCAGCGCCTGGGTGGACCTCGAAGCCTTGGTGCGCGACACCATCCTCGAGATTGGCTACGACAGCTCCGAGATGGGCTTCGACGGCGCGTCCTGCGCAGTCATCAATATCATCGGCAAGCAGTCGCCCGACATCGCCCAAGGCGTGGATCGCAAGGACCCGCGTAAGCAGGGCGCCGGCGACCAAGGCCTCATGTTCGGCTATGCCTCGGATGAAACCGACGTGCTGATGCCCGCCCCCATCACCTACGCGCACCGCTTGGTGCAGCGCCAGGCCGAAGTGCGCAAAGCCCGCCAGCTGAAGTGGCTGCGCCCGGATGCCAAGAGCCAAGTGACCATGCGCTATGAAAACGACGTGCCGGTAGCCGTCGACGCCGTGGTGCTGTCCACCCAGCATTCACCGGATGTCTCCACCAAGGCGCTGCGTGAAGCCGTCATGGAAGAGATCATTCTGCCGGTGCTACCGAAGCACCTGCTCTCGCCCAAGACCAAGTTCCATATCAACCCGACCGGCAAGTTCGTGGTCGGTGGTCCCGTCGGCGACTGCGGCCTCACAGGCCGCAAGATTATCGTCGACACCTACGGCGGCTTTGCCCGCCATGGTGGCGGTGCCTTCTCCGGCAAAGACCCGTCCAAGGTGGACCGTAGCGCTGCTTACGCGGCGCGCTACGTCGCCAAGAACATCGTTGCTGCGGGCTTGGCCAAGCGTTGCGAAGTGCAGGTCTCCTACGCCATCGGCGTGGCCGAGCCTACGTCGGTCATGATCGAAACTTTCGGTACCTCGAAGCTTTCGCGTGAACAACTCACCAAGCTGGTACGTAAGCACTTCGACCTAACGCCGTTCGGCCTGCGCGAAATGCTCGACTTGGCCCGTCCCATCTACCGCAAGACCGCCGCCTACGGCCACTTCGGTCGCACGGAGAAGGAATTCACCTGGGAGCGCACCGATAAGGCACGCGCCCTCAAGGACGCGGCTAAGTCGGTACGCTAACGGTGTCCTGTACAAGAGGCGCGGCAATTTAAATTTATCGGGCAAGCGCTCTCATGCCTTGCCCATGCGGCGTTCCTAACGGATAATTGGCCTACCGAGGAGCGTTGCAGGGTGGCGTCAAAGGCCACCCCAGGCTCGGTGTCGAACGGCGCTCATTAGACCCTTATCTCAAGGACACTCTGATGAACGCCCAACTCCGCCCGACGGAAGACTACGCCATTGCCGACCTCTCCCTTGCCGCCTGGGGCCGCAAGGAAATGAACATTGCTGAAACCGAAATGCCTGGCCTCATGGCCATCCGCCAGGAATACACGGCATCGCAGCCGCTGAAGGGCGCGCGCGTCACCGGTTCGCTGCACATGACCATCCAGACCGCTGTGCTCGTCGAGACGCTGCAAGCGCTCGGCGCCGAAGTGCGCTGGGCTTCCTGCAACATCTTCTCCACGCAGGACCACGCTGCTGCCGCCCTCGTGGCTGCTGGCACCCCGGTGTTCGCCTACAAGGGCGAAACGCTGTCGGACTACTGGGACTACACGCACCGCATCTTCGAGTTCGGCGCCAAGGGTACCGCGGGCGAAGGTCCGAACATGATTCTCGACGACGGCGGTGACGCCACGCTGCTGATGCATCTCGGCAAGAAGGCCGAGCAGGACCAGAGCGTTCTGGCCAACCCGCAGAGCGAAGAAGAGACCTGCCTGTACGCCTCCATCAAAGCCAAGCTC
>Ga0114970_10003657_pt1 | contig 11236 bp, 9 predicted proteins | sample M_140205_XF_Meta_FD_87030 | JGI IMG/M metagenome (GOLD analysis project Ga0114970, IMG submission 87030) | Freshwater microbial communities from Lake Montjoie, Canada to study carbon cycling - M_140205_XF_MetaG | ecosystem: Environmental > Aquatic > Freshwater > Lake | place: Lake Montjoie... | reverse complement strand
AATTTTCAATTCCTCTGGAGCGATTATTCCTTGTGGTCAGTATTTTGTAACGGGTGGACCAGGAATACCTGGATTTACGCAAATCGGTACTTCGGGTGTTTATTATAAAGGATGGACTCCTGTTTTTGTTGATTTAACAGCGTATATAGGTAGCTTTGTTACCGTGAAATATACTGTTAATGATTGTGCTTTAGGCGCTCATTCATGTTATGCATACATTGATGCTGCGTGTGCTGTAGTATCAGCAGCAGTGCCAGTAAATATTTGTCCTGGGACATCAACGGTATTAACGGCGCCTGCTGGAGGTTTGAATTATTCATGGACTGTTGTTGGAAGTTCAACTTTTTTAGGATCTTCTCAAACTTTAACTGTTAGCCCAACAAATCCTGCAACTTATTATCAATGTATCGTTAATAATCCTGCTGGTTGTCCAACTACTCTGCCATTTACAGTGAATGTATATGCAACACCAACTGTTACAACGGCACCCGTTACAATTTGTGCTGGATCTCCAGTAAATTTAGTAGCAACTGGTTTTGATGATGGTGTTGCTGCAGGAGGCACGTATGCTTGGTCTCCAGGAGGTTTGACAGGCTCTTCAATTTCTCCAAGTCCTGCGTCTACCACCACATATACTGTGACGTATACCGACCCGAACCTCTGTACGGCAACTGCTACAGCTTTAGTTACGGTGAATGCTGTACCAGTTGTAACTGTAAATTCGCCAACAATTTGTCCCACTACGAATGCGACTTTGACGGCTGCTGGAGCAGCAACGTATGTATGGAATGCTACTCCGACTCTGACTGCAAACCCCTACATTGTTTCTCCTGCTTCTACTACAACATATACGGTGGTAGGAACGACCTTAGGTTGCACAGGGACAGCAACAGCAACAGTTACGGTTGCGGGTACGCTTGTTATTGCTGTAAATTCTCCAACAATTTGTGTGGGGGGTACAGCTATTTTAACGGCGTCTGGTGGGACTACTTATTCATGGGATCAAGGTGCTACTTTAGCAGTTTCAACCGTTAATCCATATTCTGTTTCTCCTGCTGTTGGAACAACTGTCTATACGGTGACAGGTACAACAAATGGATGTTCAGGAACAGCAACATCAACGGTGACAGTGAATCCTATCCCTTTTACTACGGCAGGATCTAATTCTCCTATTTGTGCAGGCGTAACCTTAAATTTAACTGCAACGGCTTCAGCTACTCCAGGTGTTGCCTATTCTTGGACAGGTCCAAATGGATTCTCATCTGTCTTACAAAACCCATCGATTAGTGCAGCAACTGCATTGGCAACAGGAGCATATACGGTCACTATTTCAGCAGCTGGTTGCTCCACAACGAGTGTTGTCAATGTTGTAATAAATCCAGGACCAATAACTGTTGCGGGCGCTAATACTCCAATTTGTGAAGGTGTAGCCTTAAATTTAACAGCAACTGCCTCATCAGTAGTTGGAACTACGTACAATTGGGTAGGACCAAATAGCTTCACTTCAGCTGTTCAAAACCCAATAATTCCAGCTACAACGGCTTCTGCAAGTGGAAGTTATACAGTAACTGTTGCTGCGGCGGGCTGTTCTTCTACAAGTTCTGTCAATGTTGTTGTCAATCCTATTCCTACAACCGTTGCAAGTTCTAATTCTCCTATTTGCGCGGGCACTTCATTAAATTTAGCAGCGACAGCATCTGCAGTGGCTGGTTCTACGTATAGTTGGATAGGGGTAAATTCTTTTAGTTCGGCTCTGCAAAATCCATCTATTGCGTTATGCACAGTCGCTGCGACAGGTTCTTATACTGTAACTGTAGCAGCCAATGGCTGTTCCTCAAATAGTGTAGTAAATGTTATTGTAAACGCAGTACCAATTACTGTAGCAAGCACCGCGCCTATCTGCTTAGGAAGTGATTTGAATTTATTAGCGACAGCTTCAGCCGGATCAACGTATAGTTGGACGGGGCCAAATGGCTTTTCTTCAGCGGCACAAAACCCTACTATACCTGCTGCTACACTAGCTGCTTCCGGCCTGTATACAGTTACAGTTACTGCCAATTCTTGTTTTTCTAGTAGCACAGTAAATGCCGTTGTGAATGCACCAGTCTTGCCACTTTTCCCTCCAGGAGCATCCGTTTGCGAAGGAACAATAGCGCCAGTTTTAATGACAACTTCCTTTAACGGTTTTACAGGATCTTGGTTTCCTAATCCTGTTTCAACTTCAATTATTGGGCCTACAACCTATAATTTTATACCAAATACTGGTCAATGTGCTCTGCCCACTTCAGTGGTGATAACAATCAATCCAGTTCCAGTTTTAGTAACAAGTCCTCTTGATACATGTTCACCATTTACAGTTGATTTAACAAATTCATCGGTAACTTCAGGATCGACTGCAGGAGTTGTTTTATCATACTGGCAAGATCCTGCTTGTACGATTGCTTTATCCGGTCCTTCGGCAGTTGGAGTTGATGGTACTTATTTTATTAAAGCTGATTTGGCGGGTTGTTCAGATGTAGCCCCGGTTGAAGTTGTAATTCATTCTGCTCCTTTGGCATCTTTCACTCCAACACCAGCAATTTTATCTAATTTAAGTCCAATTAGTACAATGATCAATACATCAATTGGAGCTGTAAGTTATTCATGGGATTTTGGAGACGATCAAACCTCAATTGCAAATAGTCCTAGTCATTATTTTCCAGATTCAGATTCAGGCACCTATGTAATTACTTTAACTGTAACCAACGCTTTTGGATGTGTAGATATAGCAGTATCAACGGTGAAAGTGAATGAAGAATTACTTTTTTATGTCCCAAATACGTTTACGCCAGATAGCGATACGTATAACGAATCTTTTCAACCCATATTTACATCAGGTTTTGATCCTTTTGATTATAAGTTATTGATTTTTAATCGTTGGGGAGAAGTAATCTTTGAATCACATAATACCGATCTTGGATGGAGAGGACTTTATGGCGTGGATGGTGTGAAAGTTCAGGATGACACCTATACTTGGAAAATTGAATTCACAGTTAAAAGTACAAATAAGCGAAAAGTAGTTGTTGGTCACGTAAATGTTTTAAGATAGAATATATCAAAAAAAGATAAACCTAAAAAAGACACAATTTAATTGTGTCTTTTTTAGGTTTTAATATCTACGATTTTAGCTTTTCATTTTGTCTTCTTTTTTGCTCTTTAATAATTAAAGTTAATTCTCTGCCTGTTTGACCCTTCACAGAAGTATTTTCATCTGCACGGCGCAATAGATAAGGTAAAACCTCCTCAATGGGCCCGTAAGGTACATATTTAGCAACTTTATAGGAGTTAAAAGCCAAATTATATGAAATATGATCACTCATTCCCAATAGTTGAGCAAAGAAAATTCTAGAATCATTTTTGTCAATTCCATTTTTCTCCATCAATTGAGTGAGAAAAAGAGAACTTTCTTCATTATGAGTTCCACAGCACAGTGAAACAATATCGATATTCTCAACAATTAATTCCAAAGCTTTATTGAAATCGCGATCGCATGCATCTTTATCAGGTTGAATAGGAGAAGAATAATTTTTTTCTTCAGCTCGACCTCTTTCTTTTTCCATGTATGCACCACGAACTAATTTTATTCCATAGAAATAATGTCCTTCTCTCGCCAGTTTAATTTCTTTTGCAAGATATTCATAACGGTCATGACGATACATTTGCGCCGTATTAAATACAATTGGTTTCACTAGATTGTATTTTTTCATCATACGAGATGCGATTCGATCTATTGTTTCTTGAATCCACGTTTCTTCAGCATCAATGAAAACAGGTACATTAGCATCAAAAGCATTTTTACAAATTTGATCAACTCGATTTATCAATTCTGAATATTCATTTTCTTCTAATTCATTCAAAATAGCACCCTCATTGTTTGCTTTTTCTAGAATTTCTAGCCGAGCGATTCCTGTTACCTTGAAAACAGCGAAAGGAATGGTCGGATCATTCCTTCCTTTTTCAATTGTCGCGATTATTTCTTTAACAGTATAATTAAAATCTTCTTTAGAAGTTTTTCCTTCTACGGAGTAATCTAAAATTGTTCCGATCCCAAAACTTCCCAGGGTTTCAATCGCATTTTTACAATCATCAATCGTTTCTCCACCACAAAATTGTTTAAAAACAGTTTTTTTAATTATCCCTTTTATTGGGAGTTTGAACTTTATTGCAAAATTTGTAGCTGATTTCCCAAAACTCACCAATGAAGAGTTACCAATTATTTTAAATAACCAATATGCTCGAGATAGATCTTTTTTTGATTTACTTTTAAAAGCAATTTCTGTGTTTTCAAATGAGTTCATTATGCGTGTTTTCAACTTAGTTCAATTTCACAAAAATACATGCTTTTTAATAATCTTGTATCGTTTATTGGTGTGTTTTTTTACTTTTGTTAATATATAATTTTAATCGCTCTACTTATGAGACAAATTCAAGCTAATAACTACAAAGTTGAGATGGGGAATCTTACAAACTCCTCTTTTCAGAACTTGTTGAGCAGCAAATACATTAACTCCAAAAAAGTTATTTTAGTTGATGAAAACACACATGATTTTTGTCTTGAATACCTATTGACAACCTTCGATGAACTAAAAGAAGCTGAGGTCATGCTTTTACCTGTTGGCGAAGAAAATAAAGTAATGGAAGTTTGTTTTCAAGTTTGGGAAGCGCTTTCAGAATATAAAATAGGTCGTAAGGATGTAATTATTAATTTGGGCGGAGGCATTGTTTCTGATATGGGCGGATTTATTGCATCAATTTATAAGAGAGGAATCGATTTTATTAATATTCCAACTACTTTACTGTCGATGGTTGACGCTTCCATTGGCGGAAAAACAGGGATAGATTTAGGTCGCCATAAAAATCAGTTAGGAACGTTCACAGATCCTGTTGCTATTTATGTTGATCTATTATTTTTACAAACACTGCCTCAACGTGAAATTTTGAATGGCTATGCTGAAATGTTAAAACATGCATTGATTTTTGATAAAGAGTATTGGAATGAGTTAACTACAATTACTAGCATGAATGATTTATTAGATATAGAAAAAATTCATACGTCAATTATTTTAAAAAATAAGGTGGTTGAAGCAGATCCTTCTGAAAAAAATGAGCGAAAAAAATTAAATTTTGGTCATACAATCGGCCATTCATTGGAAGGCTTATTCTTAAGCGAAAACCCAATTTCTCATGGACACGCTGTTGGAATAGGGATGTTGGGGGAAGCTTTTTTATCGTACAAAAGAGAGATTTTGAGTGAAGCGAGCTATTTGGAAATTAAAACGGTATTGATTGCAGTTTTCCCCGCAATTTTATTTGAAAAAGAAGATATTCCGGTTTTAATCGAATTAATGAAAAATGATAAAAAGAATTTTGCAGGCCAAATAAAATGTTGTATTCTTCCAGAAATCGGCAATTGCTTATTTGATCAAACGGTTGGTGAACAAGAATTAATTGAAGTATTTGAGTTCTTACTTACTTTGAACGAATTGGATAATCATTAAAATGGTATGTTAATCTCTTAATTTTGTTAATTTATTCTTGATGTTTTCCAGAAGTTTCACGATGTTTTCGAAATCAATTGATATTTCCTTCTGTTCTAAAATTACTCCTGCAGTATCATCTTCTATATGTTTTTTACTTTTCAATGCATTTTTTGCCCCTTCCAAGGTAAATCCTTGTTTTTTCACCAAATTATAAATCTTGTTAAAATTTAAAATATCTTTAGGTGTAAATAATCGATTACCTTTTTTGTTTTTTTTTGGTTGAATTATTGTAAATTCTTTTTCCCAAAACCTTATTAAAGAAGGGTTTACTTCAAACATGACAGCTACTTCACCAATTGTGTAATAAAGCTTAGTTAGTTGTTTTTCAGAAATTTCCATTAATTTACCATATAGTTAATATCCCGAAAATAGTTATAATTTTGCAATCACAATGCAAGTAGTTAAATTGAAGATATTATTTTTTACAGCTTTTCTTTGTTTGATTCCCGTCTCAAATAATGCACAAACTCGCAGACAACTCGATTCGATCGCTGAAGTTGAAGAGTTGCAAGAGTTTATTAGTATGTTCACTTATGATACGCTTGGGTCAACAAATGGTCAGCAAGTGGATGATATTATTTCATATGCTAAAAACTTTTTAGGAACACCCTATCATTTTGGAGGGACCTCTCCAACAGGATTTGATTGCTCAGGATTCATTTATTATGTGATGGGTAATTTCGGTATGTCTTTAACAAGAACTAGTTATGGTTTAGCTGAATTTGGAGAAACAGTTATGTTATCGGCCATTCGACCCGGTGATTTAATGTTTTTCAAAGGTAGAAATGTTAATTCTACAGGAGTTGGACATGTGGCTTTATGCATTGAATCATCTGAAAATGGAATTAGATTTATTCATGCTTCCACTTCAAGAGGTGTTGTAATAGATACATTTAATACGAGTAAGTATTATATACCACGTTTTTTAAAGGCCAAAAGATTGGATTATGGCGTAGAAGAAGTTGAAGATTTGATGATCGATGATTCTATGAAAGAAGAATGACCTATTTTTAAATTAAATTAAGTCAAAGATTTTCTGCGATTTAAGTGCCAAAAAAGATAGAAAAAGGCACTAACAGAAAATGCAACACCAACCAAAAAAACGGCAGGAAGTGATTTCATAGTATTATCGTACGTACTGATTGTTGAATAAGAGCCAGTCATAATACCTAATTCAAGTGCGATAAACATTGTTCCTGTGCCAATTCCTCGTCTTTCAGGGTGTGATAAATCGGCTGTCCATGCAAATAGGGTAGGGCTAGAAATTCCTGTGGCAATACCAAAAATAATCGAGGCTAAAGTATATGTTAATGTATCATGAGAAAATCCGATTAAAAGCATACTAATACTTAAGAATGCCATGCCAATTGCTAAAGTTTTTCGCCGGCCAATTTTATCCGACAATGAACTGAAAAATAATCGAACAAAAATAGTAGTTACCACATAAAAAACAAAAAACCATCCTTTGTTTTCAATATGCAGAAAGTTTGAAAAATCAGGTGTTATAACAAAAATTATTCCTGAACAGGTGGCAGATAAAAACATCACAATTGCGGCTGGTAATACACTAGGTTCAATAATATCTTTTGGACTAATTAATAATAATTTCAATTTAAAAGGTTCTGTTTCTTTCAGTGTTTCTTTTATATTCGACACTAAAAAACCGGAAAGAATTGCTACACCTGAGGCGATTAAAAATAAGTTATTTAATCCTACTTGCTTACTGATAATTGAGCCTAGCCCTTGTCCAGCTCCAATTCCTAGTGAAATAAATGTTCCCCAAATCCCCATTCCTTTTCCTCTTCTGTCAGATGGAAGTATATCTGTCAGAAGCGCTGTGGCTCCAGTAGGAAAAAAACCTGCGCTAAAACCATGCAGAAATCTCAATCCAAGAAAGAAACTCACAGAAATTGAAATTGGATAAAGTAAACTTACAATGACCGCAACTATCATCCCTAGTATCATCACTTTTTTCCTCCCAATCGTATCTGAAAGTTTACCTGAAAATGGACGTGAAATTGCGGCAGATATTGTGAATAATGTGATAATAAGTCCTTTGTTTTCTGCGCCATGTAAAAGTGTGATAAATTCGTTTAATTCAGGCATAATCAAATTGAAGCTCATCATGAAAAGAAACATCGACAAACATAATACCCAAAAATTTCTTCCGTATTTGTACATATAGGTTGTAAAATTACTCCTATTTTCCTTACATCGGCCGAAAAAATAGAGAATTGAAAAAGGACGATTGTTTTTATCTAAAACATTCGTTTATTTGTACTAATGAATTCGTGAAATATAACTAAATGATAAAGGAAGCAACAATAGGAGCAGGCTGTTTTTGGTGTATAGAAGCTTGTTATAAAGATTTAAAAGGTGTGATTTCAGTTTTTCCTGCATACTCAGGGGGGAAGTCGAATACCACAACCTATAAAGAGGTTTGTGCAGGGACAACGGGTCATGCAGAAGTAGCCAGAGTTACATTTAATGATGAAATTCTTTCATTTGAAGAGTTGTTGGAAGTATTTTGGTTTGTACACGATCCTACACAATTAAATCGACAGGGTGGAGATATTGGTACTCAATATCGCTCCGTGATATTTTTTCATGATCTGCATCAAAAGATAATTGCAGAAGAATATAAAGAAAAATTAACAGTTGCTAAGGTATGGGAAAATCCGGTAGTGACTGAGATTTCGCCTTTAATTAATTGTATTCTAGCAGAAGATTATCACAATGATTATTTTAATTTGAATCCAGGGAATCCTTATTGCGCTTCTGTTGTTCGTCCAAAAGTTGAAAAATTTAGAAAGGTCTTTGCAGAAAAATTAAAAAAATAAAAACAAAAAAAAAGAGGTATTTAAATTCAATACCTCTTTTTTATATCCTAAAGAAGATCTTACTTCTCTTCCGTTTTTTTTTCTTTTACAATTTGTTCACTGTGCGATTCTTTTGCCTCAATTACCAAGTATTTAGCAAATTGTTCTTCTGTCAAAATCAATTTCATTTGATCTTTTTTTGCAGAATTATTACTTTGGATAGATGATTTTTTCTGCTCTGGCGTTAAACCTGAACTATTTAAAATACTCTCATTTTTTCTGGCAATTCCATTATTCAAATTAGCTACTTTTTCTTTTTGTTCTGCAGAAAGAAGTAAATCAGTTGCTAGTTTTTCTGTCATCATCTGCGGATTTTGTTTAACTTCTGTTTGAGCAAAACTAGCAGAGACAATAAATAATCCTTGTGTAAATAATCCTGTTTTTAGAGTGTTTATTTTTTTTTATTTTTAATGATACTATTATAAAATGGTTTTTGTGTAATCTTATTGTTAGACGTAAAAATATGAAAAAGATTGCTTGCTAATAGTAAAATGGAGTTATTAAATACAAAATAATTCTGTTTTCGTAAGGTATTCACTAATTTCTGTGCTTGTTATATTTTATAATTGTATTAACTTTATACTTCTTTTTCAAAAGTCATTTAATTCACGAAATTATGTTCTCCGTTATCTATTCATTTGAAGTAAAACCTGATTGTATTGAATCATTTATTACCGCCTGGAAAAAAATGACTGTTTTATTGTACACACGGGAAGGTTCTATGGGGTCACGACTGCACAAGGTGAATGAAACTAAATATGTTGCTTATGCGCAGTGGCCAGATAGAGAATCTTGGGCGAAAGAAAAAACAAATTTACCCAAAAGTGCAAATGAATATAATCGCGTAATGAGTGAAAGTTGTCTGGATATTAAAACAGAATACGCGATGGAAATGGTAGAAGATATGTTTCCAAAATAAAAGCAATAAATACTGATTTAATATCTCAAATGCTTAACAGTGTCTCCTTTATTGATTAGTTTTTGTAGCGATTCAATTCCTATTTCTAAATGTCGGTCCACAAATTCTGTTGTCGCTTTATTGTCACTTTCTGCTGTTTTTACACCCTCTGGAGTCATTGGAGAATCTGAAACTAATAAAAGTGCTCCAGTGGGTATTTTATTTGCAAAGCCTACAATGAAAATCGTTGCTGTTTCCATGTCAATTGCCATCGCCCGAACCCTTTCCAAATATTCTTTGAATTTTTCATCGTGTTCCCAAACTCTTCTATTTGTTGTGTAGCAAGTACCTGTCCAATAATCACAATTAAAATCACGAATAGTAGTTGAAATAGCTTTTTGTAAAGCAAAAGAAGGCATAGCAGGAACTTCTGCTGGAAAATAATCATTACTGGTTCCTTCCCCTCTAATGGCAGCGATTGGTAGAATTAAATCACCTACTTTGTTTTTTGTTTTTAATCCCCCACATTTCCCTAAAAACAATACAGCTTTGGGATTAATAGCGGAAAGTAAATCCATACAAGTTGCTGCGGAGGCACTTCCCATTCCAAAGTTTACAATCGTAATTCCATTGGCAGTTGCACATTGCATGGGCTTGTCTTTACCAATAATTGACACATTGTTTTGAGCCGCAAATTTTTCTACATAATTATGAAAATTACACAATAAGATATATTCTCCAAAATTCTCTAAAAGTTCTCCTGTGTATCTTGGTAACCAATTATCTACAATGTCTTTTTTCGTTTTCATAATTTAATCTGCTTGTAATTTCGAAACAAGGTATGAAATAAAAAGTAGAAACTGACTTAAAAATTCATTTTTGAGTCAGTTTCTAGGAATATGTAAATTCGAATTTTTACGTCTTATTATTTATTTCTTTAAAAAACCATATGTTTTTCCATAATATAACATCTGTTCCTCAAATGATTGTGTATTCTCTATCTTAATATCAATGATTTCTCCTTTTGAATCCGTTACAGGTGCAAAAATAGGGTTGACGAATCCATTGTATGGTGCAATATCGAGAGGTTTAACTCTAACCAATACTTCTTCATGAATTGTTGCATTTACTTTTACGCCGCATGTTTCTACTAATTTCTTCCCCGCATTGTAATCACCTTCAGACGTGATTCTCTGAATGTCTCGCAGTAATTCACCAAGTAAAACGCGCATTTTTTGATAATCTTTTATATCATAATAGGTTTTACCGTTTCTCACAACTTTCACAATAACATTGTCTTTTGCTCCTTTTTCAAAAACCCAAGTACAAACTAATTGACGATTTTGCATATGTTCTTCTTCGACTTGTTTCCCTAAATCAAGTCGCTGCAACTGCGTCAACATGCCATTTCTAATATATCCATCATATTCTGCTTTCCCAACTTCTAAAGAAGGAATTAATCCTAGGTCTACCATTTTTTGATCCATGATATAATAAAGACCAACTAGGTCAGCTCTCGCTTCTTCTAAAGTACTAGCGTAATTCTTTAAGGTTTCAGAAGGTTGTCCAACTCCTTTGTTTATTTGTCCAGAGGCATGACCTATCACTTCATGTAAAGCGGTATGCATTTTACCTGCTAAAGCTGCATATTTTTCTGCTCTAGCAATTTCTTCTTCATCATGAGCGAATTCTTTAATGATTCCTGGTCCTCCGGCTTTTTCATATGCTGCAATTACATTCCCTAAGCTCACTGATTTTGAACCATGTTGCTCTCTGATCCAATTGTTATTCGGAAGATTTACTCCAATCGGAGTCGCTGGAGAGGCATCACCAGATTCACTCGCAACTTGAATTACTTTGTAACTTACTCCTTTAACATT
>Ga0114970_10003654_pt1 | contig 11239 bp, 5 predicted proteins | sample M_140205_XF_Meta_FD_87030 | JGI IMG/M metagenome (GOLD analysis project Ga0114970, IMG submission 87030) | Freshwater microbial communities from Lake Montjoie, Canada to study carbon cycling - M_140205_XF_MetaG | ecosystem: Environmental > Aquatic > Freshwater > Lake | place: Lake Montjoie... | reverse complement strand
TTACGTCTACTTTTAATGCGTGGGTTTTTAATCTTGATTCTCAAATGCAAGAAGTGTTTATTAAGACAGGAAATGAACTACCAAAAAATGGGCTAGAAATAACGCTTCCGAGGTTTATTTTTGCGTCTTATGGAAAATTTAATCTTGGAAAACAAGGCGTTTATGTTGCCAGTGAAATAAACCTTGATTTGACATCTGATGGCAGAAGAAATACCTTGATGAAAACGAAACTGTTTTCCTTTGATCCGCATATGGGAATTGAATTTGGTTTCAAAACTTATTTTGCTATTCGTGCTGGTATTTCAAATATTCAATATGTAAAAAATTATGATGATACTGAAAAATTGAATGTGCAACCTAATATCGGTGTAGGATTAAATATCAAAAATTTTCATTTGGATTATGCTTTTACGGATATTGGTGATGCATCAGTAGCCTTATATTCTCATGTTATTTCCTTACGAATAAAGTTAAACAAACCTAAGTAGAGATGAAAAAAATAGTACTATTTTTATTTCTTGTCTTGTCATTTGGCTCTGATGTTTTATCTCAGATTTATGGGAACGAATGGATTTCGTATGACCAAAAATATTTTTCTTTTCCAATCGTAAATACAGGGATTTATAAATTGGATTATACAGCCTTGAATGCTTCAGGGATTCCTCTTTCTACTTTTAATTCTCAAAATATTCAGATTTTTGGACGTGAAAAGGAGGTTTCTTTGCACATTGAAGATGGCGGCGATTCAAGTATCGATCCTGGGGATTATATATTATTCTATGCTCAGAAAAATGATGGTTGGTTGGATTCAACTTTATATCAAGATCCCACGAAAATTGGAAATCCTTCATATAGTTTAGTAAATGACACCATAAATTACTTTTTCACATGGAATTCGTCCACAACAAATTTGCGATATGCGGTTGAATCAGATGTTAGTTTTTCTTCTTACACACCGTCCAATTATATTATTCAAAAAGTAGAGTCCTACTACGGGACGTATTATAATCTGGGGGGTGGTAGAATTTCTTATGCAGCTAGTTCCTTATTTATGCCTGGTGAGGGATTTGGCTTAGCTCCCGTAAATGGCGCGGCTGGTTACACACTCGCGTTAAATGTAGCAACCAATTCTCCGTACACAGGAAGTGATGCTCCAAGTGCAACGTTTAAAGGAATATCAACCACGAACTCTGATGCCCCGGTAGATCCTCCATTCGAAAATCATCACATGAATTGGAAAATTGGAAGTTCTGATTTGTTACTATTTGATCAAATTTCCTCTAATTATCAAGGGATTTTCGCCGATCAAACTTTTTCTAGTAGTATATTAACAGATGGATTGACTCCTCTTAAGTGGTCGATTATTGGTGATCAAGGAGCCGCTACCGATTATCAATCTTTAAATTATTGGGCTATCACCTATCCAAAAAAAGTGACGCTAGATGGCACTTCTTCTGGAAATTTTCAGGTTGTTAATGCTACTTTAGGGTCAAAAATAAGATTAGATTTCACCAATAGTATTGTAAACAATCCTGTTGTTTTTGTACTTGGGAGTATGCCAATCAAAGCAAATATAAGTGCGAATGGCGCAGGTTATAGCGCTCTGATTCCTAACAGCTCGAGCGGAGTCAATCAACAAGTTGTGATTCGAGATTTTTCGTCTTTAATTCCTGTGGCGACTTTAAAGATGGTCAATGGAACAGGTATTTTTACTGATTATTCTTTATTGAACGCAGATTCTGCCTTGTTATTGATTTATCACCCACAATTAACTGCTGCTGTTACTGATTACCAAATATATAGGCAATCTATGGCAGGTGGCTCTTACTCCACAATTATGGCAAATGTGGAAGAATTGTACTTACAATTTGGAGGAGGGATAAATAAACATATTAATGCGATTAGAAGATTTACACATCTACTTTATAATGAGTCTACCATAAAACCTGTCGCTCTGTTTTTAGTTGGTAAAGGGATTTCTATTGCGGATAGCGGCTGGCCGTATGGTTCGCCAGGCTCGCGGACAAACACCTCAAGTTATGCAATGAATGGTGTTCCGACTTTTGGTGAGCCAGCAAGTGATGTGGCAATTACTTCTTATTTGACGGGAAGCGCATGGAAACCTTTGATTCCAACAGGAAGAATTTCGGTAAAAACAAATCTTGAATTGACGGATTATTTAAATAAAGTGAAGGAATTTGAATTGCAACAAGATCCAAATTCTGTTTATAATTCAGATGAAAAAGACTGGCAAAAACAAGTTTTACATTTTGGAGGAGGCTTGAATTTAGCGCAGCAAAGCACATTTAGTGGGTTTTTAAATTCAATGAAAGCCACCATCGAAGATTCTAATTATGCGGGAAATGTGCAGAGTTATTTTAAAACTTCTTCAGCTCCGATTGATCCAGATTTGCTTTCTATTGTTACCAATAGAATTCAAAAAGGAGTTTCCTTAATGACCTTTTTTGGACATGCTGCACCAGCATATGGCTCAGGATTTGACATCAATATCGATCTTGCGTCAGAATGGAATAATGTGGGGAAATATCCAGTTGTGCTTGCAAATTCATGTTGGGCAGGAAATATGTTTGTCAATACTGCTGCTCTTTCAGTTTCTGAGCGATTTGTTAATCTTCCACAAGAGGGTGCGATTGCATTTATTGGGTCTTCTGGAGGCGGGCTAGATCAACCTTTAAATACTTTTTCCAACGATTTATACGCTCAATTTAGTTATTGGGGGTATGGCAAAACACTATCCGAGCAGTTAAGTAATGCCATCGATACCTTGCAAGTAACAAACGGAAACAGCATAATTCATGAAACGACAGCCATGCAAATGAATTTACTGGGAGACCCTTTATTGAGATTGAATTGGCATGAAAATCCTGAAATTGAACTTACAGCAGACAAAGTTTCTTTTTCGCCTGAAGATTTAGATTTAACGGTTGATTCAATTACAGTTAGTATTGTTTTAACCAACTTAGGACGAGCGATCGTTGATACTTTTACCGTTGAAATTAGAAGAGATTTCCCACTTTTAAGCGTAGATTCTATTTATGAAGTCCGTGTTCCAAGATTAAATTATAAGGATACGATTTATTACACGATGGCTTTGCAAAACAACATTGGTGTCGGTATTAATAACATTACTGTAGCTGCTGATATTCCTTCAGTAATTCCAGAACAATATGATGAAATAGAAAATAATAGGATAACAAATACGCTTTTTATTGATATTGATGGAATACTGCCGGTCATTCCTTACGATTTTGCTGTTGTACCAATCGACAGTGTAACGGTTAAAGCCTCCACGATTAATCCTGTCGCTGCTTATAATACGTATCGGTTTGAAATTGATACGACAGATCTATTTAATAGTCCAGAATGGCGTTATGCAAACGTTTCGGGCCTTGGAGGAGTGAAGGAAGTAAATCCTTCTGAATGGAAATCAGTTGCAACTAATATTTACTCAAAATTAGTTTGTACGGACAGCACCGTTTATTTTTGGAGAGTATCCATTGATAGCAGTGTATATGATTGGAGAGAAAGATCTTTTCAATATATTATAGGCAAAACGGGTTGGGGACAGGAACATTTCTTTCAATTTAAGAAAAATGGATTTAATAATATTAATTATAACAGGGCAACAAGAGAGCGCGAATTTACGGTGGATCCCCCTGATACTTTAAGATCGTTCGTGCATAGTGCATACGGTGTTTGTGCATCCTATTTAAATGACCAAAAAATTGAAGGCGCATATTGTGTCTTAACACCAACACTCACCGCAGTTATTATTGATCCAAGTACTCATGTTCCATGGGGAACAAGATATGTGCCTACAGGAGAGAATTTAACGCATAATTTTGGAAATCAAAATGACAATGGTGGATGCTCTGCTCGCTCGATGGATCATTTTGTATACCCGACAAATTCAGCTACTTATTTAAATTCTTTTAGAGATTTAGTCATCAATCAAGTTCCAGATGGATTTTATCTATTAATATACACAACGATGGGCGCGAGGTATGATTGGTGGAATGCTTATTATCCAAGTGTTGCAGGTTATCCTACAATGTATGATGTTTTTGCGAGTTTAGGTTCTGACAGTATTGTGCCAGGAAGAACTAATCTCCCTTTTTCTTTCTTTTGTAAAAAAGGAGATCCTACCAGTGTAATTGAACGATTTGCATATACAGGATCAGGCGTTATTGATTTTAATGTTGCACTAGAAAATATTCTTGGGGAAGGTGCTGAAACATCTACTTTAATTGGGCCCGCAAGTAAATGGGGGAATGTGTATTGGAAACAAGACCCTTTAGATCTTACACCTAGTGATAGCACTGAATTAAAAATAAAAGTCTACAATCATGAGCAAGCATTTCAATATGAGATTGATACGTTGTTTACACACAATGATTCTATAGTAGATTTAAATACTATGGTTAATGCTTCTCTTTATCCTTACATAAAATTAGAAGCTAATTATTTTGACACTTCTTACTTTGTGCCGGATCCAGCGCAAGTAGATAGATGGCACGTATTGTTTGAACCTCTTCCAGAGGCAGCTATTGATGCTACAAATGGTTATACTTGGCTTCCTTCTAAAGACACTTTAAATGAAGGTGAAATCGTCAAATTTGCAATTGATATAAAAAATATTTTCACGATCGATATGGATTCATTGTTGGTAAGATATTGGGTGGAAGACAATGCGCATGTCAAACATCCAATTGCATATCTTCGACAAGATTCTTTGGTGGTAAATGAAGTTTTTAGAGATACGATAGAGTTTTCAACGATAGGTCTAGTGGGGATAAACTCTTTATGGATGGAGGTGAATCCATACGTCGCAGGAAGTTTATACATTACTGATCAACCAGAACAAGAACATTTTAATAATTTACTTCAAATTCCATTTTACGTTGGAAAGGATGATATCAATCCAATTCTTGATGTAACTTTTGATGGAAGACATATCTTGAATGGTGATATCGTTTCTCCAAGCAGCGAAATATACATCACTCTGAAGGATGAGAATCCATTGTTGATAATGGATAATGTCGCAGATACTGCAAGATTTGGAGTTTATTTAACAGGACCAGATGGTGTTCAGAAAAAAATTCCATTTATGGATGGATCGGGAAATGTTATTATGCAGTGGATTCCTGCTGATTTAACGAATAAACGCTTTAAAATAATTTTCCCCGCTTCCTTTGCAGTCGATGGAAAGTATTCATTGATGGTCCAAGGTTCGGATAGAAGTGGTAATTTGTCTGGAGATATTCAATATAAAATTTCATTTGAGATTATTCGTGAATCTTCCATCACCTATCTTATGAATTATCCAAATCCATTTAGTACTAGCACACGTTTTGTATTTACATTGACAGGTACAGAAGTGCCTCAAGATATGATTATTCAAATTATGACCGTGACAGGGAAGGTTGTTCGTGAAATTACTGAATCCGAATTGGGTCAAATTTATATAGGCCGTAATATTTCTACCTATGATTGGAATGGAACAGATGAATTTGGTGATCCATTAGCAAATGGAGTCTATCTATACAGAGTAAAGTGCCAAATAGGGGGCGAAGATATCAAACATCGTGATTCTGGCGCTGATTCTCACTTCACGAAAGATTTCGGAAAAATGTATATTCTTCGCTAATCTATTCGGTAGGTAAATGTTATTCAACAGCTATTGCTAAATACACGATGTTGCAAAACTTTATTTCTTAGTACGTGTTTTTAACATGATATTATAATTTGTTCCTTTATAACTTGATTTTGCTTGGTAAATTATAACGTCCGCTGTATCAGTTTCAATTAATTTAAAGTTTCCCCCCATGTGTTCATTCTCATATTTGTTTGAATAATCATTTACAAATACAGGATTATTCTTATGAGCTTTGAAATTTTTTCCTCCATTTGTTGAGAGATAAACTCCAAGTTGGGCATCGCCAACATTTCCCGATTTATCAAGATACATTCTCTTTGTAACATAATGATGCCAAGCACCCATTTTGAATTTTTTTACTCCAGCAACCATTAATAATATACTATCTTTTCGGATTTCAATATAATTTGGCTCAGTGCAATTCACCGAACTTCTCCATCCTTCATGCTGATCTAAAACAGGGTTATTACTAGAATTAGTCCAATGAATTAAATCTTTTGAAATAGCCATCCCAATGCTTTCTCTACCTTTTGAATTACGTCCGTCATAAAATAATATGAATCCATCTTTGTATTTTTTTACTTTTCCGCAAAAGACTGACTCTTCATTCCAACTACCTATTAGTCCGGGAGATAAAATAGGATTTTTTGAAACTTTGTAAGGGCCTAGCAAAGATGTTTCTGATGTTGCAATTCCAATATGCCTTCGACCATCAGAACTATATCCATCCAGGAAAAGATACCATTTATTCTTATATCGAACAATGTCAGAGGTATTTGGCGCTTGTTTGATTTTACCAGTTTTGTCTAAGCCAGCCCAGTTGCAATTCTTGAAATCAGAGACAGATAAAATGGGTGCACCTCCATTAGCAGCTTTCCAATTAATTAGATTGTCAGAAAAAGCAGCGTAAATCTGTATTTTTGAGGTGTCACATTCATTAACTATTATTACCCACTTTCTTAGTAACTGATCATATATTACTGATGCAAAATTAATACTTTTACCACTGAATTGGGGCCAAAATTCAGGGTTAATGATAGGCTTTTTTATATAATTCTTAAAACCAGAAGGAGTAGTATTCCAAAAAACTATTCTGTCTTTTTTCTTAGGAAACCCAGTTCCTCTTCGTAGCTTTCCAAGATATATTTTACCTTTTTTAGAATCAACTTTATTTATTTGTCTCAGATTTTCCAATCCCGCATCATTGGATGGCGTATTATTTCCCCAGCCTACTAACCAATTTTTAGAACTTGCAGAATTTAGAAAAAAGTTATTCGGTATCTTTATAAATAAACTAGAGTCTTTGTATTCAAATTCTTGAACCTCGATATAACTGCCTTCAATGTTATTATCTTGCTCATAATTTACAATCATGCTAGGTTCTGAGAGCATAAAATTAAAATTCTTCACTTCAATTTTTTCGGAACATGAGATCGTGATTGTGAGTATAAAAATTAAAGCTATCTGTGTTTTTTTCATAATTTTTTTATAAGATTATTGTAGCTAAAATCAATATTTAATCAATATTCAGCTTTGAACAGTCTCTATAAGTGATTAATTCTATTTTTTTTAAAATCATCTTCGCGTGTTAAAAGAAACGGCAACTAAAAATAGCTGTGTCATCAACCAATTTCAAAGGTCCACGCCATTCGTCTAATTTTGAAAAAATCAAATTATTTAAGTCTTCCATTTTAAGAGGATAATAACTATGAACCATTTTAACCAACCGATCTAATCCAAAATAATTTTCAGTCAGATCTTCTAATTCAACTACTCCATCGGTGTATAATATTAAAGTAGTATTCGGTTTTAGTACAATTTCCCCCACATTTAAAAATGGTAATTCATCCATCATGCCTAAACCAATACTACCTAAATCAAGCATTTTTACATTTTTTCCATTCGTGATGAACGGATGATTATGTCCGGCATTAATATATTTTAATAAGCGAGTATCTGCATTGTAATGAGCTATAAAAAAGGTGATAAATTTTTCTCCTTTAGCGCTTCTCATAACTTTTTGATTGAGTTCTTTCATTAAAAATTCCATATCAAAACGTTGGTAATGAAAGATTGTTCGGATTGTTGCTTGAAAATTTGCCATTAATAATGCGGCGCTAATACCCTTTCCAGAAACGTCCGCCATACATAGAATATATTCTTCATCTCCAAGTGGAATAAAATCATAATAATCTCCTCCAACCTCATGTCGTGGTTTGTATTTAGCAGAAATATCCATTCTTTTATTAGAAGGTAAGTCCGCAGGGAAAAGGAGCTTTTGCATTTCAGAAGCAACTTCTAGTTCTTTTTTCAAGCGTTCTTGCTTTATAGTTGCCTTGGCCATTCGTTTGTTTTCGATGGCAACTACAATGATGTTTACCAATGTTTGAATAAAACTCATATTGCTCATGGTTTCAGAAACTTTAAGCTTTTGATGTTCTAGTCCGGCAATGAGCAAATAGGCGAGAGGAACTTCCTTATGTAAAATTGGCACAACTATATCAAACTCATTTAGAATGATGGAGGGTGAAGATTCGATGACTGTAATATCTTTAAACCGAAAGAGGTCGCGCACTACATCAATATCTTTAATTTTCCCCCTAAATCCAACTTTCAACATGCAATTCCAATCATCTTGTTTGTTAAAAAGAATGAATTTGTCGAATCCCAATTGCTCCTTTAAAATAAATTCAAAAATTCGGCTTAATTGATCAACGGGTTGATTAGAATTAATAGCATTTGTAATCTCTAACAAAGAATTTAATTTAAAATCTTTTAGTATTATTTGATTTTCTAATTCTTTGACGAGTTTTTCGTTCATCTTTTCTAAGACAGGTTTTAATAAGATAAAAGTAAGTTGAATTGCCTTATTTTTTTGTGAAAAATGAGATACTTATACGCTATTAATTGTTGATAGCAATAAAGACTTTACACTATTATATTCTATATAGTAGACTTTTTAAGATAAAATAAATAGTACTTCAAAAGAATATGGTTCATTGGATAAAATTTAGTCAATGTATGAAGCTTTAAAATCTGTAAATAATGAATCTTTTAAGTTTAAAATTTAAAATCTAAAAGTGTTTTGTCTACATTCTTTTGACATAACCACAAATAGGGAGTATCTTTGTGGAATATTAATAAAAAACAGCATGACTTTTAGTGAATTGAATTTGAGTAAGCAGCTTTTAAAAGCCCTAAAGGATTTAGGTTTTGAAAATCCTACAACGATTCAAGAAAAAGCATTTTCAGTAATAATGTCGGGAAAAGATGTTGTTGGTTTAGCGCAAACTGGAACAGGTAAAACGTTAGCATTTCTTTTACCGATACTAAATTTATTAAAATATTCAAATCAAATAGAGCCTCGAGTTATCATTCTGGTGCCTACGCGTGAACTTGTTATTCAAGTTGTTGAAGAAGTGGAGAAACTGACGACTTACATGAGTGTACGCGTTGGCGGTGTTTACGGCGGTGCGAATATTAATACACAAAAAACCATGTTGATGCATGGGCTAGATATTCTTGTAGCAACACCCGGCCGAATGTTAGATTTATCATTGAGTGGTACTTTGAAGTTGAAAGCGATTCAGAAATTAGTCATTGACGAAATGGATGAAATGCTTAATTTAGGATTTCGTACGCAATTGAAAAATATTTTGGAGCTGATGCCTGAAAAACGTCAAAATTTACTGTTTTCAGCTACGATGGAAGATGATGTTGATTTAATAATTGATAATTATTTCAATAATCCACAGTTGATTGAAGCGGCAGCGCATGGAACACCCTTAGAAAAAATCATTCAATCAGGGTACCGCGTTGCAAATTTTTATACGAAGGTTAATTTATTAATTCATTTATTTGAGAAAAACCCTGAAATGAGTAAAGTACTCGTTTTTACAGGAAGTAAAAGATTGGCTGATTTAGTGCATGAGATTATTTCTGAAAAATTTCCAGATCAGTTTGGAATCATTCATTCTAACAAATCTCAGAATTTCAGGTTTGGAGCGTTGAGACAATTTCAAGATGGCACAAATAGAGGATTAATTGCAACAGATTTGGTCTCTCGGGGACTTGACATTTCTGATGTTACGCATGTTATCAATTTTGACATGCCAGATGACTCATCGAATTATATACACAGAATTGGTAGAACAGGTCGTGCGGATAAAGATGGAATAGCAATTTCATTTATTACCAAAGCGGAGGAGAAGCTGCAAGTGGAGATAGAAGAAATGATGAAAATGAAAATTCCTATGGTTTCATTTCCTGAAGAAGTTGAAATTTCAGATGTTTTAATCGAGCAAGAAAAACCAGTTATTCCAGGAGTTAATTATTCTCCAGAAGCAACAATTAAAGATTCTCGTGGTGCATTTCAAGAAAAGAAAAAGAAAAATACCAAGGTTAATTTGGGTGGTTCTTACAAGATTGAAATCAAGAAAAAGTACAAAAAACCAAAAACTAGAGGTCAGAAAAAATAAGTATCTGTACCTAAAGTGCAAAAGGATTTGCGCTTCATATGAATTTGCAATTCCGAGAGTTGCAAACTACCTAAATATTTATCAATAATAGTTCCGCTTTACTAGGAATTTCTTTTGAGTATTTGTTTGTACGCTCCATCCCACAAGTTAAGACGATTTTGTAAAGATTCAATTGTTGCAAGTTCCGCTTCATCCCATGCATTAGTATTTTCACCGCAAAGGTTGGATGTCATTTGCAAAGCAAGATGGCTATGATGATCACCGTCAACTTCAATATGTCTATCAAGGTAATATTTAAAAACAGAAACACTTTCAGGTACGTTTTTATAGATATCATTCACAATAGAGATAAACATTCCTGGAATCAAATCTTCTCGGCCAAATGTAAAAATGGCTGATTGCAAATGATCTTTATTACTATCAATAATTTTAAATGTAAAGTTAACAAAGTCTTGAGCTTCTTGTGGCGTCTCAGAAATAGTATATGCTGAATTAAAGTCACCCGTGTTTTTTAATTCAGCGATAAAATTATTAATTACCGAAGTATCAGCTCCAATTTGATTCATTGCATCCAGGTATAATTCAAAATGACTTTTTCGAATACCATTTAGATCAACGTCTGATTCTTCTCCCACAACGATTTCGTTAATAAGATGTCTCGTATCAGCGGAGCCTTTTGGGAACCATGGCACTGTTGTGCAAGTAAGATTGTTTTGAAGTGTTTTTAATAACGACATAAAGTCCCACACAGCAAATACGTGATATTGCATAAAAATCTTTAGATCCTCAACATCTTTAATAGCAGAATAAACCTGATGATTTATAATTTCTTGTCGCAAGGGTTCAATTCTCGTTCTTATTTTGTCTATTTTTTCTATCATTATCGTAGGTAAAAAATGTTTTGTGATGCAATTAGAACTATATCAAGCCCCTTCACATTGCTTGTCTTGCGATTTTGAACTTTCAGGATTTGTTCATTGATCAAGATTTTTAATAATTTCTTCTATGCCTTTCAGTGTTCCTTGGTAATAGTTTTCTACTTTAAAATTTGGAATAATTGTATTTTCAATAATTTTCTTCGTTT
>Ga0114970_10003653_pt1 | contig 11243 bp, 10 predicted proteins | sample M_140205_XF_Meta_FD_87030 | JGI IMG/M metagenome (GOLD analysis project Ga0114970, IMG submission 87030) | Freshwater microbial communities from Lake Montjoie, Canada to study carbon cycling - M_140205_XF_MetaG | ecosystem: Environmental > Aquatic > Freshwater > Lake | place: Lake Montjoie... | reverse complement strand
CAAGAACATACATTGACGGATAATTGTTTAAAATGGATGCTAAAAGTGAATTCATTTTGGCAACAACATCTACAATTCCGTGGTTTGATTTTGTGTTTACTATTCCCTTATAATTCAAAGTCAAATCAATCGTCCAATTGACCGCGAAGAATGTTTCTACTCGTTCGCTCGCTTTGATCAGTAATTGCGCGAATGTTTCCACTTCAGCGAGAATTACTTCTATTTCTATAGGTTCATTATTGATGAATGAAGCAAAACTTTTTAAAACACGTTCGGGTTGAGTCCATACAATCGCGCACTCCTGTTTTTCACTCCAACATTCTAACGAAGAATCAATTAAAACCTGATGTACTTGATTAAAAGGAGCAATTGTAGTTTGCATAGGTAAATCAAGAAGGTCATTTTTTAAATAGCCCGATAAGTTATTGATAGTAAAATCAGCAATTAAAATAACCTTCATACTTACTGTAAAGATTTTTCAATAAAGGCAATCAGAGCAGCAATATCTTTCAAATTTTCCTCCTTACTCTCTATTAATTCTTGTGTTTTTAATGAATATGATTCTCCATATATATTCTGCAAATATTCTTCGATTGTCACTAAAAAATAAACCAAAGAAAGACTATCGAGGGTTCCTTTTTCCGTAAATCCTGATCTAGAAAAAAGAATCTCATTTTCACTTTTCTTTAGTCGCGCATCTACTTCTTGCGACATGTTAAATTCATCAATCGCACCAAAAACGATGGCTTTTATTTTTTCTTGAGTACCCATCAAATTTTGTTTATTGAGAAACGAATGTGTAATAAATCTTTCCTTTTTGACTCGTTGCAGCAGCAGAATAATCAAACCGAGACATCTTCGCATATTTTAAAGCTTGCTCTTGCATGCATGAAGTAGCAGAATTACTTGCTAGCGAATTATAGATGGCAGAAACTACCTTTCCATCCTGTGCTACCGTAATATCAATCACAACTCTACCAGAAGATCCTGAGCCGCACGTATAACCTGGATTTCGCACATACCATTCATTATTTTGATGCGGAGAACGGTTATTTAAACTCCATTCCACCATCACATTCCCCTTCGCTGCAAATTTACCTCCAGAATTCGAACTATTATCCGCAGTCGTCGTAGTTTTTGACTTCTCTTTTTGCTGATCTTTCGTTTTATTTCTTTCTTCAATTATTTTATCAACCTCTTTGTTATAGCTACTATTCCTAGCCTCATCTTTGTATCTCTGTTCGGTTTCACGCGCCGACTTTTCTCCGTCCGAAGTCTCTTTTGTAGCGCTGTAATCTTCTGTTGATCTTTCTCGCGTATCATTCATATCACGAGCGCTATTGACAACCTTTCCAGACTCAAATTGTGGAGCAATCTCAATATTTTCATTTGTTAATTCAATCTCTTCAACGGGTTGTTCCAAGTGTATTCTTTCTCGAAGGCTAATGATCTCGGTGTATTCAGGAATTTCAGTTAATTGCAAATACATATACATTCCAGTATAGGCCAATAATACGGACACTATACTAAATTTATATCTATCTACTAAATCTAAAAATTTATTCATTCTTATCTTTTGGTTTGATCACTCTATTTTGAGGTAAATACAAATAATGAACCTCACCTGACTTTGTTAAAATTAAGAAATCTTTATCTAATATCCGAATTTGATCATATTCGACTGGGACAATTATCTCCCCAGACACGGAATATACTCCAAAAAGAGAATCCGTAGAAACGATTACCCTATTGATATCTAAGCGATCAATTTCTTTAAAAGAAAGAGGTACCGTCACCTTTCCTTTTGCATCAATCATTCCAGCAAGATCTTGGTTTGTAACAAAAGCATATCCTTCATCAAAACTTTCTGCATACTCATATTGCGGCGCTATTACTGTTGTATTCGTATTATCAATGAATCCCCACAATTTACCTTTCATAAAAGCTGTTAATATACTACTATTTCCCATATTTGCATGGGTTGTAGGAATGATCACTTTACCCAGTTTATCAATAACGCCAAACTTCCCTTTTAACTTAACAACTGCATAATTATCATTAAATTGTCCTTTTTCAATAAAATTTGGAAATTCCTCAAATTTAAGATCCAGTATCAATTTCCCCGAACCATTGAGATATCCAATTTTTCCTTTTTTTGAAACCAAGGCGCGATCAAAAGCCAAAGTTCCTATCAAATCATACTTCGCTGAGTCAATAATTTGTCCATTTTTTCTACAAATCCCAAATTTTCCATTCGTTTCAAAAACCAACAATGAATCATTAAAAAAATGAATAGATTCATAGGTTGTTGGAACCATTGTACTTCCATAAGCATCAATAAATGATTGATTTTTACCTAAAATAACTTTTGCCAAACCTTTTGTAAAGGAGAAAGCTTCCAAATATTTTTCATCTATTCGAAGAAAACCTGAATTATCATAATATCCGTACAAACTATCTAACTTCCCGTATATCAATCCCTCAGAAAAAGTTCCAAGATCTTTGTAAGTGATTGGCATACTAATTCTACCAGATCGATCAATCACACCCAATTTATCGTTCAATCCAACGATTGCTCTTCCTTCTTCAAAATCAAGTCCGGAATCATACATAAAATCAACAACAACATTATTTCCTTTGTCAATATATCCAAATTTCCCTTTTTTCACAGCCATTGCTAATCCATCATGGAAAAAACCAACATAATCGTACAGCGGATCTATAATCGTTTCTCCTTCATAATTCATGAAACCAAATAAAGAACCTTGTTTTTGTGGCACTAATTGACGTTTTGAAAACTGTATATCTTTTTCCAATTCCGATTGAAAAGGATATGTAGGATATTTGTTCTGAAACTGTTGAATTCGATCTTCAGCATAATCCACCATAAACAATTGATAGACTTTTCTCCAAGCTTCTTCTACATTTCGGTTCAATGGCTGATTTTTTATAAAACTGCAGTAATCTTCGATTTTATGATTCTTCACTGAAATTTCATAAATCCTATCTTCAGCATCTTTTACATGTCTGTTTCTTGGAAATTTTCTACAAAATGTAAGGTAAGATGGCAATGTCCCAGGTTGCGTAGCTTCTTTAAACTGGCATAAATCAAATTCTTTTTGAGCCCCTTTTGCAAAGTCACTGGTTGGATATATATTCATGAAAGATTGAAAACTACTTGTAGAATTTATTTTTACCGCTATTTCGAACGCTAATGAATCACGCTTATAGATCGCATGAAATCTATCTTGTGACCAATAATTTCTGGTAATAAATTCATTATACCCAGCGATCGTATTTATTTTAGTCGAAAGCTGATAAAACGCTGAACTCACTTTTGCTCTCAATTCAATAATACGCAAATAATCAAATCCAAAAGGGAGTAATTTGGCCTTTTGTTCCGCAGTAATTAAATTAAAATTTCTTTCGGAAATAAGCACATATTTATACGCTGAATCCAAAGAATGAAAAGGATTATCATTTCTAAAATAGATCGTTGCTAATCCAAAAGCAGAAGCAGATGAATCTTTTTTTATTGTTTTTGTAAATATTCGTTTCGCTTCAAAGTAATTGTAGACTTTTAGTGCCTCATACCCTTTTTCTATTTTCTGCGCAGAGGCAGAAAAAATAAACAGGAAAAATGACGCTAAAAATACCGCTCTTTTAGTTGAAATAAACATGTGCAAAAGTAAGGAAAAAATATTATTTTTAGACGCTGCAGTGCAACATCTAAGCCAAAAAAAAGCCCCCAAATTGGAGGCTTCGTATTTTTTTTGAAAAAAATTATTTTTTAATTGTTTTCGCGTAACGGTTTTGGAATTTATCAATACGACCTGCAGTATCCACAAATTGTACAATTCCTGTAAAGAAAGGGTGAGATTTGTGTGATATATCCAATTTAAATAATGGATATTCTACACCATCCTCCCATTTAATAGTTTCGCTAGTTGTTGCGCAAGATGGACAAACGAAAGAATAGTCATTTGACATGTCTTTAAATACTACCAATCTATAATCTTGTGGGTGTATATCTTTTCTCATTTTAATAATATTATATGCTTTTATATTTCCTTTTAAGGAGTGCAAATTTAAGTAAAGTTTTTTAATTTACATCATTTTTCAGGAAATTAAACTTTTTTTTTTCAAATTAAAATAATCTTTCGGTAGATTACGTTAATTTTAGGGTCAAATATATTCAAGAAAAGTGAGAAAATATTCTTTTATCCTTTATTTTACAGCAGTTTCAATCGTACTATTTAATTCTGGATGTAAGAAAATCACTGGTTTTTCAAAAGGAAATCTTTCATTTTCAGCGGATACGATTGTTTTCGATACTGTTTTTACAACTATTGGTTCCACCACAAGACAGTTCAAAATATATAATAACGAAAATAAGACCGTAACCATTGAAGAAATTGAATTAATGGGAGGAGAAAATTCTCCATTTCGGATGAATTTAGACGGTGCATCAGGGAAAAAATTCTCACAGATTCAATTGGAAGGAAATGATAGTTTATTTGCCTTTGTGGAAGTTACCTTAGATATCAATGCTTCCGCAAACCCAATGGTTATTCAAGATTCTATTCGATTCAGAACCAATGGAGTGGATCAATATGTTCAATTGGCTGTTTGGGGACAAGATATGTACTATCATTATTCCCACTTAGGAGCTGGCCCAAATGTATTAGATCTCAATGAAGGTACGTGGCCCAACGATAAACCACATCTAATCTATGGTGCTGCTTTTGTGGATGAAGACAAAACGTTAAACATTCAAGCAGGAACAGATATTTACTTGCATAAAAATGCCTTGTTGTATGTTTACAAGGGAACTTTAAATATTAATGGCGCACTAAATAATGAAGTAACAGTGCAAGGTGATCGATTAGAAGCTGATTACGATGACGTTTCAGGTCAATATTATGGGATTTACTTTGATTCTGCTCGACCGTCAACCATCAATTATGCTATCATTAAGAATGGAACTACGGGTATTCATCTGTTTGATCATCATGCTTCGAATCTTTCCACAGATTACACGTTAACAGTAACGAATACGAAAATAACGAATAACGCCAACAATGGAATTCTTATCTATTCTGGTGCACGAGTTAAAGCTGACAATTGTGTTATTAGTAAAAATGGTGCTTTTGGACTTTTAGTATTATTAAGTGGTGATTTTAATTTCAATCATTGTGACCTTGTAGGATATAATTCAGATTCACAAAATCAGGCGGTAGGAATAACCAACCATTTTGACATTGATGGTGTCACAAACATCGGCTCCATTCATGAAGGAGTTCTCAGTAATTGTGCTATTTACGGGCAATTAGCGTCTGAAATTGGTTTTGACACTATCGGGAATACTGCAGGCGTCACGCTCGATTTTAAGATTCAAAATTGCTTGATTAAAAAAGAAACAATCGGCACGGATCCATTTTATATAGCAGGAAATATCTGGAACATTGACCCTCTATTTGTAGATATTTCTTTAAATAATTTTAAAATATACAGTACTTCTCCCATGACTGGGACGGCAAACAATATCTTGTTTCCAACAATGAGTGGTTTGAATATAGAAGGAGTTACTTCTTCTAATATTGGGGCTTATTGATTGAATGGTTGAATTTTTGATGATTGATTTAGTCTGAAAATTTAATCAAAAAAAAAAGGGACCGAAGTCCCATTTCAATCTATCATTCAATAAAATTATGCGTTTTGAGCATTCATTTCATCTAAAACATTCATTACATCTTTCACAGCAATTGCTGATTCAGCTAAAAGCGCTTTCTCATCTGCATTTAAATCTAATTCAATAATTCTTTCGATTCCGTTTTTACCAAGAACCACAGGAACTCCTAAATAGATATCTTTTAAACCATATTCACCTGTTAACCAAGCACAAACTGGGAAAATACGTTTTTGATCACGAACAATAGCTTCCACCATCTGAGCAGCAGCAGCTCCTGGAGCATACCAAGCTGAAGTTCCTAATAATTTAACGATTTCACCACCACCAAACTTCGTACGTTCGATAATTTCGTCCAATTTTTCAGCAGAAATTAACTCCGTAACTGGAATGCCACCAACTGTTGTGTAACGAGGAAGAGGAACCATTGTATCACCATGTCCACCCATTAATACCGCTTGAATATCTTTTGGAGAAACATTTAATTCTTCAGCAAGAAATGCGCGATATCTTGCAGTATCTAAAACTCCTGCCATTCCAAATAAATGGGTTGGTTTAACTTTAGCAGCTAAAAAAGCACAATACGTCATCACGTCTAAAGGATTAGAAACAATGATTATTTTAGCATTTGGAGAATATTTCACTATATTTTCTGTCACAGATTTCACAATACCTGCATTGGTAGCGATCAAATCATCACGAGACATACCTGGCTTACGCGGTAAACCAGAAGTAATAACAACAACATCAGAATCAGCTGTTTTTGAATAATCATTTGTAGAACCAATAGTTCTTGAATCATACAGATTAATTGGAGAAGTCTGCCAAATATCTAATGCTTTTCCTTCTGCAAAACCTTCTTTAATGTCAAGCAAAACGATTTCGTTTGCAATCTCTCTTTTCGCTAATACGTCAGCACAAGTTGCTCCTACGTTTCCAGCTCCTACAACAGTTACTTTCATTTTTTTTGTTATTGATATTGTCAATATAAATTTATCGCTGCAAAAGTAAACAATTTGAAAAGAAAATATGTTATTTTGCACGTGAAATGATTTTTTTTATGATTAAGTTCTTAATAAAGCAACCAACAACTCGACTTTACGTCTAGTAAATATAGAAATGTGGAAAACAAAGAAAAAATAAAAGAGATAGTTAGTGGGTGTTTGCGCAATGATCGTAAATCCCAAGAACAAATATTTAAACTCTTTTATGGGAAAATGCTCGGTGTTTGTATGCGTTATACAAATGATCGGGATACAGCCCAGGAAATTGTTCAAGACAGTTTTATAAAAGTTTTTGAAAAGTTGAAGTCATTTGATAATTCGGGTTCATTTGAAGGTTGGATAAAAAGAGTTGTTGTAAATACAGCAATAGATCATATTCGAAAATCAAAGAAAGATCCTTTTTTAACAGATAATGACAATGATTTTAGATTAGGAGGTGTTGATCCGACAATAGAAAGTGAAGAGCTGGAGTTGAAGGATGAAAAAGCAGAAATTATTATGGAAGCAATTCAAAAATTGTCTCCCGGATACAGAGCTGTTTTCAACCTCTATGTTATTGATGATTATTCACATAAAGAAATTGCTGAAACGCTCGGAATTAGTGAAGGAACGTCAAAATCAAATCTATCAAAAGCGCGAATGAATATACAAAAAATGGTTGAAGATAAATTCATTAAATTGTATTAAAATGGAAAACAACTTTAATAACAAAATTAAACAAAGCTTCGAAGGGTACGAGTTACCTTACGATCCTGCTGCTTGGGATAATTTAAGTAAGCAACTGGATGTGAGAATGCCTGTAAAATCAAAAATTAATTCTAAAATTTGGATAGCTGCGCTTGTTATTGCTGTGCTATCTATTTCAACAATAATCTATTTTACATCAAATACGGATAAAAAACCGTTACCAACAGAAAATAAGGAAGATATAAATTCTTCCACTGCAACGCAAACGACAGAATCTTCTACTGAAATCACTGGAGAGAAAACGACTGTAGAATCAACTAGTATCAACGAAAAAGTTACATTGGAACCAATAACGATCGAAAATAGTAAAGTTGAAAAATTATCTCCTCAAGAAATTTTATCAACTGAAATACAATCGACTGGAGCAAAAACAACTACAAATCCAGATACTAAGACTGTGAATACAATCCCTGTCATTCCACAGATGAAAAACATTTGCCTCGGTGATGATATTGAGATTTCAAATGCCAATAAAACAGATATCTTTCTTATTCTGCCAAATGGAAAATCAACAAGTGTAAAAGCGGGTACTAAAACTTCTTTCAAAAGCGGTATTTCGGGAGAATATCTTTTAGGATACATGAAAAATGAGGAATTCATCCAGAAAGATTTTTTCACAGTGTACCCTGCAAACAAAGTAGATTTCACAATAGACAATGAAAATCTTTACAATGAAGGAATTCCTGCAATAGGATTAAAAGCAACTACAAATGCGGCAAGTTATAGCTGGGATTTTGAAAAATTGAAAGAAGTCTCACAATCCAAGGAAACGGAAGTTCACTATTACAAAGCAGGTACGTATAAAATCACATTAACAACTACTTCAGAAAATGGGTGTAAAAATTCCGAGACAAGTAAACTTATTGTGAAAGAAGATTATAATTTGATGGCAGCAAATACAATCGACGTATCAAATAGTAATTCTCAAATTAACACGTTTATGCCCTATGCTTTAACTGTTCGGAATGTGAAATTCGTGATGACAATTATTGATGCCAATTCAAATGAAATTGTATTTCAAACAAACGACGCCACTCAAGCGTGGGATGGAACTGATAAGAAAACAGGAAATACGGCTACAGGAACAACTTTTATATGGAAGGTTACAATAAGTAATCCACAACCAGGAGAAACTGCTAACTATAAAGGCGTGATTACTCGACTATGAATCGATTAATTTCAAAAAAAAGACTCAATTGATTAATTCAGTTGAGTTTTTTTTTTGATTCATTTAATGTCTTTGAAAAATTGCTTCAACTAAATCATGCACTAAATACATTTTTTTGTTCCATTCTTTGAACGTTGGTTGTAGATTACATTTGAAATCATTAATTTTGCCACTAAACAATTAATCAATGAAAACTTTAAACACTCTAACATTTTTAGCAATTACATTCTGTAATTCGTTTTTTTCACAAAAAGATTTAGCAATCCCTAACACTAGAATTGATGGTATCTCTCAATGGGGAAATGGCACTATCGTTTGTAACTTCCCTAACTCTAGTGTACTTCCAAAAAGTAGAACCTTCAATTACTTTGACGAAACAGGAAAAATGTTGTGGGAAAAAGAAATTAAACCATTCAATTACACAAATAAGTTTATCGCAAGCAAAGAGTCTAAATATGCTTATTTTGTTAACTTAAGCTTCCTAAAAACAGCGGCTGCAGAAAGCTCTGATCATGACAGTCCTATTAGGATAAACCGAATAGATATGCAAGGTAATGTAAAAGAAATGATCATTTCCATGAGTTCACTTTCACCTTTGATCAAAAAAGATTTGAACTCACTGCAATTTGCTTGCATTTCTGGCGATAAGTTAAACCTACTATTTGAAGTTAAAAATCCAATTGATAAAAAATCACGTTCCTATGCCCTAATTCAAATAGATGTAGATGGAAAATGCAAAGTTCAAAAAATGGACAACTTAACTATAAAAGAAGAAAATTGGTCAAATGTAGCATCTTCTTCTCCTGTTTATATAACAAACGACAGTAAAAACATTATTTTCATGAATACCAATAGATACGAAAGTACCTTAGAATTTAACATTACGATACTCGATGCTAATACGTTGAAGCCAAGCAAGGAAATTAAAGCAACAATGCCATACACAAAACTGCCAGGACTTTTCGCTTCTGCTGGTGAAGCATCGTACTCTGAAACACAAGGTGTGAGTTACAACACCTGGTGGACCACTATGAAAGGAAATACTACCTACTCTACTTTAGAGGCGTTTACTACTCCAAAATTACTTGGTTCAACTTTACTATTAGCAGGTAACTCAAGCCTGTCCAAAGAAAACATCATTGGTTTATGGAATATTAAAGTTGATTTAAAAGGTGAAAATGTACAAAATCTAGAACCTGAAATAATTGATTTATCTAAATTCCCAAGTTTTGAAGTAACTAAAGCGAATACAACTAGATCTCTCGTATCGTTCAATATAGACCTGAATGAAGATGGAGAAACAACCTATTATTTAGAAGGTAGAGATTTCAAATATTTCGTTATTGACAAACTAAAAATCAAAGCATTAGAAGCTTCAAACATGGGGTCGATATCAATCCTTGCAAACCCAAAAGCATTGTCAGAATTAAAAAAATCAGGTATTAAAGATCCTGTCATGTATGTACATAAAAACAGCGAAGAATCAATATTCTACGTATTGAACGGCAAAACCGTAAAAGTTTTAAAGTACTAAAAGAACTTTTCTCGTGTCGAGCAACATCGTTCGACACGGGAAAAATTTAAAAAATAATGCGAGTGTTTTGATTTAAAAAATCATATAATTGTTGTTCCGTTTGCACTTTTACATGTGCATTTTGCTTTGAACCTTCGTGAATACTTCGATGATTTATGGTTCTTCTGAAATTGGAAACCTTAGTATTTAAACTGATTGTTTCTTCAGTACAAAAGCAAGCCTCAAACTTTTTCCACACATATTCAATCGCTTCTTCTGATGGATGGATGCGATCCAATTTAAAAAAACGATAATCACGTAATTCATCAATTATTATTTCATAAGATGGGAAATAACTGAACTTGAAATCTGTTGTCAATCTCCTTACCAATTCAATTAATTTAGCTTTGCTTTGATTGTTTTCAATTAAGCCATCTTTAGAATGTCTTACCGGACTAACTGTAAACACAATTTCAATTTCAGAATTTACTGCATGAATTTTATTCAGTGTAGATTTCCATTCTTCATACATTTCATCAATTCCCATCAATTCTTTTCGAAAACGATCACTTGGAACTTTGTGACAATTAGCAACTAGGCTATTATCATCTAATTTTCGATATCCCCAAGCTGTGCCAAATGTGATAAACAACGCTTTCGCTGTTTGTAATTCATGTATAAAATCAACTCTTAAATCTTTTAATTTAGCAGAAAGTCCGTTTTCAGAAAAATCAAAAACAGTACTGTTCGCATCCCATGACAGAAAAACATCATTCCGATTAAAAATTCGCTCCTGTTCTATACCATCTATTGATTCAATAATAAATCGACTCAATAACGAAGGGTGAAAAACAGTCCCAAAATGATTTGATTTCACTCTTAAACCATGCAATTTTGCTTTTTCAGAAATTTCATCCGAAAAACAACTTCCTAGAAAGAGTATTCCTTCACCGTGTTGGATTGTGAAATTTGCTTTTGGTATATTGAAATTTAATTTAAAATTCATAGAATCGATAACTATAATAAAAAGTAGTGTGATTTTAATTTAATTCAAACAACCTCCCCCACAATCCCGCTCCAAAGGCGGAAGTTTTAAAATCAATTCATCAACGCTTTCGCATT
>Ga0114970_10003652_pt1 | contig 11248 bp, 11 predicted proteins | sample M_140205_XF_Meta_FD_87030 | JGI IMG/M metagenome (GOLD analysis project Ga0114970, IMG submission 87030) | Freshwater microbial communities from Lake Montjoie, Canada to study carbon cycling - M_140205_XF_MetaG | ecosystem: Environmental > Aquatic > Freshwater > Lake | place: Lake Montjoie... | reverse complement strand
CTGCGCATCGAGAACAAGGGCACCGCCGAAACGACGCTGACCGAGGCGAGCGTGGCGCCCGCCAGCTCGCTCGCGGTGTCGATCGCCGAGCCCAAGCTCGCGCCCGGTCGGGTCACGACCGCCTACCTCGTCTCGCGAAACGGAAACTGAGCCATGGGCATCAAGAACATCTTTTCCCGCGAGCGTAAGCCGCTCGATGCCCCGGAGGCCGGTGACGGCGTCTCGCCGATCGCCTCCGAGCTGGATGGCAACACCCAGATCCACAAGAAGCAGAAGATGATCCTCGCCGGCGGTGTCGGTGGTCTGGCGCTGGCATCATGCTTCTGGATCTTCGGTGGCGACGACAACGCCGCCAAGAAGATCGATCCCGATAGCGCCGACAAGAAGACCGTGTCGGTCGCCGACATGGCCAACAAGACCAAGTCGGAGCAGGAGTGGATCGCGCAGTCCGAAAACCGCTTCCAGTCCAACGAGAACCAGCTGAAGAGCGTCGAGGGCACCAATGCGCGGGTCGCGCAGCTGTCCCAAGAGATCGACGCACTGCGCGCGCAGAACACCTCGATGTCGTCGGACGGACAGCGTGTCGTCTCGGCCTATCAGGCGGAAAACGAGCAGCTTCGCCGGCAGGTGAACCAACAGGCCGCGGCGCCGCAGCCGGTCGCAGGGCCGCAGGCGATGTACGGCCCGGGCAGCGCCGCTGTTTACGGCAGTCCCGGCGCCGCTGGCGCTGGCTCTCCGCGTGACGTCGCACCTGCGAGGCTGAGCGAAGTGAAGATGGTCTCCTTCGGCGCGACCGAGACCGGTACGGCGTCCAAGATCGCCAAGGGCAGCACGGTTTATACCGATAGCCCCAATTATCTGCCCGCGAACAGCTTCGCGACCGCCAAGGTCATCGTCGGCGTCGACGCCGCGGCGGGCGTGAACAGCCAGACCGATCCGCTGCCAGTCGTACTGCGCATCACCGGCCCGGCGCGCTCGGTGCTGCAGAACGGCAAGCTGCTCACGACCAAGATCCAGGGCTGCCTCATCAACGGCGCTGCGCGCGGCGAGCTGTCGAGCGAAAAGGTCTACATCAAGCTGCAGAAGATGACCTGCCCGCAGCCGGGGGGCCGATACGCAGAGTCCGAGGTAAAAGGCTTCATCGCCTTCGGCGGCAAGACCGGCGTGCGCGGGCGCGTCGTTAGCCGCGAGGGCTCGCTTGTGAGCCAGGCATTCATTGCAGGCCTCGTCGGCGGGATCGGCAAAGGCTTCGCTGCCAATTCCAATTCCTTCCTGCAGGGCACGAACGTGCTGGTGAACGGCAAGCGCGAGCAACTCGGCGTTGGCGACATCGCTCAGGGAGGCATCGGCAACGGCATCGGTGAGGCCGGCGACATGGTCTCCAAGTACCTGATCGAGCGCGCCGAGCAGTACCAGCCCGTCATTGAGATGCCGACCGGCGTCGACGTCGAGATCGTCTTCCTGGAGGGTGTGTATGTCCGAAACTAAGAGCTGGTCGCGCCGGTTCGGTCGCGCGCTTCTCACCAACAGCATGGTCCAGATCCCCGTCCTCGCAGCCGTCTTCGGCGTTGCGGGTGTCGGCGCGATGAAGGCCTATGCCGCCATCAGGCCCGCCGACAGCGTCGCGGTCACCCAGCTGCTCAAGGCACGACTGCCGAAAACGCAGATCTCCAAGGTCGACTGCGCTGTCGTCGATGGCCTCTGCGAGGTGACTGCCGGCAGCAACCTCTTCTACGTCGATCGTTCGGGCCGCTACCTCATGATCGGCCGGGTCTACGACATGGAGACGCGCCAGGACCTGACCGCGACCCGCCTCCTCGAGATCAACCCCGACACGCTCATCGGCGGGGCGGCCAAGGCGAACAACGCCCCAAGCGGCGACGAAGCGCCGCTGACGCGCGGTGCGGGCGCACCGCCCCCGGCGCCCGCAGCTCCGCAGCATCTGTCGCTCACGAGCCTGCCGGCAACTGGTGCGATCGTGTGGGGCAAGTCGGGCGGCAAGACGGTCACCGTCTTCAGCGACTTCCGCTGCGGTTACTGCCGCGCGCTGTCGAACACGTTGCGCACCATGAACGTTCGCGTCGTCGAGCGCCCCATCTCGGTGCTCGGCAGCCGCGATCTCGCCAACCAGGTCTATTGCGCCAAAAACCGTGAAGAGGCGCTGCATCAGGCCTACGCCGGCGAGCCGCTGCGCAATGCCGGCACGTGCGACACCTCGGGTCTCGACGCCAACGAGAAGTTCGCGCGCGCGCATGGTCTCTCCGGCACGCCCGTCATCGTCCGCTCCGACGGCGCGATGATCGAGGGCTACCGGCCCAAGGAGGCGCTGGCCGCCTTCATCGAGGGAGGACGGTCGTGACACCTACCAGGCTCGGAGCGCTTGCGCTCATCCTCGCCGGCACCGGCCTTTCGAGCTGCACGACGATGGGCGGCAACATCAAAGGCAACTTCTCGTGCGTTGCGCCGGACGGCATCTGCGCGCCGAGCTCGACCATCGACGATCGCGCGCTGGCCATGATCGCTGGCGAAGAGGGCGATCGCATGATTACGCCGGCAGGCCCCTACAGCGCGCCGGCAACCGGCGATCTCGGTGGCCAGAGCATCGCCGCCCGCAACATCGCAGGCGGCTTCCAATCGGCTGCTGCCACGCCAGCGCGCAGCCAGGAGCGTGTGCTGCGTATCGTCTTCCCGGCGCAGATCGACGCCGCTGGGCGCCTGCGCGAGCAGACCGCGATCCACGCCGTGGTCGAGCGCGGCGAATGGCAGCAGGCGCTCGCCGACAACGCTGTTGCATCGACGCCGGCGCAGGTTCGCGCGGCAACGGGAGGCGATACGCTGCTTGCCGCTATCGATCGTGCCGATCAGCCCGCATTCGTCGACGGCGAGCCGGCGGTGGATCCCGATCTGCCGACGGCAGCTGCAGTAGCGGCCGCGCGTGCCCAGGCGGACCCTGTTGGGGATATCAGGGATCAAGTCGCTCGCCGGCTGTCCAAGGCCCCTCGCCGTCTCCCTGTCACGCCGTCGGCACTGCATACACCGGCTACGGTGACCTACTCGGCGCCGGCTGCGGCGGCCTCGTCGCAACCTGCGCGCGCCACCCCTGCTCCATCCGGCGCGCCTGCCCGCGTCGGCGCGACCACCCTCGCCAAGCCTCTTCCCTCCTCCGCGCCTCCCCGCCCGGTCGTCACCGCAAGCTCGGGCGTCGCGGTGCCCAAGTACGCGACGCAGGCCGGGCGCAACGCCATCGTCGCGGTCGCAGCCAATCCCGCGATCCGCGCAGGGCTCGCGCGTGCCGAACCGGAAGCGCGTGACGCGGCCAAAGCGGCATCGCCTCTGCCCGTGCTGCGAGCCTCCTCCTTCCCTGGAGTCGACCAATGAGCTTCTTCAAGGGCATGCTCGCGAACCTCGTGGGTGACACGGCCAAGCCGGAGCAGGGTCGCCCTGACACCGCGGTTCCGCGGTTCGTTCACTGGCTGCCGTACCGGGGCTACGATCCCAAGACCCATATCTATTACAACAGCGCCTCGCGCGGCTTCTTCCTCGAGGCTACGCCGATGATCGGCGCGACCGAGCAGAGCCACGAGATGTTGGCGCAGCTGCTGTCGGAAGGCATTCCGACGCCTGGTGCGCTGCAGATCCATGGTTGGATGAGCCCGCGGATCTCCGAGAAGCTCTCGCAGTGGTACATGCCGCGTTACTCCGCATCGGGCATCTACGAGCGGATGGCCCGGCATCGGACCGAGTATCTGATGGGCGGCGTCTGGAACTCGTTGTCGAACTCCGCGCCTTTCTGCCTGCGCAATCATCGGCTCGGCCTGTCCTACTCGACGCCGGAATCGAGCCGCGTGTCGAACGAAGAGATCGTCTCCGTCATGGAGGGGCTCATCTCGGCGCTGGAATCGCTCGGCGTCCATGCGCGGGCGATCGACCCCAAGGGTCTCATCTCGTGGATCGACGACATCACCTCACCAACGACGGCGCCCGGTGATGACACGATCACCTACAATCCTTTCGATCCAATCGCCGACCAGGCTGTGCGTCACGACCTCGAAATGAAGATCGAGCCTGACCGCATCCTGCTGCGTACCGAGCGTTTTCGGCCAACCGGCAAGACCGTCGAGAACGCGCCCGAGATCGGCGAGATCTATCCCGACACATTCGACGTGCGCTCCTTCTCGGTGCGCAACCTGCCACAGCGCTGGGCACCGTGGGACATGGCCAAGCTCATCGGCGACATGTTCGCCGACAAGCTGCGCATGCCCTGCCCGGTCTCGACGAACCTGTGCCTCGACTTCCCCGACGCCGAGGCCTCCGGGCAGCGCGCCGGCCGCAAGTTCATGCGCACCACCAGCCTTGCGGACTCCAAGTCGGCCCGCATGCTGCCGCAGCTCAAGGACCAGTCCGAGGAGTGGCGCTTCGTCAAGGATGAGCTCCGCCAAGGGCGCAAGCTGGTGCAGGCGTTCTACTCGGTCACCTCGTTCAGCCCCAAGGGCAAGGGCGACGCGAACGAGCGTATCCTGAAGTCGGTCTACCGGGCCGCTGGCTGGGACCTCCTCGACGATCGCTATCTGCAGATCCAGGGGCTGCTTGCCGCGATGCCGATGACGATGGCCAATGGCCTGTCGTTCGACCTCAAGAACATGAAGCGCCTCCGGACCGTCCTGACGACGACCGCCGCCAGCCTGATGCCGCTGCAGGGCGAGTATCTGGGCGGCAACAACCCCCACCTGATGCTGATCGGCCGGCGCGGACAGCCCTTCTTCTGGTCGCCGTTCGAGAACACCGCCGGCAACCACAACGTCGCTGTCTTTGGCAAGTCGGGCTCCGGCAAGTCGGTCGCGCTCCAGGAGCTCTGCTCGTCGATGGTCGGCGCCGGTGCCAAGGTCGTTGTGATCGACGACGGCCGCTCGTTCGAGCACTCCGCCAAGCTGCAGGGCGGCGCGTTCGTGGAGTTCACGATGTCGTCGGGCTTCTGCATCAACCCGTTCTCGATGATCGACCCGGCCCTCGCGGAAGCCGACGAGGACTACCGGATGGATTGCTTCGCGATGCTGAAAAGCATCGTGAACCAGATGGCCCGGCACATCGACAAGCTCAACGATACGGAGCGGGGCCTCATCGACGGCGCGATCAATGCCGTCTGGGCGGAAAAGGGGCCGAACGGCTCGGTCAACGACGTCATCGCTGCTCTGGATGACACCGGCAATCAGATCGGCATCGACCTCGCGATCGCTATGCGGCCGTTCTCGTCGAAGGGCACCTACGGGCGCATGTTCGAAGGCGAGGTTTCGTTCGAGCTCAAGAACAACCTCACCGTCTTCGAGATGTCCGATCTTTCGTCGCGCGAGGAGCTGCGCAGCGTCGCCCTGACCGCGATCATGTTCCTGGTCAGCCAGTCGATGCGCCGTGAGGATCGCTCGATCCGCAAGGCACTGCTCCTCGATGAGGCGTGGCAGATGCTCAAGGGCGGCTCGATGGCCGACTTCATCGAAGCTTATGCACGCACCTGCCGCAAGTACGGTGCGTCGCTGGTCACCGCGACACAGAGCCTCAACGACTATTACAAGTCGGACGGCTCCAAGGCGGCGCTCGAGAACTCGGACTGGTTCGTCATCCTCCAGCAGAAGGAAGAGACGATCGCCGACTTCAAGAAGCACGATCGCTTCCAGATGGACGATTACACCGATGCGCTGCTTCGGTCGCTGAAGCGCCAAGGCTCCGAATATTCCGACGTGATGATTAAGGGTCCGGAGACGTTGGCGGTGGGCCGGCTCGTCCTCGATCCCTATTCGGCGACCGTCTACTCCTCGTCACCGCTCACCTTCGCCGCGATCCATGACCTGCTCGAGCAAGGTCTGACGATGGAAGAGGCGATCGAGCGGGTCGCCTATCCCAGCAATCCCGAGAAATGGACCGATCACGGCGCGGACGACGATGCGCTGCCGATCGCCGCGGAGTGACCAGCATGGCAACCGTCCTTCCGATGCCCCGCAGCCGCCGCAAGGTCGACTACGGCTATGGCCTCTTCTTCGGCCTCCACATGGCGGGCTTCCTCGTCACCACCCTGTTGATGACATGGGGCCTGTTCGTGCTCTTCTTCGTCGCCATCGGCGGCTTCTCGCTCGATGGCATGATGAACCACGTCCAGAACCTCACCAGCCGCTATCTCGCGGCCGACGCCAGCCGCATCGACCAATTCAAGCTCGTCGTTGGCGGGGTGCACATCGTCCTCAGCGCAGCGATCATCTTCTTCCGGCGTCACGCCATTCTGCCGCGTGACCCGGCCGTCAAGGAGCCGCGCGCATGAGCGACAACCTCAGCCACTTTGATCTGCCACCCGAGCGCGATTACGAGCCCGAAGCGCGCACTCCCGCATCAAACCGGACGCCGGGGGCGACGATCACGGTAGTCGCGAAGCCCAAGGCGGTCTTCGCTGGCTATACCGCGCAGCAGCTGATCCTCGGCGCTGTCCTGCTCGTCGCGCTTCTTTGGGCGGTTTGGATCACGAAGGCGGTGACGGCGGAGAAGCCGCAGCATATCGTCAAGGCGGACCTCTCCAGGATCGTCGGCGAATATGTCCAAGCGCAGGCGCGCAGCGCGACGCCGCCCGACCAGGTGCAGGCGCAAATGCGCAGCTTCATGGCTACGCTCGACGCCGAACTCCAGCGCCGCGGTGCTGCCGGCCAGGTGGTGCTCGTCGGCGAGGCCGTGCTTTCGAAGAGCGTCCCCGACATCACCGCCGACGTCGCCAAGGCCGTCTATGCCTCTGGCGTGAAGACGCCGACGCCGGCGACGCCGACCCAGATGGGCGCGATGATGCAGGGGCAGGTTCCGACCAATCCGCCGGTTCAGATCGCGCCGGTCCAAACGGCGCAGGTCGCGCCGGTCGCAGCCGCGCCCAACCCGTTCGCCGCCATGCCGGTCCCGGCCGCAGCGCCGGACGTCGCTGCGGCCGATCCTTCCACCGCCGGAGCATCAGTCTCGTCCTTCGGAGGCCCCGGTGGCCAGTAACCCTGCTGCCCTCACCGGCCCGCAAGAGCGCTTTCGGCCACGCAAGCGGCTCTGGGCAGCGCTGGGACTCTTCATCGCGGGTGGCATGTCCTACAATGCCATCACCGAATGGCGGGACACCCACGGCCTTCTCATCAACGCGTCGGAGTCGCTGCCCAACTGGGCCTTCGTCATCCACAAGACCGCGTTGCCCAAGCGTGGCGAATACGTGTTCTTCGTGCCGCCCGCCGCACCCTTGGTCATCCGTCATTTCGGCGCCAAGAAGCAGATGTTCGGCAAGATCGTCTATGGCATGCCTGGGGACACGGTTGTCCATCGCGGCGCAGACGTGATCGTTGCCGGCCGTCTCGTCGGCCACATGAAGCCCCTCACCAAATCCGGCGAGACGCTGCTGGCAGGGCCTACGGGCGTGATCCCGGAAGGCTGCTACTACGTCGGCTCGCCCCACAAGGACGGCTTCGACAGCCGCTATGCCGCGATTGGCTATGCCTGTTCGAACAAGATCGTCGGCGTCGGGCAGCCAATCCTGTGAACCGCGCGCTCGAGTCCGTCGCGATCGTCGCGCTGTTGTCGGTGTCGCTCACCTCGGCGACCCGCGCGCGCGACCACGGCGTTGTCGGGCAGGCCTTTCCGATCATCGAGCCGGATCTGATGGCGACGATGGAAGGAAAGCTCCAGCGCCTGCAGGCGAGCGGTGGGATCGACCGCATGAACACCGAGTTCGCGCGCCGTGCCGAGGCGCGTGTGCGTCGCCCCAAGCCCGTCGCCGGCATCTCCGCTGCGACCGAGGCGCGGACCTGGGCCTATGATCCGACGATCATCATCGAGCGCGACGTGCAGGACCAGAAGGGCAATTACATCGCTCGCGCCGGCCAGTCGGTGAACCCGCTCGACTTCACCGCCGTCCGACAGGCCCTCGTCTTCGTCAACTGTGACAGCAAGGCGGAGATGGATTGGGCGACCAGCCAATACAGCGATCTCAAGGCCAAGATCATCCTCGTGAATGGCTCTCCCATCGAGGAGATGACGGCGCGGCAGCGTCGCTTCTACTTCGACCAGGAGGGACGCCTCACGGGCAAGCTCGGCGTCCGACATACGCCTGCGGTCGCGGTCCAGGACGGCCGGATCATGAAGCTCACCGAAATTAAGCTCAAGGGGAACAGCTGATGCCGCTGTGGCTCGACCTCATGAAGACGCCGATGGCAGCGCCGGAGACGGCCGATCTGCGTGGCATGCGTCGTACCTTCCAGATCCTCTGCGTCGCCTCTGCGCTTGGGGTGCTTTCGATCTCGCCGCTGGTCCGCCTCTTCGGGCCACCCGCGTCGTTCACGGTGGCAGCTCTTTTGCTCACTACCGCGCTTCACACCGCGCTGTACGTCTACCGGAAGAACCGTGCGGACAACGCTTTCCTCGACGCCGCCACCTCGTCGGACGACCCTGCGTGAGGACGCTGCGTCTCCTCACCTTCGCGCTCTTTGCCCTCGTCATGTCGATGATGCTGAGCCCGCGCGCGGAGGCGCAGTCGAAATGTACGGGCAAGTTCGTCAATCCGATCACCGACGTCTGCTGGTCGTGCCTGTTTCCCCTCTCCGTGGGTGCATTGAAGATCTGGCCGAGTACGCGCCCGGACACAGATAACCCCAGCCTGCCGGTCTGTGCATGCGGCAGCCCGGTGCCCCGTATTGGCATCTCGGCCGGGTTCTGGGAGCCGGTGCGTCTCGCTGACGTGTCGACCAAGCCGTGGTGCTTCGTGAACCTGGGCGGCACCAAGATTTCGCCCGGCTTCGATATCGGCCAAGGGCAGCTGTCAGGTCCGTCACAGACCGGCGGGAACGGCCAGAATACGTCTAAGTGGCACGTCCACTGGTATGTTTATCCCCTCCTCTACTGGATGGAGATCCTGGCCGACTTCGCCTGCTTCGAGCAGTCGTCGTTAGACATCGCCTACATGACAGAGGTTGACCCGCTCTGGCAGGATGACTCGCTGACCGCGCTCATCAACCCCGAGGCGGTGCTCTTCTCGACACCCATCGCACAAGCAGCCTGCGCCGGCGATTGCATCGCATCCACCGCGAAGCTGCCGCTCGATGCGACCTTCTGGTGCGCCGGCTGTCAGGGGCCGATGTACCCGGTCAACGGCAACATCTCGGCGTCGATCGGCCATGTGCAGGCGTCACGCCTCGCGCTCGCCCGCTTCGCCTTCAAGATTCACCGCGAAGGGCTGGCGTGGGGCACGATGGGCTCCAAGGGCCTGTGCAACAAGTATCCGATGCCGGTGCTGCGTAAGCAGCAATACCGCACCCAAATGGTCAATCCGATCCCGACGGTCAGTGGCAAAGCCGCCTGCCTGCCGCTGGGCGGCTCGACCATGCCGCCGCAGGCAGGCCGCTCATTCCCCGTGAAGGGGGAGGACATGGGCTACCTCGTCTGGCGCAAGCGCAACTGCTGCGTGCTCTGAGGAGATACGATCATGCGCCGCATAACCATCGTCATCGCCGCTCTCGCCGGGTTCGCCGGCATCCAGGCGATCGCGCAAACCGTCGACGGTCTCGACCTCGAGGCGATCAAGCGCCGCTCGGCCGCCATGCAGGGCGATGCCGAGACCTTCGCCGAGCACGTCCGCAACCGCGGTGACGCCTTCCGCGAGGACGCGATCGCCGTGCAGGCAAAGGCTACTGGCAATCTTGTGAACCTCGCCAAGGCCGACCTGCCGACCAACGGCGATGGTGCCTTCGACTTCGATGAGATCATCAAGGGCGCTAGCCAAAATGTCGCAACGTCGCGTGGCGATGCGCCGCAGTTCATTGCCTTTGCGAGCCTGTCGATGCCCGTTCCCGCGCTGCGTCAGCTGATCGCGGACACCTCGAAGGCCGGCGGTGTCGTCGTTTTCCGGGGTTTCCCCAACAACTCGATGAAGGCGTTCAGCGCCATGCTGAGCAAGGTCGTGAACGACAAGGACCAGCTCGCCAACGTCGGTATCGACCCCCGCCTGTTCCGCGCCTTCGACGTTCAGGCGGTGCCGACCTATGTCGCCGTCTCGTCCGACTTCGATCTGTGTTCGGGTCTGTCGTGCAAGAGCCAGGTGCCGGCGCACGATCGCATGACGGGCAACGTCTCGGTCCGCTATGTGCTGGACACCTTCGTGGCGGAGCACGGCCCCGGCGCTGGTGTCTCCGCCGTTGCGCTGCGCAACATGACCAAGGGCGCCTAGGTGAAGCGGGTCGCCTTCTCTCTGCTGCTCGCGATCGTTGCCGGCGCGGCGAGCGGCGTCGTCGCGCAGACGACGATCGAGGAGGCACGGAAGCAAGGCGCGGATCTCGGCAAGACGATGCGTGCCGACGAAAGCCTTGGCCCGAACGATGCCAAGCTGGCGCAGCTGCCGGGCTATGCCGGCACGGATTTGCCCGAGAAGGTCTACTTCGACGATCCGGATCGGCTCGCAGCCGATGGTGGCGCGAAGGCGGGAACCGACGATGCGTTCGGCACGGTCACCGACAAGGGGCGGACCCGGCCGCGGTTCAGCAACGCAGAGATCCTCGCGGCTACTTCGCGCGGTTCCGCGATCGAGAAGGATCCTGAGGCCTACCTTGGCGGCCAGAGCATCGGCGGGACAGAGGGCACTTGCACCCCGCTGCCACCGTCGGTGGGTGGCAAGGGCTATTATGAGGCGACCTGCAACCAGGGCGCGAAGGTCACCGAGGCGACCGAGAGCTGCCGTGCCACCATGGTGCCGCATGTCGTGAATACCTCGCGCTGGTTCTACTACGGCGCCACCCCCGACAAGCAGGAGGGGATGGGCTTCGCCCGCGCGAGCACGATGCAAGCGAAGGTCGCGGCCGGCGTGTGCCGCACAGAGCCGGTTTCCAAACACGTGTGCGATGCGCAGATCGACCTTGGCGCGGGCGGCACGAACGTCGAGGACTATCGCAAATATTGTAAGAGCAAGCAGGGCGGCACCGCGCAGCTCTACTCGTGCTCGACCGAGATCCCCCAGGGCGAAATCCCGTCGCACTGGAATTTCAAGACCAACACCGTCTTTTTGAAGAAGGAAGGCGAGACCAGCGTCACGGTTACCCGCAATGAGGGAATCTGCCCGGCGCTCGGCGCGGATGCGAGCTGCGTGCCGCAAGCGGCCGAGGTCTGCACCGAAGGCCCCGAAACCAGGGTCATTGAGGGCGTGCCGGTCACTCAGAGCTGCTGGGCCTGGTCGCGCACCTTCACCTGCCAGCGTCTTACG
>Ga0114970_10003651_pt1 | contig 11249 bp, 2 predicted proteins | sample M_140205_XF_Meta_FD_87030 | JGI IMG/M metagenome (GOLD analysis project Ga0114970, IMG submission 87030) | Freshwater microbial communities from Lake Montjoie, Canada to study carbon cycling - M_140205_XF_MetaG | ecosystem: Environmental > Aquatic > Freshwater > Lake | place: Lake Montjoie... | reverse complement strand
TGATCTTTGCGACCGGTCTGACCGGTGGCACCAGCGCACTGACCAAGGCAGGCAGCGGCACGCTGACATTGACAGGAACCAACACCTATGGCGGTCTGACCGCGGTGACCGGCGGCACGCTGCAAGTGGGCAACGGGACGATTGGAACGTTGGCCACGACGACGGCAAATCTGTCCTCGGGTGCCACGTTGAACTACAACACGCCTGGAGTCTCGGCACTAACGAGCCTGACGGGAGCGGGTAACCTGACCCTCACGCAGGGCACGCTGAATCTGAGTGGCACGAACGGAACGTTCTCCGGAGCTACGGCAATCAATGGCGGCACGCTGAATTTTGCCAAGGACTCGCTCGGCACTTCGAGCATCACCTTCGGCGGCACCACCGGAGTGCTGCAGTATGCTTCCAGCACCACGGGGCCTAATGATCTCTCCAGCCAGATTCAGACCATCACTACGGGCAAGGTGGCGATCATTGACACCAATGGCAACACGGTCAGCTACACTGCGGCGGGCATCACTGGAGCCGGTGCCTTCACGAAGAATGGCACGGGCACGCTGACACTGGCTGGTAGCAACGGCTACACTGGAGCGACTACGGTCAACGCTGGCACGCTCCAGATCGGCAACGGCACCACAGGCACCTTCGGCACGAGTGCATCAGCCACGACAATTGCCAGCGGCGCCAAGTTGACCTTCAACACGGCAACAGCCACCACCTCCACACTTGCGGCCGCTGTCACCGGAGCTGGCACCCTTGAAGTTGCCAACGGTACCGTCATCCTGACCGGAGCCGACAGCGTGGCAATAAACACCGTGTCCGGCGCGACTGCTGTCTTGCAAATCGGTAACGGCAGTACGACAGGCTCTGTCGCTGGCAACATCGGCATCACCGCCAACGGTGGCACGGTGACGTTCAACCGCTCTGATGCCTACAATTACACAGGCCAGATCAGCGGTACGGGTGGCAAAGTGAATGTGACGGCAGGTTCTCAATTGGTGCTTACCAACACTAACACCTATACCGGCACCACGACGGTGGGCAGCGGTGCGACAATGAAGCTTGGCAATAATGGTGCCACTGGCTCGATCACCAGCGATGTTAGCCTAGCTTCCAGCAGCAGTGTGCTCAATTTCAACCGCAATAACGCATACACTTTCACCAACAACATCACCGGCTCGGGTGCTGTAAACGTGACCTCAAATGGCGTGATTACCCTGAATCCAGGAACTGCCAACACCTACACAGGTGGCACCAACATCCTGTCCGGCACGATTAAGATTGGTGCCAATAATGCACTGCCAACCACTGCTGGAACCGTCACTCTCGGTGGCTCTGGCACCGCTGGCACGCTGGATCTCAACGGATTCAATCAGCAGTTGGCAAACATCGCAGTCGCTGGTGCTGCCGTGGCTAACAATCAAACCATCACGAACAACGGCGGAGCCAACTCGACGTTGACGTTCCTTGGCAATGGCACCTTTGCCGGCAAGATCCTTGATGGTGCAAAGAAGGTGGCTCTGGTGGTCAATGGTAGTTCCACGACTCTGAGCCTCACCAACAGCAACAACACCTTTACGGGTGGTGTGGCAATTAACGATGGCACGCTGACGTTCTCCAATAACGCGCTCGGCACCAGCTCCATCACCTTCGGTGGCGGCACTCTGCAGTATGCTTCGGGCAACACTCAGAATGTCTCGGGTCGCGTCACGGCCATCTCTACTGGGATTGTTGCCAAAGTGGATACGAATGGCAACGACGTCCTTTTCGACTCCGGACTCACGGGTCTGGGTGGTCTGGCCAAGTCCGGCGGCGGCACACTGACGCTCTCTGGAGCCAACAGTTTCACAGGTGGCACCACTGTGAATGCGGGAACCATCAGCTTGGGTGTTAATGATGCAATGGCCAACACGGGTGCCGTCACCATCAACGCCACAGGTGCCGTGTTTGACATCAACAGCCGCACGGACACTGTCGGAGTTGTCACCTTGGTGGATGGCTCTATCACTGGCACCAGCGGTGTGCTGTCTGGTTCGAGCTATGACGTGCGCAAAGGCACCATTTCGGCCATACTCGGCGGGGCTGGTGTTTTGACCAAGAGCACTTCTGATACTGTGACCCTGTCCGGTGCCAGCACCTACGGTGGCGGCACAAACCTGCAGGCCGGCACATTAAATCTCAACAATGCCTCCGCCATCGGTACAGGAACGCTCACAATCACAGGCGGCGTCTTGGACAATACCAGTGCCGGGGCTATCACCCTCACCACCAACAACGCTCAGAACTGGAATGCTGATGTGGTCTTCACTGGAACGCAAAACCTCAACATGGGTTTCGGTGGAGTGACAATGGATAACAGCCATCAGGTGACCGTGACCGCTGGGACGCTGATTGTGAATGGAAATATTGCGGGCTCCACTTTCGGTCTGACGAAGGCCGGTGTGGGCACGCTGGTGTTGGGCGGAGCCAATGGTTACGATGGTGGCACGACGGTCAATGCAGGAGCACTGAATGTCAGCAGCATCGGCAATTTGGCATTTGGCAGCAATTTGACCATCGGCGCTTCTGGTTCTTCGGCTTTTGCCAATAGTGACCAAACGTTGGGCGCAGTCACTAATGCAAACACGGCGGCCAGCAGTCTGAATTTCACTGCACTGACTGGAACCACTGCCTTTACGAGTCTGACCGGTGCAGGAAGCACAAACATCGTGAACAACGCCACAATTGGAACCTTCGACACCGGCACGCTGACCGTCGGCGCATTGGGCACGTTTACGACGGTAACCAGCGGCACCTTAAACCTCAATGGTGCCACCAGTTCCATAGGCACTCTTAACGGCGGGGCAATTAACCTCGCCACCACGGCGCTCACGATCAATGATGGTAACAGCAGCGGGATCATCGCTGGTGCCAACGGCAGCTTGATCAAGGCTACGGGCGGAACGCTAACCTTGAGCGGGGCGAATACCTATGGTGTCGGCACGGCGATTAATGCGGGAACGCTGAACTTCACGAATGGTGCCTTGGGCAGCGGTGACATCACCTTCGGTGGCGGCACCTTGCAATTTGCCACGGGCAACACCCAGGACATCGGGTCCCGCATCAAAAACAGCGGCAGTGCTGTTACGCTGGATACCAATGGCAATGCGACGACCACTTTTGCTGGATCTCTGGCCAGCAGCAACACAGGAGGTCTGACCAAGACTGGTGCAGGAACATTAATTCTAGCGGGTGCCAATGGCTACTCTGGCACGACTACTGTTACCACGGGCACTCTCCAGGTTGGCAACGGCACCACCGGAAGCATCGCCAGCAATTCGGCATCAGTTGGTTCCGGTGCAACGCTGAACATCAACACTGCCGTAGCGACAAATACGACATTAAATGATGCCGACGGCCTGAACGGTTCTGGATCAGTCACAATTACTAAAGGCACAATTAACGTGACCGGGGCTACCAACAGCTTCAGTGGAACCATCGGAATCGCTGGCGTTCTAAACGTCACCGGCGGGTTGGGATCGGTTGGAGCGGTGGTCGTGAACAACGGCGGCGTGCTCCGAGGTAATGGCACGTTGGGTGATTTGGCTGCTCAGCAAGTCACGGTTGCCAGTGGCGGCACCCTGACAGCGAATGCTGGAGGCGGCAGCGCCCTGAGCTTGAGCAATGTGGTCTTCCAAGGCACCACGACCAATTCTGGCTTCATCAACGTCGCTGATGTCACCAGTGGCGTCACCGCCGCCATTCTCAAAACTGCCGGCACTGTCAATAGTCTGGTGACCGCTGGAACTGGCTCGGTGAAGATCACCGTTGGAGGCACCAATATCTTTGTCAACGGCAGTTCCTACAAGCTCATCGAATACACAGGTTCGATCACGAATGCAGACTTTGCATTGAATGCAACGATTGCGGGATTGGGTGCGCGCCAGACGCCGACTTTGGATTTCGGCACGACCGGTCAAATCCGCATGCTAATTACTGGTGACTCACCGGTTTGGACCGGAATCACCAGCGGCGAATGGAGCACCAACGCGATTGCGGGCTCCAAGAACTGGAAGCTGCTGGTTGCCGGTACACCTACCGACTTCCTGACCACCGACCAAGTCTTGTTCGATGACACGGCCACTGGCACGACGACGGTTGACATCACCGATGGCACTACCGGACCGTCCAATGTTCTGCCATCGAGCGTTACGTTTAATAATAGCTCGTTTAATTACATTCTGAATTCCTCCAACGGCAGCGGCATCGCTGGCACCACGGGTCTCACGAAGAACGGCACTGGCACCGTGACCATCAATACTGTCAACAGCTACACCGGTGGCACGACGATCAATGCGGGAACAGTCATTGCGGGTAGCAGCACCGCGCTGGGTTCGTCCACAGGCACCCTAGTCATGACCGGTGGCACGCTTGATTTGAACAACAACAATCTGGGCGTTGGCATCCTCTCCGGCACCGCTGGCGTCATCACCAATAATGCCGCCGGCACGAAAGTTTTGACCGTCAACTCCACCGGCAGCAGCGGTGAAACTTTCGCTGGAACCTTGGCGGACGGCGGCAGTGGTAAGATTCTTGGTCTTACCACCACGGGCACCGGCACCCTGACGCTCACCAGTGGCAGCAATGCCTATACTGGATCCACCACGCTGAATGGTGGGACGTTGAATTTTGTCAGCGGAGCTTTAGGCGCAACTGGCAACATCTCCTTTGGTGGCGGCACTCTGCAGTATGCCACGGGCAACATCCAAGACATTGGTTCCCGCATCAAGAACAGCAGTAGCGCCGTTATGTTGGACACCAATGGTAATGCTTCCACAACCTTCGCGGGTGGAATAGACGGCACCAACACCTCCGGCTTGACCAAGCTGGGTGGTGGCACGTTGGTCCTTGCGGGTGCCAATAACTATAGCGGCCTGTCCACAGTGAGCTCTGGAGCATTGCAAATCGGTGACGGTAGTAACAGTGGCAACCTCACAGGCGGTGGAGGCGCATCCTTGGCCGGCGGCACCAGTTTAATATTCAACACCAGCTCGGCTACAGCATCTTCACTTGCGAGCCTCACGGGTGCAGGTGACCTGACCATGACTCTGGGAACACTCAATGTGACAGGTAACAACACCGGCTACACGGGCACCACAACCATCGGCGGTGGCACACTCGGCTTTGCCAACAACTCATTGGGCACTACTGGCTCAATCAACTTCACGGGGACATCTGGTGCCCTGAAGTATTCGTCAGCCAATACACAGGACGTGTCGAATCGCATCAACATCAGCGGCGGAGCGACTGGTATCATCGACACCAATGGTAATAATGTCACGTTTGCTACGGCTCTGGCTAACAGCGGAACGGCAGCGTTCACCAAGAACGGACTCGGCACTCTGATCCTGTCCGCTGCAAACAACTCCTACACGGGAGCTACGACCATCAACGGCGGAACTCTTCAGATCGGCACTGGTGGTGCAGCAGCCATGGGTAGCAACTCGGTGATTCTGGGTGGTGGCACACTTGATTACAACACCACGACAGCTTCGGCCTCCACAACCATTTCGGGCACCGGTGACGTGACGGTGAGGGCTGGAACCCTCAGTATTACTGGCACAGGTTATACTGGCGCGACTAGGATCAACGGCGGCACGCTGAAGTTCACGGCTACTTCGCTCGATAGCTCGACGATCACCTTTGGCGGCGGCGTGCTGCATTATGACACAGGCAACACCCAGGATGTGTCCTCCCAGATTCAATCAATCACCACCGGAGTGACGGCAATCATCAACACCAATGGCAACAGTGTGAGTTACGCCAATGGCCTGACGGGACTTGGGGCATTCACCAAACAAGGTGCTGGCACTCTGACCCTAGCTGGTGCGAACACTTACAGTGGTGCCACGACTATCGCTTCGGGCGGTGGCACCCTGCAAATCGGCAATGCCGGTTCTGGTAGCCTCACTGGTGGCACAGCTTCCATCGCATCTAGCACAACCCTCCGCTTTAGTGGTGGCGCTGGCTCAACCCTGACCGGGCTTAGTGGTCAGGGTGCTTTGCAGTTGACCAGCGGCAGCTTGGATGTCAGTGGCAACAACACTTCCTTCACTGGCCCCACCACGATTAGTGGCGGCACATTGACTTTCGGAACTAACTCACTGGGCACAACGGGCGCTTTCAATTTCACTGGTAGCCTCGGTGTGTTAAAATATGCCTCCGGCAACACTCAGGACCTGTCCACAGGTAACCGCATTTCGATTGGATCTGGCTCGACAGCCATCATTGACACCAATAACAATTCCGTGAGTTTTGGAACGGCGGTCGGCGGCTCCTCGACTGGCGGATTTACCAAGAATGGCCTTGGCACCTTGACGCTGAATGCCGCCAGCAACTACACGGGTCTCACTACCGTTCAAGGTGGTGAACTGAAGTTTGGCATCACCAATGCGGTGAAGAGTGGCAATGCGATCACAGTGAACGACCAACTTGGCGGCACAACGCTGCTCAACCTCAACGGATTCAACGCCACGGTTGGCTCCCTCACTCTTGGTGGTGTCGGCGCGACCGCCACCAGTGTGAACAATGTCTCCACTGGCGCTGGCACTCTGAATCTCACTGGCAACGTGACCTACGATGCCACCAACAACCCGCTCGGTTCCACGATCAGCGGCAAACTAGACCTTGGCACAGCGACACGGACCTTCGCAATTGCGGATAGCACTAACATCAGCACAACGAGCGAACTCACCGTGAGCGCCGTCATTAGCAATGCCAGTGGCACTGCGGGTGTAACCAAGACTGGCCTTGGCACCTTGGTTCTCTCTGCTGCCAATACCTACAACGGTGCGACTACCATCTCAGGCGGCACACTGCAACTCGGTAGCGGCACCACAACGGGGGCACTCAATACTGCCAGCGCCATTTCTGTGGGATCAGGTGCCACCTTTGCGGTCAACCAGACGGACGCAGTTACCCAAGGAACCGACTTCGGCGCCATCTCCGGTGCAGGCAATTTCGCCCAAACCGGCTCAGGCAGCATGACGCTCAATGGAACAAGCATCTACTCTGGCACCACTAGTTTGAGCAACGGTCAATTGCACTTCGCCGCCAGCCAGACGAGCACGTCCTCCATCAATGTGGCTGAGTCTTCCGGCACACTTGGCTCATACAATGCTGGATCCAATAGCTTCACCGGCCAGAATGCCGCCGTTCTCTCTGCGGCGAGTGGCGTCACCCTTGGCAGCGCATCAAGCACGGTTACGATCGGTTCCGTCGGTGGTGATGTGGGCATCTTGGCGCCTGGTGCTTCGCTGGGGGCTAGCAACGGTAGTCTGACCATCGGCAAAGATCTCGTGGTGAACTCCGGCATGCTCGATCTGGGAATTACGAGCCCGACTGTGGCGACTCTGATCACCTTCACGAACGGTGTTTATACTTTCGGTGGATCTACTTACAACACGGCTGGCGATCTCTTTAATCCTAACTTCGGCGGTGCGAGTGCAAACGCAGCCAATGCTGCTGCTGCAAAGGCGATCTGGGATGTGGCTCCTTCCGCTGCGAGCAACCATGACTTCATCAATGTCACCGGCGCGCTCACCCTGAACAGCGGCAGTAAAGTGCATGTGTTCACAATCGGCTCACCTACCTACAATTATGGCCAAGTCTTCAACCTGATTGATTGGAGTTCCGCGAGCATGACAGGCTTCAACCCCGGGACCGGATTCTCCAGTGGGGGTAGCTTCGGTGACTTCAACTTGGCGACTTTGGGTGGAGGACTTGCTTGGGACACCAGCGCCTTTGCTTCCAACGGCATCCTTGTCGTAGTCCCCGAGCCTTCCCGTATGCTGCTGTTGATGTTTGGCCTCCTCGGCCTCTTCTTCCGCCGTCGCCGTCGTTCCAACTCCATCTGATCGGGAGTTGGTTACAGTTCACAAAAAACCGGTCCACCTTCAGGGGGGTGACACTTTTTTTGTGATCTCGTTCCATCAGCCTGGCAGCAGCCGCGCGGAGATGCTGTGTCCGAAGTGCAGCAGCTTTTCTTTCTCCGTGGTGGTAAAATCATACGGCACTAGCTTGCCGATGCCCAAGGTGCCACACAGGCGCTCGCCGTCCATCACGGGTACGGCCAACGTCCCTTGCACCTGCGTCTGCTTCGCGCCCGGTTTGGCTACGCCGGAGGTATCTGTCTGCAAATTGCACATTTCCACCGGCTCTTTTCGCTCTGCTGCCACGCCTGCGATGCCTTTGCCCACCGGAATCGACTGGATGATCGGCATCAGTGCCTCCGGGATGCCTTGATGGGCCACCAGCTTGAGATGTTTGTCCGCAGGATCCAGCCGATGCAGCGTTCCTGTTGTACAGCCAAATTCAGCAATCGTTTGAGCTAGAAAATCAGTCCAGGAAAAATCGGTAGTGGTGCTCATGGTGGAAGGGCTTGGGAAATAAGATTTGTCGTTGTCGGGGCGCAGCGAGGGAGTTATTCTCGCGCCATCTTCGTTTCTGTCATGAAATCCTGCTCTGCTTTTCTTGTCCTTCTTTGGCTGACATCTGCCTCCGCGCAGCCCGCTGCTCCAGTGGCCACGCCAATTTTTGCCCGCAGTACCTACCACGAGGACAAATCACACTCCGAGACAGTCGTGGACAAGACCACCAACGAACTCACCGAGGCAACTTACAGCGCTGCGGGTGCCCTCATCGCTAAAAAACATTACCTCCTCAACGAACGCGGCTTGCCCACGCAGGGCCACATCTACGATGGACGTGGCAACCTTGTCGCCCGTTCCCAAGTGTATTTCGACGAATTTGGCCGTGCCAAGGAAATGCGCTCCTTTAACCTCCAGGGCCAGTGCTACCAGCAGGTGCTCTATGAATATGGAGCCGATGGCAAAGCAAAGCCCCCCAAGGTCATCAATGTCAACCCATCCGCGACTCCCTCGATGAAGCCCGGAGTCATCGACTTCACGCAACCCACCGCGCCTCCAGGCCAGACGATGCCGCAGCAGGCTCCCAACACCGCACCGCAGCCTGCTCCTGCGACACCACAGAAAAAATCCTTCTTTGGCCGTCTCTTCGGCAAAAAAGACAAGCCATAGCGCCCCGCCCGGATGGAATCCCCCTCAACCGGCCAGCGCTGGATCAGTCAAAGCGAGCCCGAACTCGGCCTCGGCATCATCACTAGCGCCGAAGGCAACTTCATTGACCTACGCTTCCCCGCAGCAGGTGAAAAACGCCGCTACGCACGCAACGGTGCCCCGTTGCGCCGCGCCAGCTTCCAGGCAGGGGACACGCTCACGCATCGCGACGGCTCGAAGCATCCCATCGCCTCCGTCACCTCTCAGAACGGCGTTTTGACTTACCACTGCGGCCCCCGCAGCATTCCCGAGTCCGAACTCGCCGACACCCTCAGCCTCGGTGGCCCGCAGGAGCGCCTCCTCGCTGCGAACATCGACGATCTACCAACCTTCGCCCTCCGTGCCGAAGCCGTCGAATGGCGCTGCCGCATGCAGGCCTCGCCCGTGCGTGGCTTCATCGGTGGTCGCGTTGATCCCATCCCGCATCAGATGTCCATCGCGGCGGATGTCACCGGTCGCCTCCTGCCCCGCGTCTTGCTGGCCGATGAAGTCGGCCTTGGCAAAACCATCGAAGCTGGCCTCATTCTTCACCGTCTTCACCTCACCGGCCGCGCTTCACGCATCCTCGTGCTTGTGCCCGATGCCTTGCCGCACCAGTGGTTTGTCGAACTCCTGCGCCGCTTCAATCTCATGTTCAGCCTCTTCGATGAAGAACGTTGTGCCGCCATCGAGGCAGGTGACCCCGAGTGCAACCCCTTCCTCGATAGTCAGCTCGTCCTTTGCCCGCTTTCGCTGCTCAGCGGATCGTCCAAACGTGCGCTGCAGGCCGCCAAGGCTGCCTGGGACCTCCTCATCGTCGATGAAGCCCACCACCTCGAATGGACCGTCGAAACACCCGGCGTCGCCTATCAAGTTGTCGAAGCCATTGCCCAACGCGTCCCCGGCGTTCTCCTGCTCACCGCCACCCCGCAGCAACTCGGTGCCGAAGGGCACTTCGCCCGCCTCCGTCTCCTTGATCCCAACCGCTACGGCGATCTGAACGAGTTCCTCACCGAATCCACCCGCTACGAGCAAGTCGCTCGTGTCGTCGATCTCATCCTGCAAAGTACGACGGACACTCCTGTCCGTCGATCCGAGCCCCTCCAGCCCTCCGACCTCGCCATCTTCGCCAGCCACTCCCCGCGCGTTCAACAGCACGCCGCCCAGCTCACCGCAGGCGATGAATCAGCCCGTCAGCGCCTCGTTGCTGACTTGCTTGACGAATTCGGTACCGGCCGCGTCATGTTTCGGAACACTCGTGCCGTCATTCAGGGATTCCCACCCCGCCAATGCCATACCTGCCTGCTTGGCATCGAGCCAAATTCGACTGCTGAAGACACACTCATCCGCTGGCTTGCCGCGAAGCTTCGTGAACTTGGTGAGTCCAAAGTACTGCTCATCTGCCGCACTCGCAAACTTGCTGAAGACATCCACGAGCGCCTGTTGCGCGAGATCAATGTGCATGCCGTTCTCTTCCACGAAGGCCTCACCTTGATGCAGCGGGATCGCCACGCCGCCGCCTTTGCCGATCCTGAAGGTGCACGCTTGCTCATCTGCTCCGAAATCGGCAGCGAAGGCCGAAATTTCCAGTTCGCCCAGCATCTCGTGCTGTTTGACCTGCCACGAGATCCCGAACTGCTCGAACAACGCATCGGTCGCCTCGACCGCATCGGCCAAAAAGGCATCATCAACATCCACGTGCCCTTCATCGCCGGCACCGAGGGCGAAATTCTCGCCCGCTGGTATCACGAAGGCCTCGACGCCTTCGAGCATAGCCTGCAAGGAGCCACGCAGTTACTCCACAGCTTCGCGGACGAAATCGAAGCCCTCTGCGCCAAATTCAACAACGTCAAACTCGACAGCCTCATCAAACGCAGCCGCAAACTGCGTCTCGAAGTGCGTGCCAAACTCGAACGCGGCCACAACCGCCTCCTCGAACTCAATTCCTGCAAGCCACGCCTTGCTGCGCGTTTAATTGAGCGCATTCGCGATGTCGATGCTGGCCTAGACTTCGAGCGTTTCTTCATCCGCCTGCTCGACCACTTCGGCACGCATGTCGAGGAAATGACCAACCGCACCTGGTACATCCGTCCCGACAATCTCATCACCGATGCCTTACCCGCATTGCCTGATGAGGGTCTCACATTCACGTTCGAC
>Ga0114970_10003650_pt1 | contig 11250 bp, 7 predicted proteins | sample M_140205_XF_Meta_FD_87030 | JGI IMG/M metagenome (GOLD analysis project Ga0114970, IMG submission 87030) | Freshwater microbial communities from Lake Montjoie, Canada to study carbon cycling - M_140205_XF_MetaG | ecosystem: Environmental > Aquatic > Freshwater > Lake | place: Lake Montjoie... | reverse complement strand
GGATACGCTGCACTGGCATTGTCTGCGCCTCGGTTGGCCTCGGATTACCTTAAAGGGGCTTCACAGTTGGCCGGACGCGGGTTTGAAGGGGCTGCACTGAGTGGAAGCTCCAGCAAGCTGACAAAAGCCCTGCTTCAAGGCGGCGAGAAAATCACCCTATCTCCGCGCTGGCCTAAGATGTTGGATTCAATGGCTGATTTTGCCAAATACACAGCGGAGACCGGCATTCGGTTTATCCCGTTGACGCTTGCCGCCGGCGCCCTTGCAGACGAGACGGCGGAAGAGCTTCAAAAAAGCTATGTCACTGGGTTGGTTTATGGCTTTGGAGGCAGATGGCTTGGATTAGCCACAGGCAAAGACCCAGGAAAACTTAAAGACCAGCAATTCCGGCAAGATTTTGATTACAATCGTGAGCTCAAAAAGCAGAGCCCAGAGACCCAGGCCAGGTACGAAGCTGTCCGAAGTTACGACAACGAGATCCAGCGCCGGCAGAACAACCTGGACTGGGCTGAAAGCCATCTACAGCAAACGGTCAAGGATGTTGGGATGGATAACGAGTTTTATCAAGAAGCCGTGGCCAACGTACTGCAAGCCAGGAAGAATTTAAAAAAAGCTCAAGAAGCATCTCCAGAGGAACGCGCCGCGTATCGCCGGCTAATGGGAAACGTTTTCTCCGACGCCTCGGCAGTTATAAACGGAACAGTGAAAGGCGGAGCAAACGTCAATATCGAGCTTCTCACCGAGGAGGAGATTGAGCAGAAGATGTTAGACGCCGGCGCCAGCAAAGGAATGACGCCCGAGTTTGCCAAGATGGCTGCTCGTCAACGGGGCGCCTATTTTGCGGACGGGGTTGTGACGCTTCCAAACGGCAACCAAGTTAAGGTTTTTGACCGGAATTCTGTCGTCATCAACCAGGATAAGATGCGCCGGAACCAAGAGTTTTCGGGCCGGTCATTTGCGCACGTTTTCCAGCATGAGGTCGGCCACGCCCTGGAGAATTTTCAGGAATACCGAGAGCTCAACCAAAGCGCCAGAGACGACCTGTTTGGCAAACAGCACAAGGGACAAAACGGCGAAATCTTGGGCGAAACGCCTGGACTGTATTCTGAGCAAGACCTGGTCGCGAATTACACCGAGACCTACATGGGCCGGAAGACCCCGCAACAGCAAGAAACCTGGCTGAAGCAAAACGGCCTCTGGGACTGGACCAAGAACGAGCCCAATAACAAGGAGATCGCGGAAGTCCAAAAGGAAGAAATCATCGCCGACCTAAACGCCAGGGGGCTCTCCGGAGGCATCAAATACAGCGCCAATAGCCCGATCCAAGCTGTCGTCGATTGGGTGACGGCCAAGCATGACAACAGCCGGCTCGCGCAGGCCATGAGAGACCTTTCCGGACTCGGAGAACCAGGGCCATTTCGCTCGGACTACACCGGCGCCCACTTTTCTCCAAAAATCCAAGAAGCGAACCGGCGCGCCCTCCAAGCTGCCGCGGACTTGAATGGCAACTTCAGGGCGCTTACCAAGATCCCCAAGCCAAAGATCTCCAGGGCGGACATTCTCCAGAATGCCAAGCTCCGAGAGCACTACATGACGGGCACGCAGTACTACAAAGAAGGCTTCATGGCCGTTGTGTACGACAAGAATGACAACCCTGTCCAGACCGTCATGGTGCAGAGCCCTGGAGCCAAAGAAGGCGAATGGCGCCATGCCGTTGACCAAAACGGAAATCCAACGCTCCAGCAGACTCGAGGATTTGGGACGCTCCCTTCTGAGCTTGGCGACATTAAAGCGGAGTGGACCGGCGATCCCCAGGCGGCGGCTGAAGGCGCTCCAATCAGCGTCCCTGAAGGAGGTCGAGTGGCCGTTGAGCGGAAAATTGTCGTGGATGAAAACGGCAAACCGGTCGAAAACGAACGCAAGACTCGGAAGATGCTGAGCAAGGCCCGCGCACAGATGTTCCGTGACGCCCTGGACAGCACTCCTGACCTTGGGGCGCCTGGCCGGATGCAGGCAGTATCCGAGGACGGGTTGACCTACAGGGGGCGCCTGACGCCTCTCCAGCGCAAGGCCATTCAAGACCTTCCGGAAGGCGTGATCCCGCTTTCCATAAAAGAGAAGTTCCTCAACCTCTCGGATATGATTGGCCAAGACGACGGCACTCCCGTGATTGCTGACTACGCGAACCGGATGGACGTCAACGGTAACTATGTTGCGTTCTCTCCAAAGTTGATTGAGTTCGTACCAATCGGTCTGCACTTCTCAAAAGCCGGCAACCTCCTGGTGACGACCATCAGCATCGATGGGATGCACGATAAGCTGAACCTCTGGAAGAAGTATATGCCAGAGCGCCTGGCGCCCTGGAATTACGACTCTGACGCGTTCATGCGCCAATTTGTGACCTACCTGGGCAACTGGGAGGCCGGCCTCGAGGCTCAGACTAGTCACGCCAACCTGGACGCAAATCCACAGATGGCCGACGCGAAAAAGAACATTTTCAACGATCTCCTTAATATGTTCGACAAGGAGACCAAGATGAAAAACCCGGATCGAACCAATCTTCCTAATGTGAAGTTGACGCCGGAAGAAAAAGCCGACGGGCTGTCCAGCGACCCAAATACTGTCGTTCGCAGCCGCCGCCTGGACTCGATTGCGTCAATGGAGGCAAGCGCCGGCGAGAAGTATCGCGTCCCGTACCAGTACGCCAAAAACAACTGGATGGCTGAAGGCGCTCCGGAGGTGTCGGTAGGGGCAGAAGAAAAGCCAGTCGGCCCAATTGGCATCGGCCTGGGGGCCGTTGGCGGGCAGAAAGACTTCTATTCCAAGGCCGGCGAGGTGCTGCTCTCTAAAATGCCGGAACGGGCTTCCTATGAGCAACTCAGGAACATGTTGGACCCAGCCCGCGGATCGGGCGTGAAGCGGGATGAGTTGAAGTGGAGCGGCATTCTGCCGTACATGGAGCGCGTCGCCCAAGAGAAGGGCCAAGTGTCAAAAGCGGATATCCAGAAGTTCCTTAAAGAAGGATACGGCGCCAAATTCACCGAGAAGACGATGAGGCAGTCGCAATCGTTTGAAGGTCAATTTTACAGCGAAGCTGAAGAGTGGGGCGGCACTGCAAAATTTGACACAATTGAGGAAGCAGAGAAATCTGCCATGAAGATGTTCGATTTGACCAAGGAACAAGCCGAGGAGTTTGTTTCTGAGACCAATCAAATTGATTCTGAGTACGGAGAAGACGAGACGCGGTATTCTCAATGGAAGCTTCCTGGAGGCAGCAATTACCAGGAGACGGTATTGCAAATGCCTGGGATTGATTTTGAATCAAGCCACTTTCCAGGCGTTCCAAATTATGTTGCGCATATGCGGACGCAGGACTTTGGAAATGGTCGCGTGATTGAAGAGGCGCAATCCGACTCGCATCAAGAGGCTAGAAAAAAAGGTTATGAAAGACTTCCAGACACTACAGGGTGGTACACAACGCCGTTTCCAAATGACTCAAATAGATTAAAAGTGTACGACAAAGATGGTATATTTATTACATCTCCTTTTACTTCTGATAAAAATAAAGCAATTGAATATGCGGCAACTCAAAGAAAAGATGGCGTTGCAGACGCTCCGTTCCGAAAAGATTGGCCGCTGCAATTGTTTAAACGTGCGCTCACAAAAGCAGTGGAAGACGGCAAGGAGTGGATTGGCTGGACTGGGGGCGAGGCGCAAGCTGAACGCTATGATTTGAGTAAACAGGTTGATAAAATCAAAGCTAGTCGAAAAGGAGAAGAGTATTTAATTTCAGCAATTAAGGATGGAAAGACTGTCAGTAGTGGTGAGTACAACCAATCTCAGCTTGCTGAAGTGATTGGCAAAGACCTTGCGAGTAAAATCATAGAAGACCATCAAGAAATTGAAGGGTACGATCCATCAAAAGGCATCTTGCGGCAAAGAATGGTAATGGGAGAACCGCTTCCCGGGATGGAAAATTATTATGATTTCGTAGACCCATCTGGAAGAGTTATTCAAGAATTGATTCATCTTCCTTCTGATGTTTCCAGAGAGACAATGGAAGAATACCTTCGTAAGCAATTTGCAGAAGAAGGTAATTACGACGATCCTTCTCAAACAAAAGAAACATCATATTCCGGGTTGGACTTAAAGGTTGGCGGCGAAGGTATGAAAGGCTTCTACGACACCATCCTGCCCAATGAGATCGGCAGGTACGTCAAACAGTGGGGCGCAAATGTTGAGCCGTCTGAAATAAAGGCACGATCCGATCACTATGCTGTAGAGGAGGGGAATCAGATTTGGAATGTTGTTAATGACAACGGAGCGGTGCTTGCGACTTACAATTCAACCACTCCAGAAAGAGCTAAAGAACTGGCTCAAAATTGGTTGGAATACAATTTAAGCAGATATCCTAACGCCACGCTTCAATCCGCAATTCAAAAAGACAATATTTCAAAAATCTGGAAGGTCGCAATCACTCCCGAGATGCGTGAAGGCGTCAAACGCGGGCAGCCGCTGTTCATGGCTGAAGACGACAAGGATTCTAGACAGCAACGAGCATCGTCCAGCCTGCGCGTTAAGATGACCAGGGAGGCGCTCACAGACGCGGCGTTGTCCCAGGCTAACTGGAAAGATTGGTACAGCGAGCACCAAGAGACGTTGGACAGCTTCTTTGGAGACAAGGCGCCACTATTCCAGAGCATCTTAGCAATTACCTCCCAGGCGGCCTCGGTAAAAGCCAACGTTGGCCTGGCGCTTAAAGCGTTTGGACAGCTCATGCGCGGCGATGAATTTACCGGATACCTGCCGGCGGTCATCAAGAACCTGACTAAGCTGCGCGATGAGACCGGCCCAGGTGGGCAAAAAATCCAAGCGTTTACGGCGGCCAACGAAGGCGACACTTACGCGGTTGTTGTGGACCGGCACATTGCCAGGCTGCTGTTCGGGGTAGACACGCCGACGCCAAAACAGTTTGCTAAAGCCTCCAAGATCCTCACAAACATTGCAAAAAAGATTGGCTGGACGCCGGCTCAGGTGCAGGCTGCACTGTGGGCTCACTCAATCGTTAAATCCGGAAAACAACCAGAAAGCTATGGAAACTACCTTAAGCGACTCGAATCCCAGGGAGGGATCACCAAACGAATTGGATCAATTGGCGAAGGAGGCCCAGGAACTGATGCTCCTGGCGGACAAAGGGGGAGATATTCTCCAAATGATGAAGGAAGCGCTCGCGGAGTAAAGCCGGTTCGGTTCATGGCTGAGATGCCATTGAGCAGTGCGGCTCAAGCTGAATTGTCGCCAGAGGAAAAACGCAAATACACCAATTTCAAAAAAGGAAATTGGACTGAAGTTCAAGACGCTCCGTCAATCACAATGCACGACCTGATTGGCAGAAAAGTATTCCCGTCGTTTGCAGACCTTACCAGTGGTGGGCGCATATATAAAGGCATTGACTCAAGCGAAATTGCTATTCCCATCGAAACTCACGGAGGTCCAGAATGGCCGTTGATTCAGCCTGAAAAGGTAGGGGAAGAAACTAACGTCTGGTCCAATCAAGGCGCAGGAGTTTCCAACACGAAAGCAAAGCGTGCAAATGAGGGCGCAATAATGCTGGTTACGACAATGGATAAAAATGCGCACATTTCTAATACTGAAATTGCAAACGCTATCATTGCTACAAATGTTGCATATGCTCGCGACAAGCGCATTAAACCAAATGAAGCCGAAGCTTTAGATGCTAGAATTAAACAAGAAATGCCTAATTTCCCGGGTATTCAGTCTCCAGAAATTAACGCTTACGTTAGTTCATTGCCTTTTCAGGGAGACAACAGTCGCGCAAGGCTTGCAAATGTTCTTTCACAAAAAGATGCAGAAGAACTAGGGGCAGTAAATGTGCAGCGTATTCTTGATGAAATGCGTGCGCCTTCTTATGAAGGATCTCGCCCCGGGGAGGCAGTTATGGCTATTGAATTAACTCCCGGTGCTCCTGTGTTGAAATTAGGAGAGCAGGGGACAATGACTCATCCTTCTTATCAATACGCAGTTCGAGGACGAGTAATTGGCAGGTTGGATCGTCCAATGCATTGGGAAATGATTTACGACGATTTTCTTAACGCTCGTCGAGCTGAAGGAAAACCAAAAGAAGGTGATCGTAGGGCTATTGACCTTGCAAAGCCGCTTCAATTAATCACTCAAGAAATCGCAGATCGCATTCCGCAAACAAAATATCAAAACATCAAGTCTGCAAGGCACGCTCAAGTTTTGATTAAAGCTGTAAATGGAGAATGGAGATCTTCAACTGGAAAAATTAAAGAAGGAGCGGTTTCTCCTGCTGATTTTATTAACACGCTAAACGGCAACGACGCTAAAATTGCTTTAGACAAATACACGTTGCCCGAAATTAAAGAAAAAATCAAAAAAGGAGAAATCACCCTTCATCAATTGGGCGATTCTCAAGTGTACTTTGCAACAAAGCCCGGAGATCCTGCAACTAGCTACGGCAAAGACCCGAAAGACTTTGGGTTTGGAGACAACGAGAAAACACTGTCGCTGGTGCTGAATGGCGAAAAAGGCACCGCAGGGATGGGCGATGCTATAGTAATGAAAGCATTGCAAGAAGGAGTGACTGCGTTGGATTGCTTTGCGGTAAAGAGCAGCAAGTACCCAGACGGGATGCTACCTGCTTTGTACGGACGCTTTGGTTTTGAGACGATGGGCGAAGTCCCATTTGATCCTTCGTATTACTCTAAGTTGGAGTTAGCCGACCTTGAACAGTTCTGGAAAAAGAACGGCTGGGATAAATCTACTGGATATCCTCCTGTCGTTCTGATGAAGTGGAAAGGCAATGATAAACAAAGACAATCCACATTATTCGACCTTGTTGGACAAGCTTCGGCAGGTATTCGGGGACGAGCTGAAGGACTTAAACGAGACGCAATGGGTGGTGATTCTGGGTCTACTGGAGGACAGAATGAAGGCGCACAAGGGAGACCTGTCGAAAGTGACTCTGGACGAAGTGGAGGGAGCGAGGGAGCTGCTCTACAAGGAATTCAGCTTAGCCGAGGTACAGTAGGGGCTGTTGAAGAGCTATTTAAGATGACTGCGGCAGAGCTTCAGAATCTCGGCATCAACCCGGGATCAGTAAACAAATCTAAAAAGTAATATGCCAAAATCCATAAAACTCTCCGTAGCCAAAGGCGACAAGTTTCCCGCATCCCGTGGGCAAAAATGGGAACTTTGGCAAAAACGAAGAAGCCTAGGAAAATGATTAAAGACCCCTCTGACGTAGTGTGCCTGGTTGTGGACAACGGGCTGTTTGTTGAACTTGCGTTAAAACTCAGTAAAACCTTCAAGAAGGTTTACTACTATTGCCCCTGGGAGGAAGCGTTTGCCAAGCTGAACACCGCATGGATCGGCAAGGGGTTGGACGGCCTGGAGCTGGTTGATTCCATCTACGGCCCGCATTTTGACGACGTCGATTTCTTCTGCTTCCCTGATATTTACTTTGGCTGGGAGCAGCGGATGCTGGACCGGATGGGCAAGGTTGTCTGGGGCTCTCGCTTAGGCGAGGAGATGGAACTGGACCGCGCCGGCATGAAGCGCATTATCGAGCGAACCGGCTTGCCTGTTGGCAAGTATTGGGAGATAACCGGCATGGACAACCTGCGTTCCTTCCTAAAGGAGCACGACGATGTTCACGTCAAGATCGACAAGTACCGCGGAACCTTTGAAACGTTCAAGGCGCCATCGTATGAAGAGGTAGAGCCAAAGCTGGACGAGGTCGAGTACAAGCTCGGGCCGCTCAAGCATGACCTCAAATTCATCGTCGAGGAAGACCTCCCCGACCGCGTCGAGTTTGGGACAGATGCCTGGACAATTGATGGCCAATTTCCAAATACGCTCATCTCCGGCCTGGAGATCAAAGATTGCGGATTCGCCTCCGTCTTCAAAAACTACGCCGACCTTCCGGAACCTTTAACTCGCTTTAATGAGGCGATGAAGCCGGTTTTCGAGGCTTACGGATACCGCGGCTTTTTCTCGACCGAGATCCGGATCGGGAAAGACATGGATCCCTACATGATCGATTTTTGCGCCAGGGCGCCGAGCCCTCCAAATGAGCTCTACCAGGAGCAGTATTCCAACCTGGCGGAGTGTATGTGGTACGGCGCCAATGGCGTTGTGGTTGATCCTGAGCCGACGGCCATCTACGGCGCCGAGATCATGCTCCACTCGTCCTGGGCGGACCAGAATTGGCAGAAGGTCAAATTCCCCGACGAGATTCGGGATTTTGTGAAGCTCCGGAACGTTTACAAAAACAAAGACGGCTTTTATTGCATCCCTCAGGACTGTGGGCTGCCGGAGATCGGCGCTGTTATCGGCCTGGGCGACACAATGGAAGAAGCGTTTGCGCACGCCCTCGAGAATGCCGAGCAGGTTGAAGGCTATTACCTCGAGTCAAAGAGCTCTGCCATTGAGCAGGTGCGAGAGCAGATCAAGGAAATGGAGAAGCTCAACCTCAGCGTGTTTAACGAATGAGGATCGAGATCAAGACCATTGACGCGTCGGCCATGCGTTATCCTACAGCCGGCGACTGGGAATGGCTCCCAGACGGCGCGCTGAAGATCACGGCGCCAGACTACGGCGGCCAGGATCAGAGCGCCCTTCTGGTGGCCCTACATGAACTGGTTGAGGCCTGGCTTTGTAAGCGCGACGGGATCACCGACGAGGAAGTCACCAAATTTGATACCGATCATCCCAAGCTCGAGGAGCCTGGCGACGATCCCAGGGCGCCGTACCACATTCAGCACCAGGCGGCCATGTTGACCGAGAAAACGGTCGCAATGTCATTCTCGGCTGATTGGGACGCCCATAACCAATGGGTCATCAACGCCGGCAACGAGGTTGAGCGCATCTACGACCGCGGCGAAAGCCGGAAGAGCCAAATCATGCTGGCCGGCCCGAGGTTTTGGGCGGAGCTGCACCTGTACGCGCTCCGGCACGAAGGAAAACCTAGGCTGATGCACCATTGGCTCCTGGACTGGATGGGAGACCTCCCGTTTGACGGGTGCCCGTGCAAAGCGCACCTGGAAGCCTTCCTAGCTGCCGACCCGCCGGACTACACTCGTCTGTTTGACTGGTCGGTGCGTCTGCATAATAATGTCAACGAGCGCCTCGGAAAACCTCTGATCGACCCGATTGGAGCCAGGACGCTCTGGCTAAACAGACTTTTTTGATAAATGAAACGAATACCTATCTACCCAGCTTTTCCTGTCCAGGCTTACCCTGGCGACCGAGACAATGCGGCGGTGCGATCAAACAGCGGCATGAGCATCCTGGACTACTTTGCGGCGGCAGCTCTTACCGGCCTGCTTGCTGCCGGATGGGACTCGTCCGACGCTTCTGTAGAGTCATTCAAGCTTGCTGAGACAATGTTAACAGAGAAAGAGAATTACAAATGAGATTCCCACCTAAAAAGAACCCAGTCACGCCTGGCAAAGCATCTTACCAAGCGCCAGAAAAGACCCACTCTGGCGTTTCGTTGAACACCGGCTCGCCGGAAATCCGGATTGGCCTGGAAGCCGCAAAGCCCTACAAATCACCGACAAAGGATAAAGGTGCCGCCGACGCGAAAAAAGTTAAGACAGACGAAAAAAAAATCACGATGCCAGGCAAACCTGCCCGAATTCCGGCACGTCGCTCAGTTAGAAAATAAAATGGAAACCAACGAAGAAACCCAGCCTGAAGCTCCTAAGCAAATGACTATGGAGCAGCTATTTGCGCAAACAATTAACGCCATTGACTTTGAGAAGGTCACCCACCAAGAGGTGATTGCTGATGTTCTTAATGCTCTCAATACGTTGTCTTTCCGCCTCATGGTTGCCACCGCGGTGCTTCAAAAAATCACTCCGAAAAATGAAAGCCAAGAACCAGTACAGCAGACAGGCGACGAAGAACCCGTCAGCGAGCCGAGCTGAAGCTCCTCGAGCTCATGCACATGAGCCTGCTGGAGGAGATACAAAGAAGGCAAACCCGCAACGCAAAGATGTGCTTGCTCGACATATGCTTTCATCTTTTAAGCTTAAAAGAGACAACGAGTTATGAAACACAAGAACCCGCATCTTCAACGTTGCATTGCAATCACTGAGACCCAGCAGGAGCTCCGTAATAGTCGCATTCACGCCGGCACTAAAAAGAAGCTGAACAGCAAGCTTGGCGGACTGTTTAAAGGCAAGAACCCAAAGCCAATGGACGACAAATGAAAGAAGATTTATTCAAATGGCCATGCTACTCAACTCACGCTGGAAAAGGGGACAATCCCAGGCCGGTAGACAAAGCAAAGTTCCAATCCAACTTTGAAAACATCCAAGGGCGTGGAAAAATGTCCGGCAAGGTGAAGCGACGACGCAACGGACGAACGACATACAGCTACTAAGTGGCTGAAAGTGCGCTATTTAACCGCAGCGCATTTTTTTTATAAAAAAAGCTTCACAAGATTCTAACCGTGGGTTCTAATAGCTCCAGTTGGTCGCAGTACGGCCAACGAAACCACAACCAAATCCAAACATGAAAATCACAGTTACTCTCCCCGACGGCACAATCGCGAAGCGGACAACCAACCGCACCTACACCCACGCAATTGTGGTCCAGGACCGCGACAATGACACCTGGCGCGCAATTTCATATTGCGGCAACCTGGTGTTGGCGCACAAGGCTCTCGCACAATACCAGGCAAAATCCTGGTACAAGAATGAGCAGATTGTTCCGGTGAATGCCTAGTCACCCCTGGGCGGGGTTCTATCCCCCGCCTCTAACCAAATCCAAACATGAAAATCAAAATCACAGCCGCCAACGCGGCTACCATTAATTCCGCCTTGCTGGCGGTCAACGGGAAAGCAACGGCCCACACCTACACCCGGGTCAGCGAGATCACCGCCTGCGCGGAGGTGGCCGAGGCGGCCCTCGCAAAACTCGGACTGCCAGTTAGCGCTCGCAAGGGCGCCAGCGTAGTAGTGGCGTCTGGGCAAAAGCTGCCTTCCGCCTACAAGTACAAGGTCAAAATCACCCACGCCACGCTGGTCCGCGGCGCCAGCGGCTGGACGCTGACGGAGTTGGCTAGCGTCGAAACATGGCACGGCGGAGGCAGCCAGTTGGCGGTGACGCCGGCCCAAGACGAGCGGATTATGGCCGGCGTGCGGGCTGGGTATCGCATTTCAAAGTAATTTTATGAGCACATCACACTACTCTTCGCGC
>Ga0114970_10003648_pt1 | contig 11251 bp, 10 predicted proteins | sample M_140205_XF_Meta_FD_87030 | JGI IMG/M metagenome (GOLD analysis project Ga0114970, IMG submission 87030) | Freshwater microbial communities from Lake Montjoie, Canada to study carbon cycling - M_140205_XF_MetaG | ecosystem: Environmental > Aquatic > Freshwater > Lake | place: Lake Montjoie... | reverse complement strand
TTACGAGCCAACATATATAAACAATTATATAAACAATAAAAAGGGAATATTAGATACCACAGCAAAGCCTGGAATTATGCCGGGCGTAGGTTATTTAAAATTCTTTAAGAATAAAAATAATGCATATGATTATTTTATTACAAGAGGTTATATAACATTCACGCCCGTAAAAAATGTAAATATGATGTTTGGCCACGATCGTAATTTTATTGGCAATGGGATTCGCTCTTTAATACTGAGCGATTTCAGTCCTGACTATTTACAACTGAAAATCAATACCAAAGTATGGCGTTTCAATTATCTCAATATATTTGCTGAACTCAACGATTATCAGAACACGCCAAGTGGATATTTGCCCGGTAAAAAGTATATGGCATTTCATCATTTAAGTATGAATATTACCAAGAATTTTAACTTGGGTCTGAGCGAAACGGTCATCTTTGCACGTAGTGATAGCAATGCTTCTAGAGGTTTTGATTTCAATTATTTAAATCCTGTTATATTTTACAGAAGTATAGAACAGAATAATAACTCCGCAGATAATTCGATGATAGCAGCTGATTGGAAATGGAATTTTCTGAAACATTTTTCTTTTTATGGTCAGTTTGTTTTGGATGAATTTCTATTACATCATTTGGTGAAACAAGATGGTTACTGGGCCAATAAGTATTCTATACAAAGCGGATTGAAGTATATCAATGTATTTAGTATGAAAAATCTCGATTATCAGTTTGAGTTTAACATGATACGCCCGTATACTTATACGCATTTTAAAACTTCAACAGCCTATACAAATTACGGTCAGCCTATGGCACATCCCTTGGGTGCAAATTTGAGAGAACAATTACATATATTGCGTTATCAAGTGGCCCCAAGAGTATATACAGCTTTCCGTTATATGTATGCCCTATATGGTGCTGACACAGGTGGAACCCATTGGGGGCAGAACATCTTCGTGGATTATCACAAACGCCAATATGTAGGATTCCCGCATTACGATATAGGAAATACCATTGGCCAAGGTGTGAAAACCTATATACAATATTTCGATTTTACACTCACTTATATGCCTTGGCATAATTTGTTTGTAGAGTTAAATTATATATCTAGAAATCAAACCAGCAAAGTTCCAAGTCTGAGTTTAAAATCAAGTATGCTCTACTTAAATTTGAGATTGAATTTACCCAAACGGGATATGTTGTTTTAATATATATGAAAACTGCAATTATTACAGGAGTTAGCAAAGGAATAGGCAAAGCATTATGCGAATTGCTATTATCCAAAAACTATAAAGTAGCGGGAATCGGCCTGCACAAGCCAGATTTTGACCACCAGCATCTTACTTTCGTAAAAGCCGATGTGAGAAATTATATAGAAGTGGCTGATGCAATTTTGCAAATAAAAACTATATATAATAATCAAATTGATGTATTAATTAATAATGCAGGATTGGGATATTTTGGAAATTTAGAAGATATGCCCATCGAGCAATGGCATGAAATATTCGACACCAATGTGGATGGAATTTTTTATACCTGCAAAGAAATTATTCCAGTAATGAAACAACAGCAAAGTGGACATATAATAAATATAGCATCCACCGCAGCACTGGAAGGAATGCCCCAAGTTGCTGCTTATTGTGCCAGCAAATGGGCCGTGAAAGGCTTGACAGAAAGCCTGTGGCGTGAGTTGCGTGATTATAAAATAAAAGTAACATGTGTATATCCGGGCTCTACCAAAACAGATTTTTTTAGAAACAGTCCAGGAATAAAACCGCACGATTATATGTTGATGCCCGAAGATGTTGCACAAATGATTGTATATGCAATAGAAACTCCAGCCAATTTCCATCAAGTAAATTTGGAGGTGAGACCGCTGCAGCCGAAAGGACCGAAATAGTTGATGGTTGGACGATTTGTGATTGAATGATGTATTTAAAGAGCTCACAATCCGGAATCTGGCATCAGCAATCGTACATCGTATGCTTCTCCCGAATCTTATTCGGTACCGCTCAGCATAACAATCACTTTAAACATCTGGCGTCAGCAACCCGCCGCGGCGGGGTAAATCGTAAATCGTATGCTTCGACTCCGCTCAGCATAGCAATCTACTTCGCAACCTCAACTTTATATTTCTTCCCCTTCATTTTCTCTTCTTTTATATTGCCAAGTAGAACCCGCACTTTATCAGTTTTCACTGCCGCAAATGAATTAAAATCTTTTACTTCAATTAAACCAATATCGTCTTTTCCTAGTTTGCCTTTTTGAGAGAAAAAACCTACAATATCTATTTTATTAAGTTTATTTTTTTTGCCGCCACTTATATATATAGTTTTGAATTGTGGTTCATTGGGCAAATCATATTTTTTTGCAAGTTTTAGTACTTCTGTATTTTTATTAATATATGATGGTAAAGTTTCATCTTTCGAAACTATTATATAAGCTGTTCCCGAAGCATGCATGCGGGCAGTACGACCATTTCGGTGTATGAATTCCTGCTCTTGTACAGGTAAGTGAAAATGTATTACATGTTTCATCTCTGGAATATCTAAGCCCCGTGCAGCCAAATCGGTGGTGACTAAATAATTAACACTGCCATTTCTAAACTGTATCAGTGCACGTTCGCGGTCATCCTGCTCCATGCCGCCATGGTAGAATGCTGCATGTATACCCTTGCCATTTAAATACTCACTGGTGCGTTCGCATGCATCACGGTGGTTGCTAAATATCAAAGCCGATTCAGAATTTAACGAACATAATAATTGGAACAAACTATATACTTTATCTCTGTCGTCCGACATCACCAATTTTATACTCAAACTTTCATTCAATTCATCTTTTTTGGGATTGAAATTTAATACGGTAGGTTTAGTTACTCCTGCAAAATCAGGAATTTGTATATTAGAAGTTGCAGAAACTAACACACGTTTTTTTAGGTTATCGAGTTTTATAATAATCTGCTCCATCTCTTCATGGAAGCCCATTTCAAGAGATTTGTCGAACTCGTCTAGTATTAAAGTGTGTATGTTATTTAGGGTGAAATTATTTCTTTGTATATGATCTAAAATACGGCCGGGTGTGCCAATCAAAACTGCTGGGGGAGTGCTTAGGTTCTTGGTTTCAATTTGTGTGGAGTGACCGCCATAGCATACATTCACTTTGAAACCGGTACTCATTTTTTTCCAAACTTGATCCAACTGCATCGCCAACTCTCTTGATGGCACTAGGATTAAACATTGTACGGCATTGATATTTGGTTTTAATAATTGTAATGCAGGAAGCATAAATCCCATTGTTTTACCTGAACCTGTTGGGGCTACCAGCAGCACCGTATCGTCAGCAAGGATAGCCTTTACAGCTGCCTCCTGCATAGGTTTCAGAGATTCTATTCCTAAGTTTGAAAGTATTTGTTGTTGCACTATTTCCATGCAGCAAAGGTACGAATAAAGGATTGAGGAAGAGAAATTTGTATTAAAATACGTGTGCAGTCAAACAAATAAATGCGTATTATTGTTTCAGTATCATATAATATATATATATATGAAAGTAGAAATTTGGAGTGATGTGATGTGCCCGTTTTGCTATATTGGGAAACGCAAATTTGAAAAAGGGTTGGAACAATTTGAGCATAAAAATGAAGTTGAAATTATATGGAAGAGTTTTCAATTAGATTCAAATATACAAACTGATTCTACTAAAACTGTTCACCAATTTTTGGCTGAAAGAAAAGGTATTAGTGCAGAGCAAGCAAAGCAAATGAACGACCGTGTAACGCTTATTGCAAAAGAGGTTGATCTGATATATAATTTTGATAACGCTATAGTAGCAAACTCATTCGATGCACATCGCTTTTCACATTTTGCCAAGCAAAAGGGATTGCAAAATGAAGCAGAAGAAATATTGTTTAAATCATATTTTACCGATGGGAAAAATACGGCTGACTATAATATACTAATTAGTATAGGGTATGATATAGGATTAGATGCTAATGAAGTAAAGCAAATGCTAGAAAATAATTTATTTACTGAAGAAGTAAAGCATGATATATATGAAGCCGAACAGTTTGGTATCGGTGGTGTTCCCTTTTTTGTGTTCGATAGAAAATATGCTGTCTCAGGTGCACAGAGCAGTGATGTTTTTCTGCAGACATTGAATAAGGTGCGGGGAGGCGGGGAGTAGCGCACAGGCTCTCGCACACTCTACCCCCGGTGGACCTCTCTGCAGGGGAGGTAATTTGCGATCTAATAAAGGAACTAAAAATCTGGCGGCAACAATTATACATCGGCTTGCCTTTCTACATTATACTTTCTACTGCTTCCTTAAAATCAAACTGCAAATCCTCATGAAGTGTTTCAATTAATGAATGTATTTTCTTCAATTGTTGATCATATAAATTTAAAATCATCTGGCTTCTGTGATAAGGGATTCCTGAGTATTTCAGTTGCTTGCAGAAATGTATATAAAGCTCTGCTGTCAGGCCTTTGTCATTGATGTATTTGCTATATTTTGAAATTAATCTGAGTGTTTTTCGCAATCCTTTTTTTACAAAATATAAACTTGTTTGGCTTTTCAAACTCGTAATTTGTTCGATAATCTCTAGCTTTACTTCTGCAATAAATTGAGTTTTATTGCCCGACTCAAATAGTAGGTACCCCAGTAATTCTTTATTGTCTTTTTTATATTTTGCCAGTCCAATGCATAATTCAATTAAATCTGCAGAAGGTAATATTTGCAGCTCTTTTTTTATTTCGTTGAGGCTAGCTGATTTCATTTTTGTATGATATTAATCTTCCTGTAAAACACACCTAGCAATATAATACTCGACACACCCAAAGCCACGTCGAACGACAAAGCTGCACCTTGCAATTCAAATTTGGGAATATATACATAATTAAGCAATGCCGTAAGCACAAAGCCCAATATTGCCACCATATTATTATACTTAAATTCGCCTTTGCCAGCAAAATAGGCTGCTGGTACAAACGATAGCGAACATAATATAATACCTGGAAATAAATAAATTAATTGCTGTTTTACATCGATAAATTGTTTGCCAAATACATATCCATAAGTTTCATTAGGAATAATATATAATACCAAACAACACATTCCTGTTATAATAAATGAAAGTAATATGGAGCGTTTGATACTGCTCTTATCTATCTTTCCACTTGCCACATTGCCGAGGTTGATAAATGCTATACTTTTTCCTGCCAACCATACTGCCTCACCCAGTGCAATAGCCACAGAAAAGATTCCAAGAAAAGATTCATCTAAGAAAAAAGGTATCAAAAAATAACTCAAACGGTAATTCATCAATTGAAAAATATTACTCAATTGCGAATAAACGCCTTTATTTAAAAAGTTGTTCAGTGATACAGTATTTGATAGGGCAGGGGTTTGTTCTCTAACTAAGTAGCTATAGCCTATAATACTTGTGAGTAATAATGAACCTGCAAAACATATTAAATAAATGATGCCAGTAGGCTCTGTATAATAGCACGTTGAAGCAAAGAATGCCGCTTGAAGCGTAATACATATATTGTTTAATTTATTTACTTTCCCAATCTTGTTATGCCCTGTTAAAAGTATTGAAAATGAAAGAAAAGATACATTGACAAAAGCAATAATTGGTATATAGATACTCAAATTAAGTTGCTGGTAAAATATGTATATAATACCTACAGATAAAATGGAAAGAGATATATTGTATGCAAAAATATTTTTGAGTAAATGCCCATTACTATAGCGGCTGGCAAAATACACCAATGCAGGGCCGCCAAAGCATAAACCTATTTGGGTGAGTAAGTTAATAGCTGCTGTCCAATTGCTTATTTCCCCTCTGCCTTCTTTACCCAAATAATGTGTGGTAAGTAAGATCAATAAAAAGGTAAGCAACATTGCCCACAATTTTGAAAGAAAAGTATAGGCTATATTTTTAAGCAAAATTCAGTTCTTTATATAGGTTGTTGAACATTTTGTTGATGGTATTACTATCATACTTTGCTGAATAATTAGCAAAATTTATGGTGTATTTATTTTGAGGAAAATTTACGATTGCTTCGCATAATTCTTCGTCGCTGTTTACCAAAACACCCAATTCAGGTTTCACCAATTCGTGAAATGAAATAATATCATTACATATAACAGGGCAATGTGTGGCCAATGCTTCAAACACAGTCATACCCTGTGTTTCGTAAAGACTATAAGATATCAAAGCTGTAGCTTTCGACATTTTTTCTGCTACTTCTTGTTTAGGTATAATACCTTCTATAAATATATTTCTGTTCAACAATCCATGTTCTCTTGCCAGTTTAATACAATCGTCTTTATCGGGTCCATCTTCGCCATACATGTATAATTTGTAACTGGGTATTTTTGGTAATGAATCAATAAATGTTGAAACAATTTTAACACTTTGTTTTACTTCAGCAAAATTTGAAACATGGATAAAATATTTTTCTTTCTCAATCGATTTTGGAATATTATATATAAAGTCATCTATTAAATTGGGTATAATTACAGGTTCTTTGGTAAAGCTAAACAAGTGTTGTAAATCGGTTCCCAAATGCTCAGAAACACTACTTACAGCAACAGCTGTTTTAAACACTTGTTTCTCCAAAAATCGTAATCTAGGTTTATTAATTTTGAGATAGCGACTACTATGTTCTGTAATAATATAGGGAATTTTCTTTAATTTTTTGAGAAGCCAAGCCACTACACCCACAGGCCATCCCACATGCACCTGTATAAATTTTGGTTTGCCATATTGCTTAAAAACCTGCAAACAATAATTATAATAAATGAGAAATTTGGTAATATCTGAATTGGGTTTAATTAGATATTTAGTGATATATAATATATTCCCATCCAATACTTCTGAGTTTTTAAAATTTTGCTTTCTGTCAATATATTTAATATATAGAACAATTACTTTATTATCGATACCTATAGATTCTATATGGCTTTTCACAAAATTACCCGCTGTAGGTTCCACATAGTTTGGGAACCAAGAAGCTAACATCAATATATAATCTCCCTTCAAAATTTATTCGGGCTTAAATAAAATTTTGTGCAACATATAGCATCGTTTAATAGTTTCTATAATCTCATATTCTGACGTGTTAGCAACCATATTGTAAGTAGGACCACAAAAGTTCATGAACGAGTCGAGGGCTGCCCCATATAGTCCTGAAATTTGATGTGCAACTTCACGGGTAAAGACATCGTTTATGGCATGTTTTTTTTCATCACGCTCAAATAACTCGTCTAGTTTTTTTAGTTCTTTCCCACGTTTGCTATAATTATAATATAATAATGATATGGGACTTTGTATGCCAGGCTTTGGCCTGTCAAGCACATAGCTCCACTCTTTTCTGCGTTCGTAGGCATCTAATTTTTGAATACGCACACTTCTAAATACAAATTCAGGAAATAGCATGGGTACATCTTGTAAATATATCATATTGTTTTTTCCAACTAATGAATCTACTTGGAGTGTATCAGTATAATACCCCATTTTTTTTATCACTAACTGCTTATGGCTAGTATCGATGGCTATATTAAATTCGCCATTATATGAAGAAATAGTACCCACATATAAACCATGAGGAACAACAATAGCCTGAACTACAGGTGTGCTATCCACAGCCCTTAGTAATTTGCCTCTTATATATATTTGGGCACTTGCTGGCATTGTTAATACAAACAGCAATAATATAAAATATAGTTTTTTTGTGGTCAAACAATATAAAATTATAGTTCTTTCAATTCATATAAATCCAGTCGGCGATCTTTCCAGTTCAATACAGTTCCCGTATTTCGTACCCTTTCAAGTGCCGCCAAGTCGAGGTCTGCTATAACGACGGTTTCAATGTTGGTGTTACATTCACCTGCCACTGCATCAGGCGGGAAAGCAAAATCGCTGGGTGTATATATTCCCGATTGAGCATAGTTGATATCCATATTATCTACCGAAGGAATATTACCGATGGTGCCCGCAGTACATACAAAAATTTGGTTCTCGATTGCCCGTGCCTGACTGCAATATTTCACCCGTTGAAATCCATGTTTTTCGTCCGTACTAAAAGGTACAAACAATATCTTAGCACCTTTTTGGCAGGCTATTCTAGCCATCTCTGGGAACTCCACATCATAGCATACATTGATGGCAACTTTACCGCAATCGGTATTCATCACATTTATCTCTGAACCTGCTTTCACACCCCACCATTTTTGTTCGTTCTGTGTAATATGTATTTTATATTGCCTTTCATATGTTCCATCGCGTTTAAAAAGGTAAGCTATATTATATAAATCATCACCTTCCAATTGCAAATGTGTGCCCGCTATTATATTGATATTATATTCCAAACTGAGGCGTTTAAACAAACTTATATAATCATCAGTATACTCATCCATTTTACGTATACTGTCTTCAGGACTCATGCCCCTGTAGTCGATTAGTGATAGAAGTTGTGTGGTAAATAGTTCTGGAAATATAGCAAAATCCGATTTGTAGTTACTCGCTACATCTGTAAAATATTCACATTGTTGGGCAAATTCATCGAAGACTACAATTTTCCGTAACTCATATTGTATACAACAAACCCGCACTTTTTTCATCATCACTGAACGTTCCGATTTACTCTCAGGTGTGTAGTCAATATTTTTCCATTCTAATAGGCAAGCATAACCTTCGCTCTCCATATCATTGGGAAGATAATCTTTTATAATACGACGTATGGCAAAGCCTTGCGAGAGTTGGAAAGTGAGCACAGGGTCTTTTATTTTTTTATCAATCACTCTTTTCACATAAGCACGCACTCCCAGCTTTCCCGAATGTATATGATAATTGGGTAACCTGCCGCCAATCAAAATTTGCATCAGGTTTTTTTCTACGCCCAGGTCTCTACGCATTTCATATAAGCGGCGACCAATCTTTAGCCCTTGATACTCGGGGTGTACCATGGCTTCTATGCCATATAAGGTATCTCCATCTTCATCGTGGTTTGTTATATATCCTTTGTCGCATATCTCATTCCAGGTATGGTCATCATCATAGTCGTCCCAATTAATAATTAGGCTGGTTGCCGAGCCTACAATTTCTCCTTCAAATTCTATCACCTGCATGCCTTCTGGGAATATACGATACTGACTCTTCAGCATATCCATCGTCCATGGGTCATTGTCGTGAAAACATATCTGAGAAAGTTTTATAATATCCTGAAAATCGTCGGGCGTGGCCGTACGTTGTATGATTACAGGTCTTTTGCTAATGCGTTTTTTCATTGATTTGATTTATCTAAAAGATATAGGCAAAGGTAGAAAAAAAATGTGAAGAGTGAAGAGTGAAAAGTGAAAAGTGGTTTGGTGTCAAGTATTTAGCCTGCCAGCGCGGGAGTGTCACTGATGTGCTAGGTACGGAGAGTGTAAAACTAAATTTTGTAAACGGGAATTTGAGTTGGTGTCTGGATTCAAAGATAATGACAAATTGGTTTAAGGTTTTCTTTATATTTAAGAAAAAACCGACATTGCTTAAAAACACATTGCTTGCGAAAACGGGTATCTCCTATTTTAAAGTGTATTTTATTAATATGCTGTTATAGATTAAATTATAAAAACATCACTCACATCTGTTGTCGCCGTTTTCCTAAACGGTGACCATCGATGAAAACCGTTCTGTGAACGGCGATACAAATCCTATATATTTGCACACATGAGTTTACGCCGTGCCATACGACACGAGGATCAGATATATTTTCTCACCATGACGATTGTTCAATGGGCAGATGTGTTTAGCCGCAAAAGAAACCAAGATATAATGTTGGATAGTCTTGCTTTTTGTTCTGAAAAGAAAGGTTTGTGCATATATTCGTGGGTGATAATGAGTAACCATATACACATGATTTCACGTTCAGAGATAAATGATTTATCAGGTACGATTAGAGATATGAAAAGACATACATCAAAAGAACTTTTCGAATCGGTACAACAGAATACCGAGAGCAGGAAAGGATGGATGACCTGGCTTTTCACCCAGGCTGCAAAAAACAGCAACGAACATAAAGATTTCCAGGTTTGGCAAAAGGGGAACAATGCTGAACTGTTGGAAACGAATTTGTTTTATGACCAGAAACTAAACTATATACATCAAAATCCTGTGAGGGCAGGTTTGGTCAATGAACCTCATGAATACAGATTATCTAGTGCCATTGATTATGCAGGAGGGAAAGGGCTGCTAAAAATAAAGTTCTTGGAATGAAAAAAAAATGTGCTTCGTATGCCGGGTTGCAAACCCTTCTTTCTATTAATATGTCACCGTTCGCAGAACGGCGACAACGTGATTGTTATATGTTAAATATTACAGAGCGTGCTACAGGAAAATTAATCAAAAATGAACGAGTGATTAAAACACAATAAATATGATATTGCGTTTATATATTAGTATTATATTGTTATACACCTTTGCCCCCTGCCACGCACAGCACGGGGCAAACTGGGTATTTGGCTTCCATTCAGGTATTGATTTTAATAAAAGCCCAGCCCAGCCAATCTATACATCAATAATAGGGAATAGCGATACAGTGAGTTCAAATTATTCTCAATCATACTCGCACTGCAATGGGCAGCTATTAATGTATGTGGGTGATAGAGGGAAGATATGGAATAAGGAGCACAAGCTTATGCCCTCATACAATCTATTAGATACAACCTATCAAGAATCTTTATTTGTTCCATTGCCGGGAGATGATTCAATTATATATTTATTTCAATGCAATAGCAATATATATAAATTTAGCTATGCAATTATTGATTTGAAAATGGACAGTGGTAGGGGTGATGTCAGACAAGGCACCACTACAATAAATGATTCAAATATTATGGCTTTCGATTTTATCAAACATGCAAACGATACCGATTATTGGATTTTACAAAAAACAAATGCGTATGATATAAGAGCCTATCTGCTAACAAACACAGGCTTGGCCAGTAAACCAGTTATGTCATCATTTATAGGAGATTGGCCTTCGGGTCAATCCGTTATAAAAGTTAATAACAGCGGGACTATGATTGTGAGCAATTACCATCAGAAAACATCGACCCTTTTTCATCATTACATATATGATTTTGACAAGGCGAAAGGGACCTTATCAAATAAGCGAACAGCTATTGTTATGGATTATTTAGGGAATCAAAGATTTGCATTTTCACCCAACGATAGTATCTTATATATGCATAAACAATTAGGC
>Ga0114970_10003647_pt1 | contig 11251 bp, 10 predicted proteins | sample M_140205_XF_Meta_FD_87030 | JGI IMG/M metagenome (GOLD analysis project Ga0114970, IMG submission 87030) | Freshwater microbial communities from Lake Montjoie, Canada to study carbon cycling - M_140205_XF_MetaG | ecosystem: Environmental > Aquatic > Freshwater > Lake | place: Lake Montjoie... | reverse complement strand
CATGACGACCCCGACTCACCACCGCACCCAAATGAAAGCCTGCCCGTGGGCAAGACTTTTGGCTGGGTTCTGGGTCTGGATCTTCCTGGTGGGAGGAAACCTCGTCGGTGGTCAGCAAGTGTTGGGTCCCCTGCATCCGCGAGATCTCGAGGGTGAGTGGGAGATTCCGGTGTGGACCACCACGGTGAGCTTGCGCAGCTCGGGCGGGTGGCGGGACAACGCTCTCCTTTCGGGCACCAACGCCCAAGAAACCCCGTTCGCTGGCTATGGGTTCGAGGCCTTTTTGATGCGCATGCCCATCGACGCCCATCGATGGACCTTGTTTGTCGGTGGTGAAGAACGTCGGTACCTCAAGACGGTGGATTCTGGCCTCGTGGGTCAGCCGGTCAGTGGCGATGCCTGGGTTTCAACTTATGGCGAGTATCGGTACCAAACTCCGTCCGGATGGAGCCCTGGCCTTGTGGGTCAGCACCTCTACGCCAATCAGGTTTTCGATGCCTCGACGTTGGCCGACGGTCAGGGTTCGGTGCGTACCAAGGTCCATTCCTTGACCGCCCAACCCTCCGTTCGATGGTCCCGGGGCCGCGGATTCCGTTGGGAGGTGGGCTACAGTTGGCAGCGCCAAAACTTCAATGCCCCGATTGATGGATTCTGGCAGACAGGGCCGCGCTCCGTGATCGCCTGGGATTATGCCGAGGGATCGGCGCTCGAAGCCACCGTCCGCTACGAAAACCGCCCTTATGATTCGCGGCCTGCTTCCAATCTCCTGGGCATTCCCGAGCCCGATACGGTGGCGCGGTTCACCCAGCTCAACGCCGATTTGGCGTGGAAACATCAGTGGTCGGACAAACCCAAACTCCGTTCCACGGTGCGCCTCTTCCAAATGCTGAACCGGGATGAGGCCGTGGGTTTCTATGATTTCAATCGCTGGGGAGTGGCTGGAACCCTGCGTTGGGAAGGAACCCGTTGGGGGACTTTGTTGGGAGCGCGCTGGAGCCAATGGGACTACCAGCGTCAGTTCATTTCGCCGGCCCCAGAAGACCTCTTCAAATACCGCCACACTCAAGATGTGGAAACCAATGCCCGCGTATTTCGAAAAGTGGGCCGCCACGCGACGGTGTTTGCCGAGTACTTGTTCGAGCGGCAGAATTCCAACGTGCTGCTCTACACCTATTCCTCCCACACGGCCACTGGCGGATTGGAATGGGAATTTTGAAACCGAACCGGCTCCAGCATGGAATGCATGGCCCCACGCTTGCAGCGGTGGCGGTGGCCTTAGTTGTGTTGTTACTAACGGTTCTCGGCACGCGCCTCCCGTTGCGCCGAGAGCTCCGTGCAGGTTTGGCCGAACGCGAAGCCCGTGGTGTGGCGGCCCTATTCCAAGGACGTTTTGCCGCCCTGCGCGCCGAGGGAGTGGATGACCCGCTCTTGGCCGCCGTCGAAGTGGCCACGTTGCCGCAGTTGGCCTATGTCCAACGGATTACGGTCTTCGACGCCCGCGGCGGATTGCCCTCAAGAATTTATGGTGAGGAGTCTGTTCCGCAGCCGGATCCATCGCAGTTGGAACGCTTGATCGCGGGAGAAGTGCTTCCGGAATTCCGGGTCCACGCTGATGGAAAATCGGCGGTCCTGCGAATGCACATCCCCCTCCCGGATACCACGGCCCCATCGCTGGCCGGCATTTTGGGTGTGGAGGTCGCCGGTTCTGGACTGTTGGAGGAGTATGCCCAACTCGATCGCAGTCTCTGGCGACAAGGGTTTGTGACCTTACTGCTCTCCGGCAGCGCCTTGGCCGTGGCTATCACGATCGCCTTTTCGCGGTTAGCCCGCACGAACCAGGTCTTGCTCGAACGCAGCGAGGGTTTGGCTCGGGCCAATCGGGAGTTAATGGTGGCCACCAAGACCGGGGCGATGGGAGCCGTGGCTTCTCACTTAGTGCATGGGCTGCGCAATCCCTTGGCGGGCCTTCAAGGTTTTCTGGCCAGCATCGGAGATCAGCCCGTGGCGGCCGATGATCGAGCCGAAGCCCTGGTTACCCTCCGCCGCATGCGAGCCCTCATCGATGGAGTGGTGCGAGTTCTTCGGGACTCCGGTGGCGTCTCCGAGTTTGAGATAGCGATGAGTGAACTCTTGCCCCGGGTCTTGCAGCGGCTGGATCCGGCGGCGCAGGCGCGGGGAGTCCGGACCGTTTTGCACAGCCATTCCCATCGTCGGCTTCACAACCGGGAGGCCAACATCCTTTTGCTGGTGGTGGAGAATTTGGTTAGCAACGCGCTGGAGGCGGCGCCGGATCATTCTGAGGTGCGGATTGCCTCGGCCGATGGCTCCGATGGCAGTTTAATGGTGCGCGTCACCGATGCCGGAACGGGGATCGCGCCGTCCGTGCGGGAACACCTCTTCGAGCCCACGGTGTCCACCAAGCCGGGCGGCAGCGGCTTAGGCTTGGCCATCACCCGACAACTGGCTTTGAGCATCGGCGGTGACGTCTCACTGGAGTCCACCGGATTGGACGGATCGACCTTTGTTGTACGTTTCCCGCCTCCGGAGCAAGTCTCTGTGACAGATGCCTGAAATTGATCCGAGCGCATTGTACAACCGCTCCCGAGCGCCTATAGAAACGCAGTGAACACCGTCGTCCGCAGCAGCAAGGAGGCCTGTGTCTTTGGACCAACGGGTTGGTGGGGGGGCTTGCCTCTTTGCTTGCTGATCTTGATAGGTGCCGTGGCCGGATCGCCCAAGGCCAACGCCCAAGGCACCAATTTGACCTGGCGATGGTCCAACCCCGTTCCCTTCGGCAATTCCATCACCGATTTGGCATGGCGCACCAATCGCCTGTACCTCGCCGTGGGAGATCGCGGCGCACTGTGGGTGGCGGACGCTCTGCCGGACTGGCGTCGGGTGAAGACCGAAACTTCGGTCGCGTTGCGTGGAGCCACCTATTTGGGAGATCGGGCGATCGTGGTGGGCGAGTCGGGGACGGTTCTCTGGTCCGATGGAGAAGTGTTTCAGGCGGCTGTTTCGGGCAAGACCCAGTGGCTGGAAAGTGTGGCTGCTTCATCCAATCGGGTCGTGGCCGTAGGCGACGGCGGGACGGTGCTCGTCAGCACCAATGGGGTCGAATGGACGGCCGCCTCTGTTGGTAAAACCAACAACCTCACCAGTGTGACCTACGCCTCGGGCGTTTTCGTGGCCGTCGGCGACGCCGCCTTTGTGGCCAGCAGTGTCGATGGCCTGAGTTGGACCGCGCGCAACACCGGCAAGTCGGGCTTCAATTGGTATCGCGTGGCTCCTGTTTCAACCGGCGTGATGGTCGTGGGTGACGCAGGCAATTATGCGATTAGCCGCACGACCCAATTGCTCCAATGGGATGCCGGGCGGATTAGTACTACCAACGCCCTGACGGCCGTTGTGGCCATTGGCAACGAGCGGTTGGTGGCCGGTTCTGGGGAATTGCGTTTCGGCGTCAGCCTCTTCGGTAATTGGGTCTGGTCGTCCGAGGCTAATTCTCTCCGGGCCAATCCGGCTCCGCTGGTGACCTATCAATGTTTGCTGTGGGACGGGCAGCAGGTGGTGGCCGGAACGCGCAATGGCCTGATTGTCACCGGGACGCGGTCTTCCACCTTGGCCGGATTCAACTGGAGCTACACCGAACCCACCGGCATTGCCGCCATCTGGGACTCCATGGTTCTCACCGTCCCTGGCACTAATGTGAGTGTCGCATTCACTAGCGCAGTGCCCACGTTCTCCACCAACACCCAACCACAAACCCTCCGGGTCACGGCCGGGGAATGGGCGCAGTTCATGGACAGTCCGGACGGCAAGAACTGGAACCGGGGCCTGGCTCCGGCCAGTGCGTCCGGAGTCAATTACTACGGGCTGGGCGGTCGTTCCAATTTGGTGGTCGCTGCGGGTTCCTCAGGAGCACTGGCCTTGAGCCGCACCGACTATGCGCTGTTGGTGAGCACCCATTCCGCAACCAACGGAACCCAGGTGGTCCGGGTGCTCATCACCAATCAGGTCAACACCCTGGGCATTGCCTGGGAAGCGGTCGCCTCCGGAGTCACCGCCGACCTGCGGGCCGTCTGTGCCAACTCCAACCTCTTTGTCGTCGCCGGTTCCAGTGGTGCCCTCCTGACCAGTCCGGATGCCCGGTCTTGGACGCGGCGAACTTCCGGATCCACCGCCATTCTGAGCGGCGCCACCGAATGGCCGGGTGGGTTTTTGGTTTCCGGACAAAATGGCGTCCTCTTGAGCAGCGCCAATGGCATCAACTGGTCTTCTCGCTCTTCAGGCACCTCGCGCTGGCTTTGGCGAGTGCGATGGCTCAGTGGCCGTCTGGTGGCCGTGGGCGAAGCGGGCACGGTCTTGACCAGTACCGACGGGATGGTCTGGTCGGCGCGGTCCACGGTCTCGACCACTTGGTGGAATGATGTCGGATGGTATTCCGGCTGGTTCTGTCTGGTGGGCGATGGAGGTGTCGTGGCCCTGTCGCAAGACCTCTCGAATTGGGTCGAAATGCCCACCTCCACCACTCGCAACCTCTATACGGTGAGTGCGGCCAACGACCAGTGGATTGTCGCCGGTACGGGCGGGGCTATCCTGCGAGCCAGAGCCACCGCCTTCGATGCGCCGGTGCAAGTTCTCAACTATCCGAAGTCTTCCGAAGACAGCCTGTTCCTCTTCGGTGGACAAATGGACCAGACCTTCCGCCTGGAGCGCTCGGTTGATTTGCAAACCTGGCAGGATTCGATGGATTTGGAGATCGGTGATCCAGAAGGGGTGCTCATCCTGCTGGACTCCACGACCAATGCTCCGAACGGTCAGTTCTTCCGAGTGGTCCACCCGTGATGCTCGTGGAGCTCTTAGCGTTCACTTGCTATGTGCGCGGACACCGCGCTTGTAAGCCTTGACGACTCGGGTACCTTGACAAACAGCCTTCATGAAAACCCCAGAATTTTCCATTCGTCGCGCGGTCAACCGCCGTGGCTTTACGCTCATCGAACTCTTGGTGGTCATCGCCATCATCGCCATTTTGGCTGGCATGCTCTTGCCGGCTCTGGCAAAGGCGAAGTCCAAGGCTCAGGGCATCGGCTGCGTCAACAACGGCAAGCAGCTCACCTTGGCCTGGCACTTGTACTCTACCGACTACAATGATGCGGTGGCCAACAACTATGGCGTCAGTGAGACCATTCAGGCCATTGACCAGAAAGTGTTCGATAACTGGGTCAACAACGTCATGACTTGGGGTGTCGGCACCGGCACGGCCGAACGCAGCGTCACCAACGACGCGTGGGTGGTGAATGGAGTTTTGGGCAAGTACACCGGAGGGGCCGTGGGGGTTTACAAGTGCCCGGCCGATGTCTTCGTTTCGCCCGCCCAGCGCGCCAAGGGTTGGTCTCGCCGCAATCGGAGCATGGCCATGAACTCCTTCTTCGGTCGCTTCAGCATTGGTAATGATTCCACCAAGGACGGCCGCAACTGGGGCTTCTCCGACCGCATCCAGTTCCTCAAGCAGTCGCAAGTCCCCTCGCCCTCCAAGACGTGGCTCACGCTCGATGAGCACCCGGACTCCATTAATGACGCCTACTTCATTAATAACCCCGATGCCTCGTCTTGGCAGGACATCCCGGCCTCGTACCACAACGGCGCCTGCGGCTTCTCCTTCGCCGACGGACATGCGGAGATCCGTCGCTGGCTCAGTGGCACCTCAAAATACCAGGCTGTGAAGTTTTCCTATCCGCCCACCAAGACCTTCGATGCCCAGGGTAAGATAGACTTTCAATGGTACCGCGAGCGCACCGGCTACATCTTGGCCAACGGGAACGTGCAGCAGTACGGCTACTAATACTGTCCGCCGGGTCGGTGTGGAATTGGGGCATCGTGGGAGGTTTATCCCAGGTGCCCCGAGTGTTTTTTAGAACCCTTCCATACCGACTACCCTCAGGATTTCTTCCAGAGTGGTTTCACCTCGCAAGGCCCTTCGCAGGCCCGCCTGCCAGAGAGTTTCCATGCCTTGAGCCTGAGCAATTTCTTGCAGTCGTCGCGTGGGTAGCTTCTGCAGCACCGCGTCGCGCAGGACCTCGTCCACCGTCAAGGTTTCCATCACAGTAGCCCGACCGCTGAAGCCGGTGTGGTTGCAGGCTGGGCAGCCGCCTCCGCGACGGAATTGACCCGTGCTATGCGTCTCCACCGGGAGGTAGGCCAGAGCGGCCGGTTCGGGTTGGTAGGATTCCAGGCAGACGAGGCAGCTGCGTCGGATGAGGCGCATGCCTAGGACGCCCGTGATTGAGGAGGCCAGCAGGAAGGGCTCGATGCCCATGTTAATGAGCCGGGCGAAGACTCCGGAGGTGCTGCCGGAGTGGATGGTGCTAATGACCAGATGCCCGGTGAGCCCCGCCTGCACGGCGATCTGGGCCGTTTCGGCATCCCGGATTTCGCCGATCATGATGACCTGGGGGTCTTGCCGCATGAGCGACCGCAGGGCCACCGGATAGGTGTAGTCGCGAGCCACATTGCACTGGGACTGGGCGATGAGAGGTAAAGTGAACTCCACCGGATCCTCCACCGTGGCGATGCTAATGCTCGGGCCCGATCGTTCGATGAGGTGGCAGAGTGAGGCGTAGATCACCGTTGTTTTGCCCGAGCCGGTGGGGCCGGTCATGAGCACCAGGCCGCTCGGCCGGGTTAGTAGTGCCTTGAGGGTCCCCAGAATGTCGGGTTCGAGACCGAGGGCCTCGAGGTTGAAGGCGCGGTTCGAGGGGTCAAAGATACGGATCACTGTCTTCTCGCCCCGGATGGTAGGGAAGGTGGAGATGCGCAAGACCACGTTGCCCGCCTCGGGGAAGGTATTGGCGCGGCCTTCTTGGGGGAGTTGGGTTTCATGGCCTATGAGGTTGGCCATGACCTTCAGGCGACCCGTGATCTTGGGCAGGAGATCGCTCGGCAGGTGGATAAGCTCATTGAGTACGCCGCTTATCCGGACTCGTACGGCAATACTCGATTCCCAGGGCTCAATGTGGATGTCGCTCGCCCCAGATTTCACAGCATCAATGATCACGCAGTCCACCAGACGAACGACGTCAATCTCCTCGTCGGAGGGACAGGCTTGCAGGAAGCGGACTGTTTGGCTCATGCACGGAGTGGAGTGGACCTCGGAGGAAAAGCCAAATGCTCATCCGCCCTTAGCGGTGATTGAAAAGGCTGAGAACCGGAGTGCGAACCAGCTTCTCTCTGGGCCTCCGCCGACCGGTTCTCAAAAACGAACGGCCTCGTTGGTCTTGCCGCATTGCGGGCACCGGGACCGTTCTACTTCGGCATCGTCGGTGTAGACCGCGCTGCAGCGTACGCAGCGAAACACTTGATCTTGGGAGACATCTGAACCGATGCGCCGCCTGCGGAACTCATCGCCAAGGGCGAAGAACCCTAAGGTCGTTAGAAGCAGCGCCACCCACAGGGCAATAATAGTTTCCGGGTGCATCGCCGTTCAGAGGGGGGTGATCGGTCCCTTGGGGAGCGTGCCGGGGATGGGATGCACGCTGACGACGCCCCAAGTCAGCGGATCGACGTGCAGGGCATCTGGCCGTTTGGGTTGGGTCAACGGCTGGAACCGTGCGTTCCGCACCGCTTCCAAGGTGGCCAGGTCGGCGGCCTTGGAACCGGATCCAACGGTGACGCGCGCGGTCAAAACTTCTCCCCAGGGATTGACTGCCAACTCGACGTGGGTGGGTTGCGGTGAGTCGCTCTCGGTCCATGGCGCGATCTTCAGGGGTCTCACCAGGCTGCGAGTGGTCAGCGCGCCGCGGAGTTCGACCTGCGCCTCCTCCCGCGTCATCTGTGTTCTATTGCTCTGGGTCGGAGTCACCACTGGAAGGGATAGGACCCGGGACGGGGGAGTAGGGGTCGCCGGGGCTGGACCCAGGTTGGACCCGCTGGGATCGGCCGGCAGGAACGATGGCCGTGGTTCAGTTCGTCCCCACCCGTACGCGACCGCCGGCAAGGCTCCTGCCGCGTCGCCCGAAAATCCGCCGGCCTCAGGCAGGGCAAATCGGGTGGGCGACAGCACCAGAACTTCGAGGTTGTCGGTAAATCCCGGTGACCAGACCAGCCCGAAGGAGTCGCCTGTATCGAGGCGGGGGCCTGGAGGGAAACGGGCAATGAGCCAGAACCCACCCGCATGGAGGACAGCCAGAAGCGCGGTGATGCCCATCCACCGACGGGAACTCCAACTTGGGACCGGGGTGGTCATGGCTTGGGAATGCCGGGGCGTCGGACCTCGGAGCCGCCCTGGGTGCCGGTCGTTCCGCCCCCGCTGTTGTCCCCTCCACCCCCTCCACCTAGCAGGATTTCGGACAGTCCGGCCTCTCGTGCCAAGGACGCCAGCTCCTGAAGGCGCTCATAGCGCACCGAGCGGTCGGCCTGCAGGTAGAGCTTGCGCGGTCCCTTCGGTGCGGCAGCCCGTGCAGCCAATCGGGTTTTGAGAACGGCCAAGTCGGGGACGATTTGGTTCTCGAAGTAGCACTGTTCCCCGGCGTCGACGGCCACTACGAGGAAGGCGTCGCCGGTCCAGGTTCCGCTTCGGGAACCGCCCGGGGGAAGCTCCAAGCGTGTGCCGACCGGCAGCACCAGGTAGCCCCCAAACAGCATGAAGAAGAGGAGCACGAAGACCACGCACAGGTAGGGTGCCAATTCGAACTGCCCCTTCAGCGGTTTGAGTGTCCGCGTGAACTTCATGGCGTTGCTGTGCTCTTGGTGCCCGACGCCTCCGCTGGCTGAGTGACCATTTTCACGGCCTCGGCTGAGGCGCGTTCCATGTCGAGCACCACCGCATTGACCCGCGCCACCAGGTAGTTGTAGGCGGCATAGCACACCGCAGCGATGGCGATACCCAGACCAGCGGTGTACAACGCCTGCCATACTCCGGCAAACAGTTCGGCCGGCGCAGCAAACCCAGGACCCGTCTGGAGCTTGCGAAACGTGCCTCCGATACCCACGAGCGTTCCCAAGAGACCCACCAGTGGCGCGATTTGCGCGAAGGTCGCCAGCAGTGACAAGTTGGCTTCGAGTCGGGGCACCTCTACCCAACCCACCTCTTCAATGGTTTCCAGAACGCGCTCGCGGCCCGCATCGCGGCTCAGGATCGCGGCTTTCACCAAGCGGGAGACGGGTCCTGGGGTGGCATCGCAAATGGAGATGGCTTCGATGACATTGTCGCGCTTGAGCACATTGCGAACACCGGCCAAAAACTGCGCCGAATCGATTTGCACCCGGTGGTAGTAGAGGAGTCGCTCAATAATCACGCTCAACGCCACGCCGGCCAAGAGGGTCAGGAGCCAGAAGAGGATCCCAAAACCACCAGCGGCGGTATCGGCCGAAATCGCATTCGGCAGGACCGTGCCGTTGGTGGGCACCACGACCGCCAGCAGGACGGAAAACGTCATGACCTCCAGCGTGAAGCTTCGCTCCGATACGGGCAATCCCCGATCCCTGCCCTAGGATAGGCTCGCCGGGGCGTGTCCATCGGTGCGGTTGGGGAGAGGGGGGCTGCGAGCCTGGGTTCCTGCGGGAGATCCCCCTTCTGTTCAACGGCTACTTGGTAGTGTCGGCGAAGATGCGGGCTTCTTTCTCGGTGATCTTGCCATCTTGGTTGGTATCGGCTCGGCGGACCGACTCGTTGAACACCTGGTGAGGCCCGTTCACGGTGGTGATCTCGTGCGAGAGAATGACCGGGATGTGGAACTCGGTCTTGCTCTCCGTCGGGCGCGACGACGCGCGGACCTTCTCCACGGCCTCATAGAAGGTCCGGGCCGCGGCATCGGTCTCGAAGGAGATGGGCAGGCGCTGCTCGTCCCGATGGACCGTTTCTTCATGCGAGATGCAGCCCAATCCGACAGCACCCAAGAGCACTCCGGCCGCGACGGGGAGGAAAGTTTGAAGAGTCATCACAACCCCTAGAGACTCCGGGACCCCACAGCCGTTCAATCCAATTCTTGAATGCTCGGCTTGAAGATCTCGCCCGCTGGCGGACTCTTTCCACAGTCATGATCCTTCCCTCCTTCGACAGCACTCTGCGGACCCGGGTGGTCTTCGGGGCCGGTTGCCTCGATCGTCTCGGCGAACTCGCCGCGGGCCTGGGCGGGCGCCGGGTCTTGTTGGTCACCGATGCGGGCATCGTTCGGGCCGGGCATGCGGCGCGTGCTGAGGCGTTGTTGAGGGCGGCCGGCCTCGAAGTGAGCGTCTTCGATGCGGTCCGCGAAAATCCCACCACCCTCGATGTCGCGCGCGGCCTCGAAGTGGCCCGCGCCGCTTCGGTGGATTTGTTCGTGGGCCTCGGAGGCGGCAGCTCCATCGATACGGCCAAGGGCGTGAATTTCTTGCTCACCCAAGGCGGTGAGATGCGTGACTACCAAGGAATCGGCAAGGCCACCCGGCCTATGCTGCCGCTCATTGCCATCCCCACCACGGCGGGTACGGGCAGCGAATGCCAGAGTGCCGCGCTCATCGCCGATGAGGCCACCCATCACAAGATGGCTTGTCTGGACCCGAAGGCCGCCGCGCGCATTGCGCTGCTGGATCCTGAATTAACGGTGTCGCAGCCGCGCCGCGTCACGGCCCTCACCGGCCTCGATGCCTTGGTCCATGCGGTGGAGTCGGCCGTCACCACGCGCCGCACGGTGTGGTCTGCCATGTTCTCGCGGGAGGCCTTCCGACTGTGCGCCGGGGCCTTAGAAACCGTGCTGCGTTCGCCCGACAACCTTGAGGCCCGCGGCCGTATGCTGCTGGGGGCGGCCTTGGCGGGCACCGCCATCGAGAATTCCATGTTGGGCGCGGCCCACTCGGCGGCCAACCCCTTGACGGCGCACTTTGGAGTCGTCCACGGGGCGGCTGTGGGGCTCATGATCCCGCGGGTGATTCGCTTTAATGCAGCCGATCCCGAAGTCCGGGGCATTTACGCCGACCTGGCGGCCACCGCCGGATGGACTAGCCCCGAGGCTTCGCCCGAGGCGGCGGCCTCGGTGCTGGCCGACCGGTTCCAAGCCTGGCTGCGCCTGGCCGAGATCCCCGAGACGCTCACGGCCGCCGGCGTGGATGCGGCCAAAATCCCGCTCCTGGCCGAAGAAGCCTCGCGCCAGTGGACCGCCACCTTCAACCCCCGCCCCATCACCGCCCCCGACTTCGAACGCCTCTACCGCGAAGGCCTCTAAATCCAGGTCGCGCCGTGGCGGCGACGCGCGGTCGTCGGGGTGAATGACTG
>Ga0114970_10003645_pt1 | contig 11253 bp, 11 predicted proteins | sample M_140205_XF_Meta_FD_87030 | JGI IMG/M metagenome (GOLD analysis project Ga0114970, IMG submission 87030) | Freshwater microbial communities from Lake Montjoie, Canada to study carbon cycling - M_140205_XF_MetaG | ecosystem: Environmental > Aquatic > Freshwater > Lake | place: Lake Montjoie... | reverse complement strand
GTCGACAGACTGGCTTCGATGCTCTGTTCGTCACCGACGTCAGCGAAGACGTCATCGAACACCGGCAGCCGGCTCGTAGCACCAACGGGCACGGGCACGCCCGACTGCGCTAGCGCGCTGAGCAGGCCAATCGCTTTGAGCAGGACGGTCTTACCGCCGGTGTTCGGGCCGGACACCAGCAGCGTGCGCTCCTGCTCGAAGAGCGTGAGATCGAACGAGACAACCGGTGTGCCGCGAGAGAGCAGTAGCGGATGCCGGCCGTCGACAATCGCCAATCCCTCGGCGGGCGTGCAGAACGCCAACGGCGCACAGCTGGCCTCGATCGCGTACCGCGCACGAGCGTAGAGCGCGTCAAGCGCCACCAGGGCAGTGAACGCGGCGATCAGCTGATCGTGATACGGATGCAGCTGCTCGGTGAGCTCGCGCAGGACACGCTCGACCTCACGCTGCTCCTCGATTTCGAGTTCACGCACGCGATTACCGAATTCCACGGCGGCGGGCGGCTCCACGAAGATCGTGGCGCCAGTTCCGGAACTGTCGTGCACGATACCGCCCACATAGCCGCGGGCCTCTCGGCGCATGGGCATGACCCAGCGGCCGTTGCGCATCGTGACCGACAGGTCGCTGACCTGATGATGTGATTCGAGCTTGGCCATCTCTCGCTCGAGCAAGCGCACGAGCTCACCCTCAGCCTGCCGGAGTTCCCGCCGTACGCGACGGAGGGCTGGAGAGGCGTCGTCCCGCACCGTCCCATCGTCGGAAATCGCGCGTGCAATCGCCTCTTCGAGCGACCGGAGATCGATGAGCTGCTCGAGGTACGCCTGCAGATATGCAACGGTGATGCGCGGACGGCGCGGATCGCGGAGAGCATCACGGACGCGTCGCGAGGAACGGATCAGCGTGGCGCCTTGCAGGAGCTCGAGCGCCGTCCAGGTGAGTCCTGCGATACGCAACCGACGCAACGCCTCACCGATTTCCGGGATGGGCTCAGTGGGCCAAGTGAGGTCCGATGCAACGAGCGCGCGCATTGCGCCCACGCGTGCATGCTCGGCCTCGATCCATTCCCGATCACGTCGAGGCACGAGCGTTCGGACAGCGGCTGCGCCGGGGCCGGAGTTCGCGCGACCCGCGACGTACGCGAGCATGCGCGGGAACTCGAGAATACCGAGGGCGTGCGCGTTCGTCATGCCGAGGGCGCCCGTCGATGTGCGGCACGACTCAAACGGCACGAACCCGGACCGCCGAGGGCGCTAGTCCGGGTTCGAATCCTGCTGTGTGCTGTCATTCGGCTCGCCACGACGTGTCGTGCGTTGTCGTTGTCACCCGCGCGCGAGTTCCTCGCGCACGATTGCGTTGATCGTACCGCCGTCTACCCGTCCCTTGAAGGGCGGCATCACCTTGGCCATGACGGCCCCGATGTTGACCGCTCCTCCCTGAATTGCGGCGCGAACGGCTGCGCGCAATTCTTCAGGATCGACTTCGGCAGGCAGATATACTTCAAGGGCCGTGACCTCGCTCTGTTCCTTCTCGAGTAGGTCCACTCGCCCAGCTTTACCGTAGAGCTCAACCGACTCACGCCGTTTCTTGATGCCCTTTCGGATGACGTCGATGACGTCATCGTCGTTGGCCCCACGACGGAGTTCGAGCTCTCGATTCTTGACCTCGGAAATGATCATCCCAAGGAGGAGCACGCGATCTTTCAACTGCTCCCGTCGTGCATTGGCTTGATCACGCTGCAAACGCGGCAGCAACGAACTGCCGGCATCCACGGAACTGCTCACCCGTTACGGGTGCGCCGATTTTTGCGGACCGCCGCGTTCATCTTGCGCTTACGCTTTTCCGAGGGCTTCTCATAGTGACGATGCTTGCGCAGGTCGGACAGGATACCGGCCTTTTCGCACTTCTTTTTGAAGCGCTTGAGCGCACGCTCAAAATTCTCGTCCTCGTGGATGATGACTTCGGACAAACGAAACCTCGTAAATGATGGCGTGACAGACACGTTGCGATCGAACGACAGCCTTAAATCCTACCCATACCACGGGATGAGGTCAAGGCGCAAACCACGATAATTCCAGAGGGAGGCGAGCAATTAACCTGGCGGCCAGTGCATCGCCCGCCCGCCCAGTACGTGCAGGTGCAGATGATGGACCGTTTGCCCGCCATCAGTCCCGGTATTGGCCACCACTCGATAGCCTGTGCTCTCCAGCCCCTCCGCACGCGCGACCTCGGCCGCCAAGAGCAGCAGGGCGCCCAATTCGCCGGCGTCCGTGGCGTCCGCGAGCGACGCCACGTGGCGTCGCGGGATGACCAGCAGATGGGAGGGGGCCTGCGGATGCACGTCGCGGAAGGCGACGGCATGCGCGTTGTTGGCGACCAGCGTGGCCGGAATGGAGCCGCTCACGATGCGACAGAAGATGCAGGCGTCTGACATCAGGACTCCCGAAGCGGGGAAGGCAACGTGGAGGTGGCACCGAGCGCCGTCCGGGCGATCGCCAGCGCCGCCACCGCGGCGGTTTCAAAACGAAGAATGGTCGGCCCCAAGCGGACTGGGCGGAACCCTGCCGACACGAGCGCCTCGAGCTCATCCGCCTCGATCCCCCCCTCGGGGCCGATGGCCAACACGATCGGTTCCCGAAGCGGCGCCGCGGACGGACCAACCATCGGTGCCCCTGCCGGGTCGAGCACCAGACGGTCACCAGGCGGCGCGGCCAGCAACGCGCGCTCCAGCGTCGCCTCGGGGAAGGGCTGGGGGAGCCACGCCCCTTCGGACTGCGCCAGCGCACTCGTCATCCGCGCCATCACTTTCTGCTGAAAGGCCATCCCTTCGCCGCGCGGCGATACGCTCCGGGAACGTCGCCAGAGCACCGGGCGCCAGCTCGTGCAGCCTAGTTCACAGGCCTTTTCGGCCAGCCACAGCATCCGCTCACGATCGGCCACCGGCACAAGCACATGCACCTCAGGAAGCGGCGCGATCACGGCGGCGGCGCTGATCTCGATGTGGGCCTGCGTTTTCGTGAGGCGCACGAGCTGCCCGGCTCCCACCTGTCCACGCCCGTCTCGCACGCCGACGACGGCGCCGGTCTCGAGTCGAAGCACGCGCATGTGCCGGGCCGCCTGTTCGTCGAGTACGCACGTCGACCCGACCGCAAACGATTCGGTCGTGACGAAATTCGGGCGCCCGGCAGCTATACCCTCGCGATCGAGACCGACCACCAGATGTCCTCCGCATCCTCATCGAGCACACGCCAGCCGGTGGCCGCCAGGACAGCGAGCATCTCCTCGCGCTCCTCCTGCAGAATCCCACTCAGGATGGCGCTCCCGTCGGCCGTCAGCGAGGCGGCGATGATCGGCAACAACTCAACCAGCACGGATGAAATAATGTTCGCCAAGACGACGCGAACCGGCGCCAGGAGTGGCAGCAACGCACCGGCGTCCGCCTCGAAGACATGCACGCGATCGGCGACGCCGTTGCGCAGCACATTCTGCTCGGCGTCAGGTATCGCTTCGCCATCCAGCTCGACGGCATATACGCGCGCCGCTCCGAGCTTAGCCGCCGCGATCGCCAAGACGGCGCTGCCGGCCCCAAGGTCAGCGACGATGTCGCCATCACGCAAGACGGTGGGAAGCAGGCGCACCACGCCGCGCGTCGTGGCGTGCTCGCCCGTCCCGAACGCCATCCCCGGCTCGATGACGATCGTGCGCGCCGGATCACGACCTTCGGCCAGCCAAGGCGGCGCGACGGTCAGCGAACCGAGATCGTGCGCATTGATACGCGACTTCCACGCCTCGCTCCAGTCAATATCGGGCACCGGCGCCGTCTCGATGGTCACGCCTTCGTCGGCCTCGGTAAGCGCGAGATGCACCGCTTCGAGATCGGTCGACGGCGGGAAGTGCGTTACGAGTGCGGTGCCGTCTTCATGGACGCCCTGCGCGCCAACCCCGAACAAGGCGGCCACACACGCGTCGTGACTGCCCTCGTCGACGCCCGGACTGACCCGCACACTGACCCAACGCAGCGAGGCGTCATGCACCGAGAGCCTCCTTCATTTTTGACCAGAATCCTTTCTCTCGCTGCGCCGGCGCCTTCCCCTGCAGCGCTCCGAGCCGCTCGATCACCGCCTTCTCCTCACCCTCGACATCCTGCGGCGTCCAGAGCTGCACGTTCACGTGCAGGTCGCCGGTGCCGGATGCGTTCACCCGCGGTAATCCGCGGCCGCGCAGATGAAACACGGTGCCACTCTGGGTTCCCGTGGGTACCCGCAGCGAGAGATCACCGGTCAGTCCGGGCACGCGAAGATCGGCGCCAAACACAAGCTGTGAATACGTGACCAGTGCTTCGCAGAACAGATCCTCGCCGTCGCGATCAAAACGCGCGTCGTCTTCCACCTCGAACACCACGAGCACATCGCCCTTCGTACCGCCGCGCGGCCCGACATTGCCCGCTCCACGGAGCGTCATATACTGTCCCGTCGCCACGCCGCCCGGCACTTGAATCTTGAGCGTGCGCTCAGCCCGCGCGCGTCCTTCTCCGCGGCACTTCTTACACGGCGACGCCACCACCGCCCCTTCACCGGCACACGTCGGACAAGGGGCCACCGAGACGAACTGACCGAAGAAGGAACGCTGCGCACGGCGCACTTCTCCGGCACCGCCGCACGTGTTGCACGTTTGCGGCTTCGTGCCCGGCTCGGCGCCCGACCCTTCGCACTTATCGCACGCTTCAAGCACCTTGAGCACGACCGACTTCTCGACGCCGGTGGCAACCTCGGTGAGCGTGAGCGGCAGCGGCAGCTTCACATCGCCGCCCGTGCGCGCGCTGTTCCGACGGCCGCCGCCCTGCCCCCCGAACAAGTCGCCGAAGCCGCCGAAGTCGCGCATGAAGATGTTCAACGCCTCCGACAGATCGACGTGCTCATACTGCGGCTGCTGCGCACCACGAAGGCCGGCCTCGCCGTACCGATCGAAGGCGGCGCGCTTCTGCGGATCACGGAGCACGTCATACGCCTCGGTGATCGTCTTGAACTTCTCCTCGGCCTCCTTCGCGCCCGCATTGCGGTCAGGGTGCCACTGCATCGCCAAGCGACGATACGCCTTCTTGATGTCGTCGTCAGGTGCATCGCGCGGCACACCAAGTACCGCGTAGAAATCGGCCATGTCGAAACCCGGAAGAACGCGCCGCCAGTGGGCGGCGCAAACGAACAACGGGTGCCGGAAACCGGCCGCCCGTCGGTGAAGTCAAAGTCGGACTAAAATACCTACGGCAAAATATCGACCGGCCTGCCCGCCCGATGCGAGGGGAGGATGGTCAGCAGAGCAAATCGGACACGAGACGGGAAGTGTGACCGACCAGCGCGATCACCTTGTCGTACGGCATCCGCGTGGGACCGATCACGCCGATGACACCACTGAGCGACCCCGCCTGATATTCGGCGGTAACCACGGTGAACGGTTCAAGCCGCGGGTCGCCGTGCTCGTTACCAATGGTGATCGAAATCCCATTCGCACCTGGCTTCGCTTCAAGCAACGAGGCAACCTGCTGCCGAGTTTCCGTGAGCTCGATCAACTGCCGTAGCCGCTCGCCACTGGCGAACTCGGGCTGATCCGCCAGCAGCGACGGCTGACCCAGCACGACTGTCTCGAGCGGATCCGCCACACGCCCGAAGACCTGCTCGCCCTCCTGCACAAAAATGTGCAGCAGCTCGGCGGTTTCCGGCCTCAGCTGAATGTCACGCAACCTGGAGGCGAGCGTGGTACGCACCTGCTCGAGCGTGAGACCAGACAGCCGCTCGTTCAGGACGATCGTGACCTCGAGAAGTGCCTCGTCGGCAATCACGCCGGGCACCTCGACGAACACCGTACGCACCGCTCCACCGTGCAGCGTGAGCACCATCAGCAGGCGCTCCGACGAGATACGAACCAGCTCGATCTGACGTAGCGTTGCCCGTTCGAAGCGCGGCCCGAGCGCAACCCCGAGCTCCTGCGTCAGGATGCCCAGCGATTGTGCCGCCCGGCGGAGGATCGCCTCGATGGCCGATCCTCCGTTTGAGATATCGGCGTGCAACCGCCGCTGCGCATCGCCCGTGATCGTCTCCACTCGCGTGAGCGAGTCGACGTACACCCGATACGCTTTGTCCGTGGGGATGCGTCCGGCCGACGTGTGCGGATGGAAGAGAAAGCCCTTCTCTTCCAGATCGCTCATCGTGTTCCGGATGGTCGCGGGCGAAATGCCCAAGCCAAAGCGACGCGACAACGTGCGCGAACCCGCGGGCTCGGCCGTGGCCACGTAGCTGTGGATTACCGCTTCCAGTACCTGCCGCTCCCGCTCGGAGAGCTCCCCGCTGATAGCCATAAGTGTAACGCTACGAACGACTTCGAAGTGCTGTCAAGTCAGCGGCCAAGGCATCGAGCCGAAGCCACCCGGAGGCGGTGCACCGGATACGTGATCCGGCGGTCTCATCAACAGACTCAATCCACCCCTGCCGACGCCACGTGGCGACGCGGGCTTCCTCACCCTCCCGAAGCTCCAGCCCGTCGATCGTGCGCAACCCAAGGTACACCATCTCGGCCTCACGGTTCGGGCTGGTGAGCGTTTCCGCGCCTTCCACGGGGTCTAACCCAGCAGACAACGCCGATTCCCACGACGCCAGCGCCGCCTGATTCCAACGCCGCTCCGATCCGTCAAACCCGTGCGCCGACGGGCCAATCCCCAGGTAGGGCACGTTCTGCCAGTACGCGCTATTATGCCGTGCGCGCCGACCCGGTCGCGCGAAATTCGACACCTCATAGTGCTCGAAGCCGGCGGCACGCAGTCGTTCGTGCGATTCGAGAAACTGACGCTCATAAACCTCTTCCGGCGCCTCCTCGACCTCCCCACGCGCGCGCCATCGCCCCAGCGGCGTGTGCGGCTCGATCGTGAGTCCGTACAGCGAGATGTGGTCAGGGGCGAATGCAAGCAGTCGCGTGAGGTCGTCGCTCCAATCGCGCTCCAGCATATCCGGAGCGGCAAAAATGAGGTCGAGCGACATCGCGTCGATCCCTCCGGTACGCAGCGTCTCGACCGCTCTCAGGGCGGCGCCAGCGTCGTGCACACGATGCATCCATGACAACACCCGGTCGTTGAAGCTCTGTACGCCGAGGCTGACCCGATTCACACCCGCCCGACGCCACGCCGCGACCGCCTCGGCCGAGACGTCTTCCGGGTTTGCCTCAAGTGTCACCTCGGCCTGGGCGTCCAACCGAATGTGCTGATGTAACGTCGCGAAGAGTCGCTCGATCCCTTCCGCACCCAAGCGCGAGGGCGTGCCGCCGCCGAGATAAAGGGTTGTCAGCACCTCGCAGGACTGCGACGCACCGCGGAGGCGAAGCTCCGCGTCTACCGAATCGGCAAAGGCGCGCCAAGGCACGTGCTTACGGACGGCGATCGCAAAATCGCAGTAGCTGCAGCGGCGCGCACAAAACGGCACATGCAGATACAAGTGCCGATAGCCCACGGGCGTGGCTGCCGGAACGTTCACGACGCGCTGACCGACGGATACACCCGCCCGGATGGGCCGAAGTGCACGAGCCCGTCGATTTCGAGCGCGCTCAAGACGGCCGCCGCTTCCCGTGGACGCAGGCGGGCAACGGCCGCGACCTGCTCGAGATCACGGGCTCCCTGCTGTAGGGCATCCCAGCACCGCGCGGCATCGCCATCGAGGGCGACATGCGTGGACACGGACCGATCGATGCGCAGCAATGCCAACACATCATCGACTGCGAGGATAGGCTCGGCGTGCATCTTGAGCAGCGCGTTACTGCCCAGCGACGAGGCCTGGTCGATGGCATTCGGCACGCACGCCACGGTGCGGTTCAGTTCGAGCGCGTGATCCGCGGTGATCAGGGCACCGCTGCCCTTTCCGGCTTCAACGACGATGGTGAGGTCGGCCAATGCCGCGATGATGCGATTGCGACGGGGAAATGTCCCACCGTGCCCCGTATCACCCGGTATCTGCTCCGTCAGCAGCAGCCCGTCGCGCGCGATACGCTCCTGCAGGGTGCGATGCGAGCGCGGGTAGTGCACGTCGAGGCCCGTCCCAAGGACGGCGACCGTACGTCCGCCCACGGCCAACGCCGCCTCGTGTGCCGCGCCGTCTATCCCACGCGCCAAGCCGCTGACGATCGTGACACCAGCGCGGGCGCAGGCCGTCGCGATGGCGCGCGCCACGCGTAGGCCGTAAGGGGATGCCGCGCGAGTGCCCACAATGGCAACGGCCGGGGGATGAGCACTGGCCAGCGTGCCCTGCGCGTAGATGACGGGTGGCGCATCAGACAGCTCGAGCAAGCGCGCCGGATACCGATCGGAGCCGGCCACCAGCGCGTCACCGCCGAGGCGTTGCAGATCCGCCAAAATGCGGCTAGCTTCGCGAAGCGCTGGCTCGCGCCGCGCACTGGCCACCGACGCCAGCGCGCGCGTGGCATCGCCATGCAACGACAGCAGGCGCGCGACCCCAACGTCGCCGAGCCCAGCAACTTGGCGCAGCGCAATCACATCACGCCGCGCCTGCGCCCCCTGCGCGGCCTCCGTCGGAACCGATGTAAACGGCGCCGCCATCACGTCAGGGGAGAAACTGCGCATCGCGTGCCGGCTTCTCAGCTTCCACGCGCATCACGAGCAGTTCACGCCACCATGCATCGAGCACCACGTCGAGTCCCATGCGACCGGCCGCACTGATCGCGTACTTGCCGAACGCGCCCGGCGCCTCGATCTCCGGTATGTAGTGCTCACCGAGCAGGTCGAGTTTCGTGAACACGACGCAGTACGGCTTGGCGGCGAGTTCGGTGGAGTACGACGAGATCTCGTGACGCAGTTGATCGAACTCCGCCTGCCAGTCTTCCGCGTCGATCGGGATCATGAACGCCAGCATGCGCGTCCGCTCGATGTGACGGAGGAACCGCAGGCCAAGTCCCTTGCCTTCCGACGCGCCTTCAATGATGCCCGGGATGTCGGCCACCACGAACGAGCGGTGATCGCTAAGGGGGACCACCCCGAGGTTTGGCGACAACGTCGTAAACGGATAGTCCGCAATCTTGGGGCGGGCCGCCGAGATGACCGAGAGCAGGGTACTCTTGCCCGCGTTTGGCTGTCCGACAAGACCGATGTCGGCGATGAGCTTGAGTTCAAGTTCGAGCGTCCGGGCCTGCCCTTCTTCCCCAGGCTGCCATTCCCGCGGCGACTGGTGTGTGGGCGTGACGAAGAAGGAGTTCCCCTTGCCGCCGCGGCCGCCCTTCGACACGAGTATCGTGTGGCCATCCTCCATCACTTCGCCGAGAAACTCCTGCGTCGCGGCGTCGCGCACGACTGTGCCAGGAGGCACCGGCAATACGATGTCTTCACCAGAACGGCCGGTGCGATTCGACCCCTCACCGTGTTGTCCGCGTTCGGCCTTCCACGCATCACGGTACGTATAGTCGAGCAGCGTGGTCAGGTTCCTGTCGCCGCGGACGATCACATCGCCGCCACGTCCACCATCGCCACCGTCGGGGCCGCCCATGGGCGCGAACTTTTCGCGACGGAACGAGGTCTGTCCCGAACCACCGGTTCCTGCTTCGACCTTCACGAGTACGCGATCTACAAACATGAATCACTTCCGAAACGAGAGAGGCAGCCGGCCACCGAGGCGCCGCCAAAAAACTTCGATTGCACTGCGTGTTGATGGTCCTGCCGCCTACTTGCCCTGCACGCGTGCCCAGAGGCCGAGATACCGGCGCATGTCCTCATCGCCGACCAGCGGGGCGACAACCTGCAAGGCGGCCATGACCACACCGGCCGCCGCCCCCGCGTTTAATGCCCCATGGAGATGCGAATGAAGCTGCCGGTCCTGTCGCGCGATCGCGCACGCGGCCACAACGCACAACTCGCGGCGCGCCAGGTCGAGCAACGGTCGGCCGAGCACTTTGCCGTACCCTTCCGTAATCATCCACCGATCGAGTGCTGGATGAAGTCCGCGAATATTTACGCGCAACCGATCGTAGAATTCACCGTAGACCGTGGCGCATGTCGCCTCGCCACGCTCAGAAAAATCGAGCACCGCACGCTCCTGGTCTTCCGCCGGCGTTGGCGCGCTGCGACCGGAGATTCGACGCCACTCCCGCGCGCCGTTGAGCGCGCGCGGGAAGCCGGCGAACAGGTACGTCTGCAGAATGACCTCTTCCACCCACACCGGATTGACGCGGCCGTTCACCCCAGAGAGCTCGGAACGAACCTCCCCCTCGCTTCCACCAGCCAGCACAGCCGCCAACCGAACGAGCGCCGCCGTTTCCACATCGAGTGCATCGAGTGTAACCGGAACGTGTCCGCGCCGTGTCATCGAATCAACGCCGGTCGGATCACCGGTCTGCACGTCCGCCTGGCTCATAGGCTCCTCGCCGTTACGAGGCGTCACTGGATGCCGGCGCGCCGAGGGGCGCCATGCTGACAAACACTTCGCCGACCTGTTCTCCCCGCGAATTCCGCACGACGCGGACAGCCGCATCGCGCAGACTCTCCGGCAACGGCGATGGCAAGCCATCGTACGCGGCCAGCATCGCTAATACGGCGACGAACTGCGCGCGGTGCGATCCGTCTTCAACCTTGAGCGCGAAACCGATGCCGCGGTCGATGATCGCAAACGTGTGAACGCCCTCCGCACCAACTTTGCAGACCACGTTGCCGCCAACCGCCTCCATGAGACGGGTATCGAATCGGTCGCTCCCACCCACTAAAAACGGATGCGACGTCATCGCGTCTACAATTCGCCGGCTCGGCTCGTCGCCGTGCGTCGAGGCGTGCGCGAGACGCGCATAGGAGAGCGCCATATTCGCCAACGGCAACGAGAACACGGTCGAGCCGCAGCCGTCCACTCCGACACCGATCTGATCGGGCGTCCTGCCCGCCCACGTGGCAACCGTCTCGTGCGCCGCCTGCTGCACCGCATGCGACGCGTGCTCGTAGCCGCTCGTCGGCTCCCCCAAAAGGACCGCTCGTGCCAGCATCGCCGCGTGCTTGCCCGAACAGATGTTGTGGAGGCGAGTCAGCCGGTCTCCCGACTCGCGAAGCAGGCGCGCGCCGCGCGACGACAACGGTTCATGGGCTCCACAGGCAAGATCGCCTTCCTCGAGACCGATGCCGCCCAGCATCGACGCCGCCAGCGCGACGTGCTCCGGCTCGCCGCCATGGGACCCGCAGGCCAACGCCAATTGGCTGGCGCCCCACCCCAAGCGTTCCAATCCACCAGC
>Ga0114970_10003638_pt1 | contig 11266 bp, 12 predicted proteins | sample M_140205_XF_Meta_FD_87030 | JGI IMG/M metagenome (GOLD analysis project Ga0114970, IMG submission 87030) | Freshwater microbial communities from Lake Montjoie, Canada to study carbon cycling - M_140205_XF_MetaG | ecosystem: Environmental > Aquatic > Freshwater > Lake | place: Lake Montjoie... | reverse complement strand
GTTATTTGTTACTCTAACTAATAAATTTTTATCTATGAATCTTCTAATAACAGCGGTTTTTTCTGGTTCATTAACTACATCCTGAAATTTGATATTGACTGTAGAATCACATTTAATAATTTTCATATCATATTCCGTTTCTGGATCTATCCAAATACCAGCTGCATTCTTTTTGGGTTTGAATGCTCTCGCCATTGTGTTAAATTGGTCTCTATTTTGTAGATTTGTTGTGAAATTTTCATTCGATGCTGATTTTTTACCGGAATTTGCTAAAAAGTTATTACCTATTAATCCTTCTAATTGTACGACTAGGCTTCCAGCTGGACTATAATCAGATAATATAGTAGTCAGTCTATCGGTGGCATCTTGTTTAATATTGACAGTATTTCCATTTTCATCTGGATAACTTGGTGGTGAAGGCGGGATACCTTGAGCTGGGTTACCAGCTAAACTTTTGTCGATTTGTTGAGAAGCATATTCCAAATAAAATTGTTTATAAAAATTTAAAGTTGATAAAGTTTTATTGGAGTTAAGAGCTATCATTTGTTGACCCTTTTTTATAGCCTTTTTCTCTCCTTCAATCTCCAAAAAGGGACCATCATCATCTGTATAAACTTTCTTCATCCAATCGACTCCATCACTTGGACTTCCTGGTCCACCGACATTTGTATAAACCTCCTGACCCAATACTTTACCAACCCAAACAAAATCAAAATCATTATCTGGATTCAATCGATGCCATAAACCATTGGAATATTTGGGCTTTATCCAATCCAAATAATCATTTACTTTAGGATCTGATAACCCCAAAGGTGACCAATTTGAATCGTAAACTCCAAGTACGAGGCACTCATCTTTACCGGTATCATCTTCTTCTTCAATCGCAGTACTAACTGTGCCTATAATAGGGTCAAATTCCTCAAAATAGTCTCTATAGACATAGTTATATCTTACTGTTTCATCGAATTCACCAGTAGAATAAACTACTGATTGTGTTATATAAGTGAACGGTGGTAAAAATGGAATAGATAGAGTGGATCCAGGTGGTGAACTTAATATTTTACCAAGACTAAGATTTCCATTTGGGTCAGATAATTTATTTTTGGGAGCTGGTTTATCCTTCAATTTTGCTAAAGCATCCATTCCCTTACCAACACCACCCCCATCTTGGGTTCCTTGATATCCTAAAGCTCTAGGATTCCCTCTTGGTTTTTTAGAACTACCAAGTAATCCTAGGACGTGCGCGACAATATCTTCAATTATGACAAAATGGTCTATTACAATTTTGGCAATTTCTATATAGGGTTTTTGTGTTTCAAATATAGAAGTAATGAGTGCTTTTTCTAAGGCATCTAGACCACCAAGATTATTAGAATTCTTAGCTACTGAAATCTTAGTTGGTGGTATAAATTTACCATTAGTGAAATAACTATTTATATTATTTCTTCCCAACTTTGCACCAGAAATCTTAAGATAGGCTTCAAGTGTTTGTTTATCTTTTATTTCAGAAAGAGATCGTAAATTAAAAGACTCTACAATTTTTTTAGCTATACCTAAATCTCCCTCAATAAATTTCCTAATGTATGGAACATTAGGCACAAAGAGAATTGGTAATTGATTTGGAGTTGTACTAGTCAAACTTGGATAGTTTGGTATCGAAAATGCTATTCCCATAATTTATATATTATGGGACATGACCTACATCCTCTGACTCCAAATACTAACTGGTTTAGCTACAATCGGTCCAATTTTCCACTTTCCGACCCTTAGACTCGGGTTATTATCTAATTGTCCACGCAGTCTATTATGCTTTAAATCTGTAAGGTAAATGTGAAATTGCTCGGAGTAGTCATTCTCATCTATCGGGTTGAGAAAGTATTCTTCGTTTGATTCAAAGTCTTCAATATTATTCATTATACCAAGACCCCATCCATGGGTTTTTTTAAGGATTCTTATGATTTTATCATAGTCATACTTATCCTCAAACATTTCATTAAACTTCTTGATCTTCCTCATTAGTAGGTGATTTCATTTTATTAGCAATAATAACATTAAAATTATCTACAGGTTCGAAGTTATACTTAGCTGACAATTTGCCTGACATCTCACCACCACTAAACTTAACATCGATGTTACAATTAATTAGTGGGGTTTTATCTAATTCTAGTCTTAATTTGATTGAGAAGTCATTTTTTTCTTCGTCTTCTTGATTTACTATTAACTTGACATGATAATCAAATTTTATATCTAAATCATCATAATATTCTCTAAAGAATTTTCTAGATGGGACCTGATGAAAATCATTACCTTTTTTTCCTAAAAAATAAGTAGGTCTTTCTAGGCAACCAAGTTTTTCAACAAAAGTTTTGACAAGCTTCATCTTTACTGTACCTTCAGCTTTCTTAAAACCATCATCTAATTTCTCAACCTCGTCTTGGTGATTCTGTATGAGTGATTCAGTAAATAAGTGCTCAAGTATTTTGGAGTTTAAAAGAAATACCTTAACCTCCATCCACTCGTTAAATACTTTATCAACATCTAAAAAACAAGATTCCTTATTCTTCCATATTTCAGACATTAAGTCAGAAAATTTAAGAATATTTTTATCGAATTCTTTGATATTTTCTCCTATATTTTTGAATCTCATATCTTTATGTTTAAGGTCAAAATATTCAAAATATCCAATTGTATCAATTCTATCTGGCTCAATGAATTTCTCTATATGAATTTGCATTGGCTTATTAGCATTTTCGTAGATTATTTTGATCCAACTTTGTGTTAACTTATTCCACTTGCTCATATTATCCTCATTGAAAAGATTATCTATACCTTTACCAATAAAATCATCTGCAAAAGTATTGAATGAAGCTGATTTTGAGGTGGATAAAGTTTTATTAACAAAAATACTGAATTGTGCGCCTGAGTTTAATTCAATAACTATATCTTCAGCATGTTCTTTATCTTTATTGGGTCCTATCCAATAAATTTTAGATATTAAATCTTCGGTTAATTTTTCATCAACCAAAATCTTATCCATTATATTTCTCGCAGTGACTCTAGCATCTACTAATTTATTCCAATCTTTTTCAATATCAAACTTAACTTCATCAAAGTATCCATTTATTTTAGAATGTTCGGTATCTTCAATACAAGTATCTCCTTCAAACTTTCCTAATTGTAATCTATTTTTAGCTATTAATAGATTTTTGAGATCTGTTAAAAATACATCTGAGTTTTCAGTATATCTACCCTTTAATCCTCTATCTAATAAATTATCCAAAAATTCATTATTCAATAAAACCATTGCGACACAAATTTCGGTTATGATATTTGTTGGTTTATAGATGGTTTTCTCCAAATCATTTTGAGCCTGTACTTTAAATTGATTCTGTGCTTCTAAAAATAGTTCAAATCCTCTAATCCATTTCATTATAATTATTAATGAATTTTTTTATATATATTAAAATCAATGAATCATTTTATAAATGAAGTTTTTAAAGAATTTTAAGAAATATCAAGAATCGATAAGAATTGAACTTGGAATAGTCAACATTGACATAAATGAATCCCTTGGATTACTTTATGATAATGTATTGAAATCAATTGGTGCGGAAGAAATTGATATATTCGATACATTCCACTTACCTAAAGATGAATTTTCAGATAAAATGAATTTGGATCTATTGACAACCAATACCGAATTTGTAAATTCATTATCTAGTATTGGTTTAAAAAAATCAAATATTACAAATAGTGAAGACTTTGAAACTTTTTTCAAAAAACCGTGTAGGTTTATGATGATTTACAGAGTTGAGGCAAATGAACTTGAAAATCCGAATTATATAATTTTTCAACCTTGGAGTGATACTTTGAATACATGGGAAGGGTGTAAACTATATAAAGTGAATGGAGACATCAAAAACTTTTATGATAAGTTATCATCCAAAGTAATAGAAGTAACTGATGGTAATGATAGTTACATTTATCAGACTTCAAATGGCAATGAATGGACTCTGCAAAATATAGAGAAGGCAAATGATACTTTTAAAAAGTATTTCAGAACGGACGAATTTGAGAATCTCTTAAGGGATAGAAAAGTTACAATTAATATTATTTAAATAATCTGAGATTGAATAAATTTCAGAACAATTTTGTTTTTATTGGATTCGTTTTCTTGATTATGCCACTGCCAAGGATAGGTAGTTTCTAAAAAATTAGTTCTATTTTTTAAATCTTGTATTTTTTTTCTTATAGATTCATACTCTTCATTATCCAAATCAAAGGGGATTTTTAATTTGTCACAAATTGAAATGAGGGGGGCAAGTTCATTACTCTCATAAGCTTTTGTAGCTTCCAAGTATAATTCTTTCAGAGATTCATCGTTTACTTTATCTGGATGTGTGGTTTTAGCAATTGTTCTGTAGAGATTTTTGACTTTTGGGTTTTTATCTATGGTCAATAACTCTTGAGTTTGTTCTTCGAAAATTGGTTCGGTGGGTATTTGGAATTTTGTAAATTGATCTACTCTTTTTGTAAAAACTTCTTTTAAATCCAAATTCGAATTAAGAACATTTTCCACTTCCTCCCTGAATTTATTATCAATTTCTCTAATAACTTCGGATCTATAAAAGTATTCCGATTCCACAAAATCTAACTCTTTAATTAGTCTAACTATATCTAATTTCCTCAAAGTATCCACTTGGATATATATCCTGTAAACTATATTTTGATTCTAAAAATTAATATATAATTAATGAATTTTAAAAATTTGACATTAGTGGAACTTTTTGAACTAAGAAGTAATCTATATACAAGCAAGGAAGATATATCAGAAATTTCCGAATATATTCTGAAAAAAGAATCAGAATATGTAGATTATCTTACCGAAGATACCGCAACAGGAGGTCCATCTGGTGCAGTAGGTTCTTCATCAGTTGGATATGGTGGAGGTGGAGTTGCTTATGCCAATGCTTCAATTGGTGGTATGGGAGCAGTTGTCCCATCGGTTCCTTCGAGTTTTGCTGGTGTTACCACAGAACCGGGTTATTCAGCTGGTGGTGGTACTGTTGGTTCGGGTGATATAAGTGTTCCTTACAATCCTGGTGGTAGAAAAAAAGTTTTTCAAAAAGTACCTGTTGATAATAGAAAGGGTAACAGTAAGAGAAGAAAGAACAAAATGATTCAAGGTTTAAAAAACATTTTTTCCCAAAAACAAGACTACACTGCTAAACAAGGAGAAGTAAAACCTTCGAGAGTAATGAATTTTGACAGTTTTTCAAAGGGAGAATTAAACAAAGTTACAAAGGTAAAAGACATTTAAAACAAGTTTACTTTTTTTTCTATATTATTTTGATGTCTAGTGAAAAAAAAGAAAAATTGATTATATTGGGCCATTCTGGCAGTGGTAAAGATTATCTAAGAAGGGGTCTAGTAAAATTGGGTTTAAAGTATTTCCCAAAATTTACTACTAGACCAAAAAGAAAAATGGAGGTTGATGGAGTTGATTATCATTTCCTTACTAATGAAAAATTTTCAGATTTGAAATCTATAAATGAGATAAAGGTCTTTCAAGAATTTTTAATTAGTGGACAGATTTGGAATTATGGTATTACTAAAGAAAATTGGGAAAACAACCAATTGTTCATAATGACAAGACATGAACTCGAACAAATTGATTCTGAAGAAAGAAAAAATTGTTTTGTGGTTTACCTTAATATAGAACCCGAGGTAAGAAGAAAGAGACTATTGAAAAGAGCCGACCAAAATGATTCAATAAGTCGAAGAATCGAAGCTGATGAGAAAGATTTTAAAGGGTTTAAAGATTATGACCTCTCTATTACTGATCCAGAATTTGATGCTGAGTGGATTTATGATTTAATGGACTAAATTTCAGTTTTACCATCCATTGATAGTCCCCTCAATTGCCCATTGATTAGATTGCAAACATTCGCGGAAGAGCTAATTGTATTCTCAAGTACAGATAAGAGTATGTTTAAAATTGAATATGCTTTTAGTAAATTTTTATCTGAGTCGTAAAATTGACTATTACAAACTCCCTCAAGTAAATCTATGGTTAGTGAAATAGTCTCATTATTTCTCACTTTCATTTTTTCTATTATAATTTTAGGTATACCTGTTAATTCCATTTCGACTTCGTAATCATGGATGATATCGTTTATTAAGGATAACAAACTAGTCCATAACTGAGAAGCATCCATTTCTTCAAATGATTTATCCTGAATCCAATTTTGTAAGTTGGATTTGTGTTTCTGTAAAAATATTTTTAAATATTTCCTAAATACAACAGTTCTATATTCGGTTGAATACTGTATTGTTGGAACTTTTGAGTATATCCAGTAGTCAATATAATTGAATATATCATGATTTATCACATCAGTTTCTTTGATTGTGTTTATATCTTTGATGTTCTTAATTTTATCTTTCAAGAAACTATCAAGGATTTTGTAAAAAATCTTAGTTACTATACTTGGCAATCCAAAAGTTTTATCAATAATCCAAATTAAAAATGTAATCACGGAGGCTACTATACTACCGATTCCAAAATTTCCAATACTATCAAAGAGGTCCAAAAATTCCATCAATCCACAAAATTATTTAATGTATATATTACATAAATTGCATATAATTAATTAAGAGACCTTTTTTTTAATATATAAATCAATAAAATCATTAAACTTTTAAAATGAATTTAACTGAAATTTCTTTTACAAAAGTAAAAACAGAAATTGAAAGGTATCTAAAATCAGAATATTCAAAATCGAGTATTCTATACACAAATGCTTCTCCTTATGGTCAAGTACTATCAGTGGTAGAAAACCTTTATCAATTATCAATGATTTACATGAAAAATTCAATAAAGCAATTTGATTTGTTGAATCCATTATCAATAAATAGTAGGGCTATTAAAAATGCGGCGATATTCGCTGGTCACATACCAGCAAGAGCGGTAAGTGCTACTGGAACTTTAAAATTTACAGTAAAAACATCAGTAGACTTAGCTGCTGAATTGCCGGGTGGAAGAATTACATTCAATAATAGACAATCCATTAAAAACAAGGGTAATGGGTTGGAATATGCACTGAATGTTGGAAGTGATAGTGTTAGTTATAAAATTGATACGAGTACGGTATTTTATATTTCAATAATTCAAGGTAAATGGGAATCAAGAACTTTTACAGGAACAGGAGAGATGAATCAAAGTTACCAAGTAAAAGTTAGAGGCAATCAAAAGGAAGTTGAAAATTTCAATTACGAAGTTTTAGTTAATGGTGAATATTGGTCTATAAAAAAACATTTATTCGATTTACTTCCAGATGAAAAAGCTTGTATTTTAAGAACTGGATTTGAGGGAGGTGTGGATGTAATATTTGGAAATAGTGGTTTTGGTATGATTCCAGTAATCGGATCAGAGATTCGGGTGAATTATTTAGTTACAGACGGATCAATTGGATCATTATTCAGAAGAACAAAGAATGATTGGACATTTATTGACCAGGCTTTAGATGCATTTGGTGGAACTGTTGATGCTTCTAATATCTTTGATGTTGGTATTTACACTGATATTAATTTTGGAGCTGATTCAGAGTCTTTAAACTTTACCAAAAATGTATTACCGATTGTCAGCAACAATTTTGTTTTGGGATTACCTCAGCAATACGCATATCAATTAAAGAAACTAGGAGTTTTCTCTCATGTTAATGCATATGAAAAATACGGAACAATTTTTATAGTTTGTACACCAAATATTAAACTATTCAAAAATCAAAATTCGGATTACTTTTCAATCGATGTGAGAGCTTTTGATTTGGACGCTTATGAAAAATCAAAAATTGATCGATATATAAGGAGCGGTGGAAATATCCAACTTACAAGAAGATATAAAATTGAATCTCCCATTTTATCTTATTATATAATAAATGTTTTTGTTATAACTTATTCCGATGCTAAAGATGATTCAGTAAATGCTCAGATCTTAGACCAAATATCGGAATATTTCCTAAATTTAAATAAAGTTGATAGGGTTCCAAAAAGTGATTTAGTACAATTGTTATCAACAATAGGCGATGTCCATTCAGTGGATATTAGTTTTGTCTCTAGGAAAAATGAAAATTACTATATTGATTATTTCAGAAACAATCCAAATGCTCCATCAGAAAGTGACCGATATTTGTTACCAACAAAAACAGGATTGGATCCAATATTGGGTGATATAATTTTTGAACCAAGTGAAGTACCTATCATAAGGGGTGGATGGGCAGATAGAAACAATGCTTTTTATTCCGATGATTTAAAAGATAGTGGATTAAAATCTGTAAATATTATCAACAAGGGTGTTGTTGATGCGGCTAAGAGACAAAAAGTTTAATTTCTAAATGTATTACGAGGAACAAGAAATACCAGAGTTATTTTTTCTGAAGCACCGACATGATGATGATAATGAATACATTGATTATGAAAAAATGATACTTGATAAAAGTTTGAGTCCATTTTTATATAATAATGATAGAATGAATACTTTTTTAAAGAGCTCTCAGAGATTAATTGCAATTTTATTTGATAATGTAAATATTATTAAGAATTTTAAAAATTATATGGTGGATAAATACTACTATAAACACAAGAGTTAAAAAAAACAATATAATTAATTAATATATAAAATTAGAATAATAACTTTTATATGATACAAAAGAGTAGTGAAACTAATAAAGAAGAAAAGAAAGTCGTTTCTTTCAAAAAATTCTCTGACCTGAACAAAAAGGGTTCAAAAGAAGAGGAATCTGAAGCAAGTTTGCCAGCGAGACCCTTTGATGATACCGATATGCCACAGGGACCAAATGTACATAAGGTTAAAAATAAGAAAGAAAAATTCATGGATACAAGTCACATGAAACCAAAGATGGACAATCCAACAGAGCAGGAAGCTTCTTTTGAAAACCACAACGTAAAATTCATAGGAAAAGTGGCAAAAATGCCAAAGGGAGTTAAAGCCTCAAAAGGTTATAATTTTTTAGAAAATATAAAAGTTTCAAAATCATCAATCTGGTATTTGTTAATCGAAAAGCAAGATAATGAGCTACAGATGGTTAAGTACAACCACAAAAAGGGTGTAGATCTTTCAAGATTTGTATCAGATTTGAAATCTTATTATATCTCAAAGAATAAATCAAATCAAAAGTTTTGTAAATTGATTGAGTCAATAGAAATTGATGGTAATGATAAGTATTCTTGGATCAAAAATATTCCACCAGTGGAAGTTGATGGTGTTAAAATGATTGCAAAAATCACTGAAGATTTAATAAAACTTTTAAGTAAATAATATGTCTAACTTAAGAATTTTTGGTAGTCCAATCCATGACACGGCTTTAGTTTTTATAGTTGGAACTACATTAGCTTCTATATTTTTTTATTATGGTGACCAAGAAATAACAAGGTCCGAAGCTAATTTGACACTTTTAAATGGTGCATTATTAGCTATACCTTATTGGTATACCCAATACAAAGTTAAGAAGTAATTGTTTTTAAAACAAAATCTGTTCGTTTCTTGAGATCTACTTTTGATAGATCAAAATGATTTATGTTTTCTAATTCTAAATAAGATTTAATCCAGGTATCTATTTTGTTTATCTGGTCAACATTCTGATACCTTATACCATCATCAACATTATCCAAAATAGGTGGTACATAGAATATGTACGACCATTGATTTATGGTCTTCAATATTTCCTTTTGCATATGGTTTATAACTGCAATATCTTTATTAGAAAGCTTATTATTGAATAATGTCCTAAAATAAAAATAATTTAAAATTCCTGAAGAATCACATACTATGAATTCCTTTGAATCTATATAAATTCTTTCTTTGTTAGTTTGTTTATAAAATATAACTAATTGATCTTCCGGTGTATTGGGTATTCCATATTCTGCTATGTAATCTGTTGCAACTTCGGCAATGAATATTGAATTCTTCCCCAATTTTTTTAGTCCAGTATGTACATCCGATGCTAGAGTAGATTTGCCACTACTAGGCGCTCCGATAAATGTTATTAATTTACTTTCCATAGATTTAAAAAAAGGTGGTAAAAACCACCTTATTAATTATTGAAAAAATTGAGAGTTTGATTGAATTTTAGCAACATCTTCTGGAGTAAAACTTTGTGGGGAAGTTTGAATTATTTTCATAAGGTCCTTGAAAGTAGCGGCAGCTTCATCTTTTCTACCAGTATAAAAACAAGCAGCTGCGTGAACTTCTAAGAATCTCCAAGCGTATAATGATTCATCAACGAATAAAAGTCTAGTTGGATATGGGTTTTTACCATGAAAGTTAACAACACCAAACTTAGAGTATAAATAAGCCATATTCCAATCACCATTATTTAGGTAGTAATCAACGATAGCCTTGATAGGCTCGGCTCTTAGTGGATCCATTGCATAAGCCTTAAGGAATTCCTGGTGTACTTTGTACCAAGGCTCTTCAAGAGCTTTCATAATTGTACCGACACGAAACTGAGAATAAAACCTTTCTTCTTCGTATCCATCGGTTCTACCAATTCTTTCTTTATAATATTTTAAAGATCTGCGAAGTCTTTCATCATTTTCGGGTTTGTTATCAGGTATAGATGCTGAATCGTGATAAGATTGAGCAGTATAGAATACCCACCTTGCATTTCTATCTTTGTTGTTGATATACTCTTCTAGGATTACAGAGTGGCTTTTATATTTTTCTGGAATATTTCCTTTCCAAGACCCGCCATCCATCTGAACTTTAATATGAAGTCCTTCCATAAGTCCGGATGAAATTCCTTGTTCATCACAAACAATAAATTCGTGAACTGGTCCATACCATCTAAAAGCCTTATTGGTGTTCCAACACTCATTTCTAGTATATTTCATAGCACCAATATAAGTGTTGAACATATAAAGGTCCTTGTCTAGTTTATTTTTATCAAATACTTTGTGGTCAATTTCCATTACTTCATCAGCATCAAGCCAGAAAGCATATTCTGATTTATCTTTTACCATTTGCATGGCAAAATTTCTTGAATTTTCAAAGTTATCGAAGGGTCTTTCATATACAAAACAAGGAATATTATTTGCCTCACCCCATTTCTTAATGATATCTTGTGTTCCATCTGTTGAACCAGTATCCACAAAAACTGCACAGTCTATAACAGTTTTGATTGAATTTAACATCCTTTCAATTACGTGTGCCTCATTTTTAACTATTTGGGATATTGCGAGTCTATAC
>Ga0114970_10003636_pt1 | contig 11271 bp, 11 predicted proteins | sample M_140205_XF_Meta_FD_87030 | JGI IMG/M metagenome (GOLD analysis project Ga0114970, IMG submission 87030) | Freshwater microbial communities from Lake Montjoie, Canada to study carbon cycling - M_140205_XF_MetaG | ecosystem: Environmental > Aquatic > Freshwater > Lake | place: Lake Montjoie... | reverse complement strand
GTGGCCACCAATAACTACCAGGCCGGGCAGCTCGGAGCCCGCCAACTCGCCAGGCTGATCGGTGCCAAAGGCCCGGTGGCGATGCTCTCCAACGCCCCCGGCAGCGCCTCCACCATGGACCGCGAACGCGGCTTCCAGGAAGCCATCAAAGCCGAATTCCCTGATATAAAAATCGTTGCCGAACAGTTCTCCATGTCGAACCGCGCGAAGGCCATGTCATCCGCAGAAAACATCCTGACCGCCCACCCCGAACTGGTCGGCATCTTCGCTTCATCCGAACCCTCTTCGGTAGGAGTCTCCCAGGCGGTAAAGTCACGTAACCTCGCGGGAAAACTGAAATTCGTAGGCTTCGATTCCAGCGAAGGCCTGGTCGAAGATCTGGGCAAAGGAACCATTGACGCCCTCATCGCCCAGGACCCGTTCAAAATCGGCTACGAAGGCGTGAAGGCCGTCAACGACAAGTTAAACGGCGGAACCCCGCCGAAGCAGATCGACCTGACAGCAGTAGTCATCACCAAAGCCGACCTCGAAAAAGAGGAAATCAAAAAACTCCTCCACCCCGATCTGGCGAAGTACCTGGGCAAGTAAGCTGGTATCAGCATGAATATCCAGTTCACGACGCAGATCTTCAAAGAAGGTCGTACTTACGTAGCGCACACGCGGGAACTGGATTTATCATCTTGCGGTGCCACTGAGACCAAGGCGGTCGAAAACCTAAGAGTGGCGGTTCGCCTGTTTCTCGAAGAAGCCGAAACGATGGGGACGCTGGATCAGATCCTCGAAGAAGCTGGCTACACAAAGCGTCGCAGTCGCCTCGAAGGTCCACGCTTCGTCAATATTCAGCAACTCACTATGCCTCTGCCGCCAGAGCATGCCAAAGCTTAGTCCGGTCCCGCACGCACCCTCAGGCGGGTGCTGGAAGTCGACGGCTTTCGGTTAGTTCGTACGGAAGGCGATCATATGGTTTTTACCAAACCCGGTGTCGTCCGGCCAGTCGTCATTCCCAGGTACTCCGCAGTTCCGGTCTTCATTATCAAGAACAATCTGCGGACTGCCGGTATGTCTCGCGAACGCTATTTTGAACTCCTCGGAATGTCTAAGTCCGGGTAGAACGAACCACTTCTTCCAGCGCATCCATCGCCGTCTCGCACTCCGCCCGGCTCACATCCCGGTGCGTCACCGCCCGCATCAGCTTATCCGTGAACCCATTCATCAGGACGCCCCGGGCTTTCAGCGCCGCGCTGATCTCCTTTGAACTCCGCCCCGTCGCCGAAACATCGTAAATCACGATATTCGTCTCCACCTGGAACACGCTGATTCGTTCCATCTGCCCCAACCGCCCCGCAATATACTGCGCGTTCGCATGATCCGTTTCGAGGCCGCCCGGGCCTTCTTCCAAAGCAATCAGACCAGCCGCCGCCAGCACCCCGGCCTGCCGCATCCCACCGCCCAGGCGCTTCCGCAGCAACCGCGCTTTGTCCATCAGATGCCTGGGGCCCGCCACCATAGACCCCACCGGTGCCCCCAGTGCTTTCGACAGGCAGAACGTCACCGTATCCACCTTCGCCACAAGCTCCCGCACCGGACGCCCTGCCGCTTCCGCCGCATTGAACAACCGTGCACCGTCCATATGGACCGGCACCCCCACCGCATGGGCTTCATCGCAAATCTCATCAATCACAGCCTGCGGATACACGCGCCCGCCGCCCATGTTGTGCGTATTCTCAAGCTCGATCACGCCCGTCGGAGCCCAATGCGGCCCAACCGGTTTCACCAGGCCTTTGATCCCGTCCCACGTCAGGATGCCGTTATCCGTCGGCACAGCGCGGATCAGGCACCCCGAGAACCAGGCCAGCATAGACAGTTCCCAATCCAGGATGTGAGCACGCGAGTCGCAAATCACCTCCTGGCCATGCTCGGTCAGGAGTTTGATGCCGATCGTGTTGCCCATCGTGCCGGTAGGCACAAACAGAGCAGCTTCTTTGCCCAGAATCTCCGCCGCGCGAGCCTCCAGCCGATTCACGGTCGGATCTTCGCCATAAACGTCGTCTCCAACCTCAGCCTCCGCCATGGCACGACGCATCCGGTCATTCGGCTTCGTAACGGTATAGCTGCGCAAATCAATCATGTGGTCAAGAACTCCTGAAAAATCTCGTTAGAAACCATAATGCCGCGTGACGTCAACCGAACCCCGCCAGGTATCGGTTCCAGCATGCCGTCCGCCAGAAAACGGTCCAGCACCGCCCCGTACTGCTCCCGATCCCCCGGTTCCAGCACCACGCCCGAAGCCAACCGCAACCCCACAAAGAACCGCTCTTCCAAAGCGTTCGGAACAGACCTCTCAACTACCGGAGACACCCGCCCCACATAGTCTTTTGCGGCCTCCACATTCTGCCACCGCTCCCCGCCATCAAACGAATGGGCATCCGACCCAAAGCCCACATACGACTCCCGCTTCCAGTACTTCAGATTGTGCAGCGATTCCCACCCGGCCCGCGCAAAATTCGAGATCTCATACCGCGCAATCCCCACCTCGGCCAGGCGCTCCACTGCCATCTCATAAAACGACGCAATCGCATCGTCCGAAGGCGTATCCGAAGCCCCATACCGCTTCCCGCCCAGCAGAATCTCTTGCCCCAGGCGGCTGTCCTCGTCCACTTCCAGCATGTAAACCGACACGTGCGGAACCTCCAGCGCCAGCACGCCTTCCAGCGACACCTGCCACGAAGCCTCCGTCTGCCCCGGCAACCCGGAAATCAGATCCACGTTGATATTGTCGATGCCCTCATCGCGCAGCAACGCAATCTCGGCCTCCACCATGGCCGCATCATGTCGCCGCCCCGTCCGGGCCAACTCCTGTTTCACAAACGACTGAACGCCCAGGCTGACCCGATTGATCCCCGCCGCCCGCCAGCCCCGGACCTTCTCCCTCGTCACCGACCCCGGAGCCGTCTCAAGCGTCGCCTCAAGCCACGGTCGCCCCGGCAACGCTTCCAGTAGTCGCCCCAATTCTGCCCCCGACATGGAACTCGGAGTCCCGCCCCCCAGATACACGGTGTCCGGTCGCCACTTCCACGCATGCCGCCCAAACTCAGCCAGCAGGGCTTCCGTATACTTCGCCTCCAGTTCCTTCGGCTGGACCCCGGAGGCGAAGTTGCAGTAGGTACACTTCTGCGCGCAGAACGGCCACGAGATGTAGACGCCTGCCAAGCTGGCCTATTTCCCTGCGCTCTCGTACAGATCGCGACCGGGCGCCAGAGCCGCGATCTTGCGGTCCGCAACGCTCCGCTTCAACATCCAGAAGCCGCAGTCGGGGTGAATCCAGCCGACACGCCCGCCCCCCGCGACCTTGTCCACTGCTTCAATGCGCCGGGCAATTTCATCCGGGGTCTCCACGTGGTTGTCTTTCACGTCAATCACGCCGATTCCCAGCTTGATCCGGGGTTCGATCTCTTTCAAAGCTTCCAGATCACTCGCAGGACGGCGGGCGAGTTCCAGCACCAGGTGATCCACATGCAGCGAGTTCAGGAACCCAATCAAGCGGCTCCACTCGCCCTTCTGGATAGTCTGCCCCCCATAGTTGCCGAAACATAAGTGAACCGCACGATTCTTTGAGGTCACAGCATCCAGGACCACGTTCATCGAGCGGGCAGCCAGCTCGGCATCATCGGGATTACCCGGCAGGTTCGCTTCATCCACCTGAAGGCAGGAGCACGGCAGGTCCCGAACCTGATCCGCCAGCACATGCGCAATCGCCATCGTCAGATCATCAAAATTCCGGTAGTGCCGGTCCAGCAGGCTCCGCGACAGCATATACGGGCTGGTGACCGTGAACTTAAAGTCGCCCCCCGCCACCTTCGCCGCCGCTTCGCAATCATTCAGCAGATTCAGCGAGCCCTCACTCACAGGGCCCTCCACCGCTGCCGCCGGTTTCCGCCGGAACTTCATCTGTTCCAGCCGTGCATACTCTTCAAAGTCCGACCGTCCCAGGTCATTGCGAATCCCCCCCATCGGCCGAATAAAGTACTCAATCATGCCGTTCGTATCGGGATGATTTACGTCGAACCGATAGAGCTCACCGTCGGTCGGCAAATCAATGCGCGCCTGGCGCTGAATATCAAAAACGACCCGGGTCGCGTCTTCGCGGGCCTGCTCACTCGGCAGGGCTGCAAGCCAGTCCGGCGTGGGGTAAGAACCAACTGTGGTGGTGAGGATCACATAGCCATTCTATGCTGTGAGTTGATGCCTGTTCACGAAATCACTACCTTGGGCGGAGGCTGCTTCTGGTGCCTCGAAGCCGTTTTCCGAGAAACGAAGGGCGTTATTTCGGCGGTCTCGGGCTACATGGGAGGCCCAACCCCCAACCCCACCTACCGCGAAGTCTGCTCCGGGTCGAGCGGCCACGTGGAAGTGGTTCAGGTGACGTTTGACCCCGCCGAGATCAGCTTCCGCGAGATTCTGGAAATCTTCTTCGTCATCCATGACCCCACCACACTCAACCGCCAGGGCAACGATGCGGGCACCCAGTACCGGTCCGTAATCTTCACACACTCCCCTGAGCAGGCGAACACAGCCCATGCCATCCTGGCTGAAATGACGGCTGCCGGGGCTTTTGCGGACCCCATTGTCACCGCCCGCGAAGAGGCTTCCCGGTTCTGGATCGGCGAGGAATACCATCAGGACTATCTGAACCGCAACCCTTACCAGTCCTACTGCATGTTCGTCGTCGCCCCGAAGCTGGAAAAATTCCGCAAAACTTTCACAACTCGAAGAAAGTGAACGTTTTACAATAAGTTAGTCACTCGTGGAAACTCCACCTAAATCCATTCAGGAAGAACTGCAGCAGGCCCTCGTGGCTGCCAACAGCGAACTCCAGATCCTGCGTGACATCGTTCAGGCCATGCGGGAGGCTCTGGAGACCTCGAAAATCGGCGAGCAGACGCGCATCCAGCTCGCCATCGCAACCTCTGCCGACGAGGTTGTGCAACTGCGCCAGGCCGTCGCCGCTATGCGCGACCAGTTAGAAAAAGCGCGCTTTGACGAACAAGCCAAAATCCAGGCCGCCGTCCTGTCTGCTCACGAAGAACTGACCAGCATCAAAGGCACTGTGCAGGCGTTACGGGACCTGCTGGAGAAGGCCCGTTTCGATGAGCAGGCCAAGGTCCAGGCCGCTGTCCAGGCCTCTCACGAAGAGCTCGCCAGCATGAAGGCTAACGTGCAGGCTCTCCGCGACAAAATGGAACAGGCCCGTTTCGATGAACAGGCCAGAATCCAAACCGCCACCGTCGCCGCACACGACGAACTCGCCAGCATGAGAAGTACCGTCCAGGCCCTCCGCGACCAAATGGAGAAGCAGAAGGCCGATAATGAAGATCTGGTCCAAAGTGTTCGCGCCGGCGCTGCAGCCGAACTTCGTCAGCTGCACCAGACCATTCAGGAGCTCCGCGACTTGTTAGAAGCAAAGCAACAGGAGATTAAACAATTGGAGACGAAGCATGCCGACCGCTGAAGCCACCGACCCCACGCTCGCGCCGCCTCCCGCCGCTCCCCCGGCAAAGCAGCCGCGCGTCAAGAAACGGAGCAAGCAGACCAGTCTCCTGCTGCAGATTGCCACTAAGGTCGCAGCCGCCGAAACGCTCGACGAAATCCTGCGCTACATCGTCGAAGTCAGCGTCAGCCGGACCGACGCCGAACGCGGCTCTCTCTTTCTTAACGACGAAAAAACCAACGAACTCTACTCTCGCGTCGCCCAAGGTGTAGGCATCCGCGAAATCCGCCTCCTCAACGACACCGGTATCGCCGGTGCCGTCTTCAAGTCCGGCCAGGGCCTCATCATCGATGACGCCTACAGTGACTCCCGTTTTAACAGCCAGATCGACGTCGACACAGGCTTCACAACCCGTAATCTTCTCTGCGCGCCCATCACCACGCCCAGTGGTGATGTGATTGGCGTTCTCCAGATTCTCAACAAGCGCGAAGGCAACTTCACCGCAGATGACCTGATTCTTCTCGAATCCATGACCGAGCAGACCTCCATGACGCTGCGCAGCGCTCAGGTCATGGAACGCGTTCTGGCAGCCCGCCAGGAAGAGTTGAAGTTCCTCGATATGGTCGGCGAACTCACCTCCGACCTCGACCTCTCCACCATGTTGGCCCGCGTCGTCACCGAAGCCGCCCGCATGCTCCAGGCCGATCGCGCCTCCCTCTTCCTCAACGACGAGAAAAAGAACGAACTCTTCTCCCGCGTCGCCATGGGTGCCGCCGTCGGCGAAATCCGCCTCCCCAACACAGCCGGTATCGCCGGTGCCGTCTTCACCTCGGGCCAGGTGATCAACATCCCCTACGCCTACGCCGACCTCCGCTTCAACCCGGCCTTCGATAAGAAAACCGGCTACTTCACCCGTTCCATCCTCTGCGTTCCCATCGTGAACAAAGCCGGCAAGCGCATCGGCGTCACCCAGGTTCTCAACAAAAAAGGCGGCCCGTTTACCGACCAGGACGAGAAACGCCTCAAAGTCTTTACCGCCCAACTCGCCATCAGCCTCGAAAACGCCAAACTCTTCGACGACATCCAGAACATCAAGAACTACAACGAAGGCGTTCTGCAGTCCATGTCGAATGGCGTCATCACCCTGAACGAGGACGGCAAGATCGTCACCTGCAACCACGCCGGTGAGCGCATCTTCAAGGTCCACAGCAAAGACCTCATCCAAAAACCCGCAGCCGACTTCTTCACCGGCCCCAACCAGTTCGTGATGGAGCGCATCGCCCACGTCAACGAAACCCTGAAGTCCGATATTATGATCGACGCAGACATGGTTGCAGGCGATGAAAAGCTCTCCGTCAACCTCACCGTCCTCCCCCTGATGAGCGAGCCAGATAAGGACACGCCGGCCAAAAAGCTCGGCACGCTCATCATGATTGAAGACGTTTCGAGCGAAAAGCGCATGAAGTCCACCATGTCCCGGTACATGGACCCTGCCATCGCCGAACAGCTGATGGAAGGCGGTGGCGACGCCCTCGGCGGCAAGTCCGTCATCGGCACCGTGCTTTTCTGCGATATCCGCGGCTTTACCAGCATCACGGAAGACCTGGGCGCCCAGGGTACCGTCATGCTGCTCAACGAGTACTTCACCATCATGGTGGACTGCATCACCAAGCAGGGCGGCATGCTCGATAAATTCATCGGCGACGCCATCATGGCCGTCTTCGGCCTGCCCCTCCCGCACGAAGACGACGAAGATCGCGCGGTCCGGGCCTGCATCTCGATGATCACCGAACTCCGCCGCTGGAACGCCGAACGCGCCGCAGCGGGCAAGAAGCCCGTGGATATTGGCATCGGCCTGAATACCGACACCATCGTGTCCGGTAACATTGGCTCCCCCAAGCGCATGGACTACACCGTCATCGGCGACGGCGTCAACCTGGCATCACGCCTCGAAAGCGCGTGTAAGGAGTACAGCGCCCGAATCCTGATCAGTGAAAACACCTTCACCCGCCTCAAAGGTACCTACCGCGTGCGCGAGGTCGATATGGTCGTTGTCAAAGGCAAAACCGAGCCCGTCGCCGTCTTCGAAGTCCTCGATTACCACACGCCCGACACCTTCCCGAATCTCCGCGAATGCATGGAATGTTTCCGCGACGGTCTCTCGAACTACCGCCGCCAGGACTGGGATAAGGCCGACGAGTGCTTCAACGCCGCCCTGGCCGCCAACCCTGGCGACAACCTCTCAAAGACCTACCTCAAACGCGTAATGTTGATGCGCGAAAATCCCCCCGGAGCGGAGTGGAACGGCACCTGGGTCATGAAGTCGAAGTAGCCCGCCCTGGAACCTACTTCTTTCGGGTGGCGTTTTGGCTGGCAAGCACGGCCCTTACCGCAGCCGGCAGATCGAACCGCCCCGCAGGGATTGGCTCGGCATAAGTGATCTTCGTGAACCGCATGGCCATCACCTGGCCAGCGGCCTGCTGCTTCATCACGAACGGCGTCTGGATACCATCCACCTCGCGATAGTCCGTCAGCAGCATGTCCACCTTGATCTCACCCAGGGGCGAAACCAGAATCTGGGAGACCCGAATCGGCAAACCCGATTCCTTGTCGAAGTAAAAGGTCTCAGCACGACCTTCATTGGGAACCAGTTCCACCTTCCAGGTGGGTTTGCCTTCCACAGTCGCTTCGCCCAGATTGAGTGCACTCTTGTAGTCTTCGCGCCACGACGCGACCAGATTCAGGCGCCCCGCCCGGATAGCAGCGGTACGCTCCTCGCCCGTCTTGATCCGCGCACCCTGCAGCGCGTTCATTTCCCACGCCACGGTGCCGTCGTAACCTTCCTCAACTTTGCCCACACCCGGGAACTCAATCGCCGTATAGCTCTTGCCTGCTTCCTGCCAAACGGCCACCGGACCGGTAATATTGCGGCCTTCCACCGAAACAGTGCCGGACATTATGATGCTCTTCGCCTTGTCAAGAGCTGCTTTGGAGCCGGTCTTTGCCGCAGCCTTTTCCATCAGGGCTTCGCCGGTCGGCATATCGGCTGCAAAGGCAAGCGAGGCGGCGGTGCAGAGCAGGGAGAGAAAAGTCAGCGAGAGAAAGGAAAGACGGCGCATAGCTGTCTTCATGGTACCGTGTCCGCCAGACGCCGGGATCACTTCAACCGGACCCGGCCCGTCACCCAATCCCCGGTTTGGCCAGTCATGAAGGCACCGCGCCCCCTCGCCCTGACCCACACGGAACGGAGCAACCATTGCGCGAGCCACCGGCCCGCAGCTCGCCCGGAAGACATCGCACGGCCCCGCCCTTTCGCCGCAGCCGTGCCGAGAGGGAATCAGAAGGCCGGTCTCCCGAGCGGGCTACTTCCCCCGCCGCAACCCCAAAATCAACTGCATCACCTTCTGCTCAATATCCGTCCGAACCCGCTGATACGCACTCCGGGGCTTCATGTAAGGATCTTCCACCTTCCACTCCACCACCTGTTTCGGGGCCTTCCCCGGCAACCGATAGCCCGACATGTTCACCACAATGTCGCACTTCGCCGCCAAAGTCGGCTCGTACCACGACGGAATGTGAGCCGAAATATCCACGCCCACTTCGTCCATAGCTTCCACCGTCGATTTCACAATCCCCGGCATCGGCGATAACCCGGCGCTCGTTGCCACCAGAACGTCGGAGCCGTAGTGGTTCGCGAAACCCTCCGCCATCGGACTCCGGCAGATGTTCCCCAAACACACGAACAGCACCTGTTTCTTTACACTTTGCACAGGAATAATGCGTGTACTCTCGAATCCCCCGTTAGTTCCGGGTGAAATGTGGCCGCCATGTGACGCCCCTGCTCAATCAACACAGGCATCCCCTGATATTCTGCCAGAACCGTTACGCCAGGTCCCGTCCGGCGAATAATGGGAGCCCGAATGAACACTGCTTCCAAGTCCCCGCCCTGAAACGGAAGCATCACCACCCGGCTGTCAATCTGCCTGCCATAACCATTCCGCTCCACGGTCATATCAATAGCTTGCAGACTCTCCTGACTCGGGTGAGTAACCTCCGTCGCCAGCAGGATTGCCCCTGCGCAGGTACCGAAAACGGGTTTCGCTTCAGCAAAACTGCGCAGAGGTTCCAGCAGGTCCATATACACCAGCAGCTTGAGCATGGTCGTGCTCTCGCCGCCCGGGATTACCAGGGCATCCACGCGGTCCAGATCCTCCGTCGTGCGCACCTGCAGCGTGTCCGCGCCAGCGGTCTCCAAAGCCCTTTGATGTGCCTCGAAATCACCCTGCAGGGCCAGTACTCCAACGAGTTTCTTCCGCGTGGCCGACATAACTACCAGCCCCGCGTCTGCATCAACTCTTCGGGCGGAAGCTTCGAGATATCCAGACCAGGCATCGCCATTCCCAGATCTTCACTGGCTTCCAGCAGCTTCACCGGATCCCTGTAATACGTCGCGGCCTTCACAATCGCCTTCGCCCGCGCTTCCGGATCTGAACTCTTGAAGATGCCCGAACCCACAAACACAGCCTCTGCGCCCAACTGCATCACCAGCGCAGCGTCAGCCGGAGTTGCAATGCCCCCCGCGGAGAAATTCGGCACCGGCAGACGACCATTCGCCGCCACCCACTCCACCAGATCCAGAGGAGCCCCCAGAATCTTCGCCTCGTGCACCAGTTCTTCTTTCCCCAGGATGGTCAGATGGCGCATTTCCTTGATGATGGTACGGATGTGGCGAACGGCTTCCACGATGTTGCCTGAACCCGCTTCGCCCTTCGTCCGGATCATCGCCGCACCTTCCGCAATGCGCCGCAGCGCTTCGCCCAGGTTCCGCGCGCCGCAAACGAATGCGGTCTTGAATTGCTTCTTGTCGATGTGATGTTCTTCATCCGCAGGCGTCAGAACCTCGCTCTCATCGATGTAGTCCACTTCAAGCGCTTCCAGAACCTGAGCTTCGGTGAAGTGTCCGATCCGCGCCTTAGCCATCACCGGAATGTTGACCGCAGCCTTAATCTCCCGAATGATGCGGACGGGTGACATGCGCGCCACGCCGCCTTCCTTGCGAATGTCGGACGGTACGCGCTCCAGTGCCATCACGGCGCAGGCACCGGCCCGCTCAGCAATGACGGCCTGTTCCGCGTTGATGACGTCCATAATCACGCCACCCTTCAGCATCTCGGCAAGCCCGACGTTCAGCCGCCATCTTTCATTGTTCAGAATCATCGTTCGTTCTCCTTGCAACTTTCAGAATCTCTACCCACCAAAACCGGCTGATGCACCGCGCTACCGAACCCCGACCGTAAGGAAGGGGCCAGCCCCGGTCCCGCCAACTGCGTCACCCGGTGCTCCACCTAAACCCAGCCCGCCGGAGCCAGTGCCCCGGCACGCGACGTGCGCGCTTCCCGCACCACGTTGCCGAGGATCTCAAGCCCCCGGCGAATCTCGCTCACTTCGAGCCCCACAAAGCTCAGCCGCAAGCCTGTATCCAAAGCTCGCGCTACCGAAAACTGCCGTCCCGGCATGTAATCGACACCCGCCCTTTGTGCCAGGCCACGGAGGGCAGCGGCGTCGAGGCCGTCACCCAGGTCCACCCACAAATTCATCCCGCCATCCGGAATCGTATACGTACAACCTTCCAGATGCTTGCGGGCCGCTTCTGATACCGCACGAATTTTCTCGCGCCCCGCCACCACCATGCTTTTCTGGTGCGCAGCCAGAGCGCCGGACTCTGCAAACCGCAGCAGAAACGCCTGCGACAGCTGGTCCGTGTGCAGATCCGCCAGTTGCTT
>Ga0114970_10003635_pt1 | contig 11272 bp, 8 predicted proteins | sample M_140205_XF_Meta_FD_87030 | JGI IMG/M metagenome (GOLD analysis project Ga0114970, IMG submission 87030) | Freshwater microbial communities from Lake Montjoie, Canada to study carbon cycling - M_140205_XF_MetaG | ecosystem: Environmental > Aquatic > Freshwater > Lake | place: Lake Montjoie... | reverse complement strand
CACCATCCGGCCCAACTTCAACTACAGGAACAAGTACTGGTGGTGTTGCTGATTCATCATCATCAACAACTAGTACTGGACTATCTTCTGCTGCAATAATAAAAAATTATACTTTACGGTATTTTAAAAAACCAGCAAATGTAATACCAGTACTCGATTCTAATAACGATCCAGTTAGTTTTGTAGAAGTATATGGTATGTCACCCGATCAAGATGCGATGCAACCACAACAATTACAAAATGCATTAAATGCATGTACAAGATATTCAAATTGCTGGGGTATCACTATTGAAAATATGGAATATGGTATTCCTATTCCATCATCATATCCATCCTATACATTTAAATTAATCCAAAGACCAACTTCTGGAATTTCTACAAATGAATATTTACTATGCAATAAAGCACATTATACATATCTTAAAGAAGATAATGTACGTTCACCTCCACCACCGGAATGTGATTTTAATCCACCAGTAGTACAATCTTCAAATAATACTGATGCACCTACAAAATTACCTAGTTTGTGGAATAAAAAAACTCCTGTACCAGTTAATACTAATAAAAGTATATGGAGTAATCCTTTATTATGGATTGTTATATTTAGTATATTATTTATTGTAGGTGTAGGTATATATTATGTAGTAACCAAAAAACCTGTTGATTATTCAGCTGCAATTAAACAGTTAAAAAAAATAAAACGTAGAGATTAATATATGTAAAAAATTGATTAAAATATTATATAATAATTAATAACTAATTATTATAAGTATTACTAAATATTACTATGAAATTAATTATAGTAGAGTCACCAGGTAAAATCAAAAAAATAAATTCTATTTTAAAAGAAAACTATTTGATTAAAGCATCTGTTGGTCATATTCGCGATCTCGGTAAAAAAGGATTGTCTTACAATGAAACAACCTTTGAACCAGAATATGAAATTCTATCCGATAAAACAGAAGTTGTACAAAATTTAAAAGATGCTGTAAAAAAATCAAATGTAATTTACTTAGCTTCAGATCCTGATCGTGAAGGTGAAGCAATTTCTCAAGGATTGAAAGATATCTTAAAATTAACTACGTATCATAGAATAACATTTAACTCTATTACTGCATCTGCTATTAAACAAGCAATTGAAACACCTCGATTAATTGATGAACCTCTTGTAGAAGCCCAAGAAACACGTAGAATATTAGACCGTATGATTGGTTATAAAATTTCACCATTATTGATGAAAAAATATGGAATGGGTGCATTAAGTGCTGGTCGTGTTCAATCTGTAGTAGTTAGAATATTAGTTGATCTAGAAAATACAATTCAAAATTTTGTTCCAGAAGCTGAATTTAATGGTCATGCAGATACTACTATTAATTCTAAAAAAATAAACTTATCAATGTATTATAAAAATAAATTATTTCGAGGTAGTGAAGAAGATGCAAAAAAGATACTAGGAAAATTAAAAAATAGTAAATATAGTTTAAGTGAATTAAATGAAAAAACAAGAGAGCAAAATCCTCCACCACCATTTATTACTAGTACCCTTCAACAAGAAGCTAGTAATAAATTAAAGTATGATTTGCAACGCACTATGAAAACTGCACAATCATTGTATGAAGCAGGTAAAATTACATACATGCGTACTGATTCACCTTCTATTTCGAAAGAAGCAATCCAGCCAATTCAAGATGAAATTACAAAAAAATATGGCGAAACATTGTATAAATATCGTGAATACAAATCTAAAAATGCAAGTGCACAAGAAGCTCACGAATGTATAAGACCTACTCACATTGAACATGATACTGATGATAATAGTTTATATATGATGATTTGGAAAAGAACAATGGCTTCGTTAATGCAACCTGCAAAATATCAAGTATTTCAAATTACTGTTACTACAGATGATCCTAATATTACATTTAAAGGTGAAGTAGAACGATTATCTAGCCCTGGATTTTTATTGGTATACAATCAAGTAGTTGATGATGAAATTAGTCTGGAAAGTTCTAGCAAAAATTTAAAATTAAATAATATTAGAACTGAAGAAAAAATATCATCTCCGCCATCTAGATATGGTGAAGCGTCTCTAGTCAAAGATTTAGAAAAATTAGAAATTGGTCGACCATCGACATATGCTGCACTGATTACTAAAATTAAAGATCGTAAATATATTGAAGAAAAAGATCATGATGGTAAAAAATATGATCAAAAAATATTTACATTAAAAAAAGTAGAAAAAATTATAGAAATTGTAGAAGAGAAAAAAGAGATAATATTAGGTAGAGAGAAAAAACGATTAACACCGACTACACTTGGTATGAATATCACAAAAATATTAATTGAATTATTTCCTACTTTTATGGATATTAATTTTACTGCTGAAACTGAGAAAGTATTAGATGAAATTGCTATGGGTAAAAAGAAAAAGTTACCAGTATTAACTGAGTATTGGAATTTGTTAAAAAATTATTTGGATAAATTATCTGCGATGGTGATTACAAAAGTTGGTCCAAATATGTTAGGCGAATATAATAAAGGTAAAATATATATAGTATCTACACGTTATGGAGATGCACTAAGATACGATTTAGGTAAAACCAAAAAGTATATTAATATAACAGATACTAATCTTACATTGGAAGAGGCAATTACGATTATTAGTAAAAACAAAACAGGTAAAGTTGTAGTAGAAGAAGAAAAAGGAACATTAATTGGTGAAGATGACAAAAATAATAAATATTATGAGACTGTTGCTAGATATGGACCTGTTATTAAAAAAACCAAAGATGAAGTAGATACAGTTGAATATAGAAATATTAAAGGTTGTAAAAAAGAAATTACAATGCAATTAGTATTATTGTTATTTACATATCCAAAAGAAATAACAAAAACAATTAGTCTTAACTATAATTTATTAAAAGATTCCTATTACTTAAAAGAAGATAAAAAGTGTATTAACTTTCCTAAAGATAACTTAGAATACACCAATGAAGAAATCTTAAATTATTGGAAAAGTAAAAATAAAATATAATTAATTTATAAAGTAATTATATGCCTAAAGAATATGAATATAGATTTAATTCATATAATAAAAATAACATACTTACAATACTAAAAGAATTAAAAGCAAAATATTTTGGTACATATAAATTTCAAGTTATGGTTTTTACAGATTCTAATAATAGTGAAAAATATATTCGTGTTAGAGATGAAGGATATCGTGTAACAATGACAGTTAAAAATAATTTAACTGATAATTTTCCAATAGAAAATGAAGTTATAATTAATAATTTTGATGAAGGAATAAAAATATTATTACAATTAAATTGTAAGAAAAAATATTATTATGAAAAATATAGAGAAATATGGAATTATAAAAATACTGAAATTATTTTTGATATGAACCCAGGTATTCCCGAATTAATGGAAGTTGAATCTAGTACAAAAAAAGAATTAGATAATGTTTGTAAAAAACTTGACCTAAATGTACATAATTATCAAACTTTTCCTAACACCGACATTTATTTAAATTTATTTGGTATTGTAATACCTAAAACATTAGATTTAACATTTAAGAACGCTAAAAAAGAATTAAAACCAACAAAAAATAAAGAAGAATTTACAAAATTAGTTACTAAACAACTCAAAGAATTTAATAAACTAAAATCATAAAACAAACCATTCATTAATACGACCTTTTCGTAAATAAGACTCATCAATATCATCCATTGATTTTTTAGGTTCATTTGATGTTAAAATTAATATAACATTTTCATAAAACATCATATCATCCATAAAACGATTAAATGTTATTTTATCATGAACAACTATTGGAATATTTTTATGAGGAACAATACCTTCTGTTATTTTACGTATCATAATATTTGCTTCATCTAATACAATAATTACAGGTATATTGGACGTTGGTTCTAAATCTCTAACTAGTTTAATCATTGTATCACCTGGATCTGTAGGATTAAATGTTCGACATAATCGACCATTCAATTCTTTTGCAAGTAAAAATCCAATCATACTTTTACCTGTACCAGGATCACCTGATATAAATACAGATGCACGTTTTTCTTTTTTATATAATGTATGAATTGATTCAATAATATTTTTTTGTTGAAAATCTGGATAATATTTATTCATATCGAATATTCTTTTTTCATAATAAAAATTATAATAATTTCCCATTCTTTCATAAATTGAAATATCAGAAGATGCATCTATTTTTATATTATTTAGTTCAATATTACTATTTTCTTTGATTTCATTTTCAATTAGTATTTTGAATATTTTGTTCGTAGTATACAAATGTAATTCTCTTTGTTGTTCTCTATCTGTAATTAAATCAGTATAGATACCACAATATTTCCATCCAATAAAAATACCAGTCGGTTTAATTTTACCAAATTCGTACATTGTTACCGTACTTGTTGTTGTTTTTTCTAATAGTTTAATAATTTCTGTTACTTTTACTGGATCATTTTTGATAACAAAATACCCATACCCAAATAATTTTAATATCAAAATTGGTATAACCCAAAAAATATTTATTACATGACCTAATATTGTTGAAAATAAACCTCCAATAATCATCCCTCCATATATTGAATTCATCATGATAATGTTGGTAATATATTTTTTAATATAATATATATTTATCATTGTAATATTTTATGTTTTCAATTTTATATGGATTACGTGAATTTATTAATTTATTTTAGATTTTCTCATTGAATTCATAAATTTAATATAATAGTATAAAAAAATATTTATAGAGAATAAATAATGAGTAATTCGAATAATCATTTATCTAAATTATTGACCTTTTTAAAACAACATAGAGTGGAAAGTGGGTCAGAGTCAACCCACACTTCACTTTACAACCCACTGGGTGTGTTTTTTATAGATGAAAAAGAAAATACTAAATTTTGCAGACTATACCGTAATGCATTAGAAGATAATGCTGAATTACATTTAACTGAAAAACACAAACCATATGGTCCAATAGTTGTTGACATTGACATGAAATATACTGAACTTGTCCATGATGATTCCTGTCGTATTTATTCAGGTATTGTAATAGAATTGGTTCGTGCGTATATTCAAGTGATTGAAAAATACTTAGTAGTTAAAGACGAAGATATGTTAGCATTTGTATTTGAAAAGAGTGCAGCTACCAAAAAAGAAAATGAATACAAAGATGGTATTCATATAATGTTCCCTAATATATGCGCTATTAATCAGTTACAACACATTATGAGAAAAGATTTTATAAATCAAGTCAATGCTCTTGATTTATTTAAAAAACTACCATTGACTAACGATGTAGAAGATATTGTGGATAAAGCAGTTGTAGAAGCGAATAATTGGTTAATGTATGGTAGTAAGAAACCTAAATCTAATAAATATGTTTTATCACGAATTTACAATAGAGATTTAGAACAACAAGATATCACCGACTACAGCCAAGGCGATTTATTAGAAATTTGTAGCATACGAAAATACGATGAACATAGATTAACACAATACAAAGAAGGCTATTCAACTGACGAAATTATAAGAAGATATGAAGATACACAAAAACCTAAAGCTGCAGAAGGTTGTAGCATGAATAAAACATCATCTGTTACTTTAGATGATCTAAGAAGAGTAAAAAATTTAGTTGGCTTATTAAATATATCTCGTGCAGATGATTATCAGAGTTGGGTACAGTTAGGATTTTGTTTATATAATATAGATACATCTCTATTAAATATCTGGATAGATTTTAGTAGACAGTCAAAAAAGTTTAAAGAAGGTGAATGTGAAAAATTATGGAATATTAATTTTCATAACAATGATTTTACAATAGCATCTTTATACAGATGGGCAAGAGAAGATAATAAAATTGCATTCATTAAATTTTTAGAATCAGAAGTATCTGAAATTATTAAACAAAGTATAAGATCACCATCATTTGGCACATCATATGATGCAGCAAAAGTTATATTTCAATTGCATCGTTTTGATTATGTATGTGCATCTTTAAAGCATAATGAATGGTATACATTTAGAGGGCATAGATGGGTACCAGAAGAACATGGTTATTCATTACATAATATTATTAATGAGAAAATATATGATGAATATTTAAAAGTGTCGAACTTATATCATCAAATGGCATTAAATGCATCTATCAAAGATAAAGAAAGTTTTACTGAATTACAAACCAAAACATCAAATTTTGCAACAAAATTACATACAATTAAATTTAAAAAAGAAATTATAGCTGAATGTGCTATTTTATTTTATGATCATACTTTTTTTAATAAATTAGATGAAAAACGTAATTTAATTAGTTTCGAAAATGGTGTATTGGATTTAGATACTATGACTTTTCGTGATGGTTATCCTGAAGATTATATTACATTTACTACTAAAATAAATTATATACCATATGATAGATATAATTCCAAAATAAATGAAGTTGAGAATTTCTTTGTGGATATTTTACCAGAAGAACATACACGAACGTATGTATTAAAATTTTTAGGTACTTGTTTACAAGGTCATGTACCTGATGAAAAATTTTATATTTGGACCGGTGTTGGTTCAAATGGTAAATCACTTACTATTAAATTATTATTAGATTCATTAGGTGATTATGGTACAATTATTCCTGTTTCATTATTAACACATAAACGTGCTGCATCCAATATTGCATCACCTGAATTAGCTAAATTAAAAGGCAAACGTTTTTGTGTATTTCAAGAACCTGAAAATAATGACAGTATTCAAGTAGGTCTAATGAAAGAATTAACTGGTAATGACAAAATCCAAGCTCGTGCATTATACGGTAATCCTATTGAATTTTATCCTCAGTTTAAGACTTTATTAGCTTGTAACAAACTACCTGAAATTCCTTCTACGGATGGTGGTACGTGGCGTCGTATTCGCGTAGTACCATTTGAGATGAGGTTCGTAAATGATTATGAAATGACAGAACCCAATGATCGTAAAAAAGATCCTGAATTACGTAGAAAAATGGAAACTTGGCATTCTGCATTTATGAGTGTTCTAGTAGAATATAATAAACGATTTAAGGAAGAAGGTAACTCAGAACCATTGAAAGTAAAAAATCAAACATTGTTATATCAACAAAAGAGTGACTTAATATTAGAATATATCAATGATAGATTGGAAGACTCACCTAACACTAAGATGATAGCTTCTGAATTATATGATGACTTCAAATTCTGGTGTACCGACAGTAAGAATATTAAAGTTGCATTTGATAGAAAAGGATTTGAGACAGAAATTGGTATTAAGAAAGAACCAATGGTAGATGGTAAATTCACAGGATTTAAAATTAAAGAAAAGGTTGTTAATATAATGGATCCAAATTAAATATCTAGATAAATAAATAATATATGTATATTAAATATGGAAGATAACACAACAACATTTATTTATATTTTTATTGTAATTATTGTTGTGTATTATATTACAACTCGTTATATTTGGTGTGAACAAGAAAATTTTGATCCCTCTTTAGTACCTGTTTCTTCAATTGTAACTTTGGCGAAAGTAGCACAAAAATTAGTAGATGGTAATGGTACTTTGACTAATCCTGGTAATTTTCAAGTACTAGGTAGTGTAATAACAAATGGTGTTTATCAATTAAATGATAGACAAGCACCTACTAATCAAAAATATATTGCATTACATAATGATAATAATGTATTAGGTATATTTTTTGGGAATAATAGTACTACACCTCCATCTGGTAATGATGCATTTCAATTTCAATCAGATGGAGGATTATATTTAGGTAATAAATCAGCTTCTACTGGTGGATATTTATATGCAGATGGTATAGATGGTCAATTAAGTATACGCACTACTGGAAATACATTAGGTATATTACGAACGGATACAGTAGTTGCATCGAATAATGTCAATGGAAGTGCTATTACAGTAAATGGAAACGTTAAAACAAATGTTATTAAAACATATGATACAAATGGCGTTTTAAATATAAGTAATCTAAATGGTGTTGCACAAGTAACAATGAATACTAATACAGGAGATATTAAAGCAAATGGTAATATTATAACTAATAGTTATATATCCGCTATAAATATACCTGCTGCATATTTAATAATTAATTCTGGTCATTTTCCAATTTTTACAAGTTATAGTAATACGACTATTACATTTAATTCGTGGGTTGTTACGAATATATTGGTATGTCCTGGATATTATGTAGTTACTTCTCCTGGTGGATATGGTTTTGACAACCGTACAGGTACTACGATGAAATATTCATCAGTACCAACAGCTGCATCTCCAATAAATTCATGGACATTGTATTCTGCAAGTAGTGGTACTAACACAATTTAATAATTATTTAATATAAATAATTATTAAATTAAAAATATATTATTATTATATGATAAATACAATAATAATATGTATATTAACATTAATTATAATTGGATATTATCTAATAACTAAACAAGAAAATTTTGATCCATCATTAATACCTATTTCTTCAATTGTGACTTTAGCAAAAGTTGCACAAAAAATTGTAGATAATAATGGTACTTTGATAAATCCAGGAAATTTAAATGTAACATTCAATATAATTACAAATATATTATATCAATTAAATAATAGAAATGCACCTAATAATAATATAAATATATCACTACAATTTGACCATGATATAAGTAATAATAATATATTAAGTATATGGTTTAATAATACAAGTAGTAATTTATCTCAATTTTCATTTAAATATGATGGTGGATTATATTTAGGTAATAAATCAAATACAACTAATATTGGTACTGGTGCATTTTTATCTTCATATAAACATACTGATGGATTATTTTATAATGGTCAATTAATTATTAATAATACTGCAAATAGTTCTAGTAGTGGAACTCTTCGAGTTAATCAGTTAGGTTTACCAAATTTACCATGTACTATTATAACAAATAATTTAAATGCCACTGGTAATGGATATACTGAACGTGTATGGTCAATATTATCTACAAATAATATATTACCAAATACTGGTAATTTAATACAAATTAATAAAACTAATACACCTGATACATCAGTTATAACATTTGATACAAGTAAAGGTAGTATTAATACCAATGGAATAATTAAATGTAATACTATTATGTCATTGCCACCATCATTTACACCTAATCCTAATGCGTGTACACCTATAACAGATCCACCTTCGATATGTACTACAATTAATACTATTCCTGGTGCATATATAATTTGTTTTAAAGGTGGTTTCGTGTCAATAAATGGAACATTAGTACAGAGTGGTGATGTATTTGCTGTTCCTATTTTTAGTAGTCAAACTTTTAATTCGATGAATTCATTTGGCACTGTAATTGTTGCACCAAAGTATAAATTATTAGTAACAGGAGTTACAATGGGACCATATGGACCATCTGGTATTCATCCATATACAATAGATAATACAAATGGTACTACAATGTTACATTCAAGAGATGGTTGTTGTACAATATTCGGTGCAAATTTATATTATAACGGTAATTTAATATAAATATATTATACATCAAACATTCGTAAATACTCCGTCAAATACTCTTCATAATCTTTTTCATAAAATATTAATTCTGATGGATTAATATTTTTTAAACATTCTTTAAAATATGATACACCATATGTTTGTATATATGCAATTACTATTTGTAATTGTTCTTGATTATATTCTATAATTTTACAATAATTTGGTAATTGTAATTTAATATTATCAAACGGTTGCATTTTTACATTATAATAAAATTGTGATGCTAATTCATAAATATCTTCTTTTGCTAATGTAAAATATATATGTTGTTTTTCTAATTTTGCACCATTCATTAAATCACATAGGTCACTAATATTATTCATATTATTTATTATTTGTTATTTATTATTTATTATTTATTATTTTACTTATCTTATCTTTTAAATCTTCAATTTTATGTATTTTAACCACAAAAATATGTATTAATAAATCGTCATAATGGTTTAATACATTATTTGGTATTTTACTTAATATATAATTTAATAAAAGATTTTCCATAAAATCATGACATGTTACTCCATAATGAAATCCTATAATACGTGTAATTAATACACCGATTGAATATATGAAAAAATCTTCACTATTTACATCATAATGAGGATACATTTCTGTATTACCAGTTGAAGATCGATCTTCGTGATAATATATTTCATCTAATCGAAATGTATTTTCCCAATCTATAAGATAAAATATATCATTATTTACTACTACATTTTCAAGTTTCACATCACAATGTATCATATTATATTTATCACGAATTAATATTGCTAAATCCAATATATTCAATATATTTTTTAATACAAACGTATATTCTAAATCTTGATTATCAAATAAATACATTTCGAATGGTGTATATTTAGGCATTATAATACCAATATTCATAGGTGTTACTAATGTAATATATTCATCTTGAATTACTTTTGATTTATTTATATTTATTTCATTACTATCAGAATTATCTAATACTTTACGACCAAAATTAATTATATTGGTTATTGCAGTATAGGGAAAAAATGATGGATGACTAAATTTGTTTTCTAAATATTGATTGATTAAATATATTTCTGAATCTAGATTATTACATTTTTCATTATTCAATTTATCGATATCATATTGAATAAATTTTATAACAAAATTATTATTAGAATGAATTAATCTTTTTTTATATGTTGGTATTTTATCTAATTCTAATATTTTATTACATATATCTTTAGCACAATCATTAGTAATAGTACTAAATTTAATGATTTCATGGTTGATATATAATTTAATACAATCCATATATTTAACTATTAATATAAATGAATATTTTAATAATAGTAATATATGATTAAATCAATTTTAGAGAAAAATATAATTTTGAATAAAATGGATACTTTTAAGAAAAATGTAAAAATTGCTCCTATTTGTACATTAATAAAAGTAATACCATTTTTATGTGCATGGGGTAACTTAATAATGTTACATACAGTTGAAGAAAAAATACCAAATATAAGTACCTTACCAAATAAAGATATATATATGCGAATGGGATTAATTAGTGATAATTATGATATTGTACGTTATTTAGTTTCTAAAAAATGTATGTCACCTGAAATATGTCTACGATACTATGTATGCGCAGGTGGTTCTGATATTAATATATATAATTTATTTGAT
>Ga0114970_10003634_pt1 | contig 11272 bp, 8 predicted proteins | sample M_140205_XF_Meta_FD_87030 | JGI IMG/M metagenome (GOLD analysis project Ga0114970, IMG submission 87030) | Freshwater microbial communities from Lake Montjoie, Canada to study carbon cycling - M_140205_XF_MetaG | ecosystem: Environmental > Aquatic > Freshwater > Lake | place: Lake Montjoie... | reverse complement strand
TGGTACGCCAACCAAGTGATCGTGCGGGGCGACGAGTTGGTAGGCTTGCAATCTTACGAGTCGGCTTTGGCGATTTATCGTTCGGTGCCGCCACGAAGCCAGATTTTACAGATTCAAAAAACAGCGCTGGAATCGCAGCGTAAAGACCTGAAGATTCTCGAAGCTCGCGTTGAGCTGGAAAAAAACAAACCGCTGGGTCAGAGATCTTCCGCCTCCGAATTGGTGGGCAGCCTCAAGCCCGCCATCGAGTTGGCGGAGAAAGCACTCGCCGCCGTCGAGGAAAAAACCGATTTGGATGCCGCGTTGCTGATGCGCCGCGGGCGTTGCCTGTTCTACCTCGAACGGTACGAGGAAGCGCTTGTATGCTTCCGAGCGCTCCGCAACAAATACTCGACCTCCTCGGAAGCCAAGGCTGCGGCTTACGCGGAAATCGTGATCATCAACAAGCTCAAGAATATCTCCGAACTCAAAGTCCTCTGCGACGCTTACATGAGGAAATACCCCGACGCCGACAACGTCGAGCAAGTCGCGACGCTCGCGGGTGAGGTGCTTGTCCAAAGCGGAAATTGGCCAGCGGTCGGTAGTTTTTATCGCGACCTCGAGGGCCGATTCCCTAAATCGGAGAGCCTCGACCGTTATACCTTCTATCAGGGGGTGGCGATCTTCCAAGATGGCAATTTCAAAGAGGCGTTGCCGATCTTCAGCAAGTTCATCAAGATCTTCCCAAACAGTCTGCTCATTGAAAACGCGCTCTATTATACGGCGATGTCGAATTTCTTGAGCAACGAGTATAAGAAAACCCTCGCCTCCTGCAAAGAATACCTCAGCCAATTCCCAGACGGTCGCTACGCGGGTGATCTTCGCTATCGACTGGCTTTCATCGACTTCAACGACAAGGAAGTGGATCAGTCGAATAAGATCATCAAAGACCTCACCACCTTCCTCGAACAACATCCCGACGACAGTTCCGCCGGATCGATGTATTGCCTGCTAGCAGATACTTATAAGAAAAAGACCTCCGATAAGCCCGATGAACTCGCAAAATTCCAGCGTCTCGCGCTCGAGGCATACAAAAATGCGATCTGGGGTGAAAATTTGGATGACGTCGTCCAATACGCGCTGGACTCCTCGACGACCATGCTCTCCGGTAATAAGGACTACGCGGGCATCGCCGCGCTTCACGGCGAGTTCCTCCAGCGCAAGCCCACAAGCCCGCTGGCGCTGCTCTCGGCCTCGCAAGTCGCCAAGATGAAAGCCCGTGAGGGCAAGGGCGCAGAGGCCGCAGAAATGCTTGCAAATGCACTAAAATCTCGGATCGCTGACCCCTCGGCTGAGCAGGTCGAGTTCCTCATTGACGAGTTGGTGAAAACTCTCGTGCCACGCAAAAAAGCGGCGGAGATTGATGTGGACGCCATCGATAAACAATTGATCGACGTCCTCAACCAAGCCACGGCGGGCAATGAAAACGCAACCAGCAACGCCCGACTTTACTACGCTCGGGCTCGTTTGGCACAACTTCTCAAGCGGGCGGACCGCTCGGATTTGTATCTTAAGGGCATCGCCACGATCAACGCCAAGGACCCAAAGGTTCTCAGCCCCGCATTGCTGGCGGTTTCGGGTGATATCCTTCTGAAACTCGGAAATTTGGATGACGCGTCCGCGATGTTCACGCGCCTCAGCGAGCGGTACAAAGATGGAATGTTTGCCGACGCGGGGCCGGTGGGCCTTGGATACGTCGCCCTTGCCCGCAAGCAACCCGAGGAAGCGCTGGAGATTTTTGAAAGGGCGTTGACTAGCAATCCTGGAATGTCGCGGTTCAAGGAGACTACGCTCGGCAAGCTGCAAGCCATGGTGGCGTTAGGGCGTGATGAGGAGGCCGAGAAGTTGGCTCTTGAAATCGCTGGCGATAAGGTGTTCCGCGGCGAATTTGCCGGTAAAGCCTACATCATCCTCGCTGGGATTTACCGCAAGCAGGCCGAAAAAGCAGCAAGCCCGGATGCCAAGGCCGAGCTACTCAAGAAGGCCCATGGCACTTACCAGCGGGTCTACGTCGCCAACCAAAGCGTGCCCGAAGTCGCCGCAGAAGCTTACTGGCAAGCATACGAAACGGCCCTCGCGCTCAGCAATACCGACCTCGCCAACGAGACACTCAAGGCACTTGCCGTAAATCCGAAACTCAAAAACACCGCGCGCGCCAAAAAGGCCGTTGAGTTGGCCAAATAATTTTGCAAGCCATGTCAAATTTTTCTCATCCATCCCGTGCGGCGTTGCTGGCATGCGCGGTCGCGGCCCTAGCGCTGCCCGTCGCTGCGGAACCTATACGCATCGTTTTCCAAAATGGTAAATCGGTGCCGATCTCGTCGGTGGACGCCCAAGTGGATAAGTTGGTGATCAAAACTACTGAGGATGGATTTCTGGCAGGGCAGTCGTATCCGATGGCTACCGCTGACCACATTTTTGGCGAAAAACCCTCCGCGATCAACCCGGCCATCGGACTGTTGCTCATGGGCAAACCCGACGATGCGTTGAAATTGCTAGAGCCTATACTCGTGGAACAACGAGTCACCGCGAAGATTTCCGGAAATTTCTGGCTCGAGGCCGCCCGCGCGGCGTTGGTCGCCTCTGCGGTCACGGGTAACACCGTGAAATGTGCGGAACTCGGCAAGGAAATTTCCGAGGCCACCCCCGCTCAAGGTAACGATCCGTTCGTTGCGCTCGGCAAGGCACTGCTCATGCCAGCGTCCGCTAACTTGGACGACAGACTCGTCGCGTTGGGTGACCTATCGACGGACAACTTGCCTGCAGATGTTTGTGCCTACGCTGCTTTTTACCGTGGAAATTTAATCAGCAGCTTGAAGCGCGACAAGGACCCTGCGGTAGCTCTCAAACGTGATGCCGAGGCGCTCGAAGCCTACCTATCGGTTCCCTGTCTCTACCCTTCCGGTGGCATGATCCTCAACGGCGTCGCCGAACTGAGGGCAGCGGAATTTCTCGTCACTCTGGACCGGCACGATGAAGCTGTCGCGTTGCTCAAATCTTCACTACGCGAATCCGCAGGCACCCTCGTCTCAGTGGAGGCCAATAAGCGTCTTGAAAGCCGCAAATAATCAATCAACCTGTCACCGTTCATTTCTCAAACACTAACGCCATGAATCAATCCATCCAAAAGGCCGCCTACGCTGCACTCGTGTTTCTTCCGATGACCGTTTTCGGCGCGGAAACCAAAGGCGGCGTGACTAAAAAAACACTCATCGACACCTACCTCGAAGGTGGCTGGGTCATGCACTTGCTGCTGATTTTCTCGATCGCAATGGTCTGGCTGATCATCGACATTTGGTTGCGGACGAATAGTAAGAAAATGACGCCGCCTGAGGACGTGACTCTCGTGCAGGCACTCTTCCGTGCTGGCGATTACGTCGGGGCTTATCAAGCCATGAAAGCAAGTTTCAGCCCCTTCGCCGAAGTGATGCGCGCCGGTCTCGGATCGGTTGGCTACGGCAAGGATGCCACCGAAGAAGCAATCTACGCGACGGTGGAAAAAATGAGCTCCACTCTTCAGACGCGGATCAACTATCTCTCCGTGATCGGGGTCTGCGCGCCGATGATCGGACTGTTAGGAACTGTGGGCGGTATGAAAGGTGCTTTCGGTAGCCTTGGCACGGCGGGTCTATCAAGTGGCGTGGGCGAACTGGCCGGTCACATCGGCGAGGTGCTTGTGGCGACGGCCACCGGACTTCTCGTCGCGATCCCCGCGTTCATGGCTTTCTATTTCCTCCGCAATAAACTTCAAGGCGCTGTGCACCATCTCCATGAAGAGGCTGAGCAATTGTTCCGAAATGCACCGTATGAATACCTGAAAGATGCCGACGTCGGTCAGGAGGAAACCTACGCGGCGCTGCCTAACTGGGTGCAAGCCCCCGAAGGCTGAGCCCCGTGCCAGCCTAAACTAACAACCCTTTAACGAACTGATCCTATGGCAGGCGGTGGTGGTGGCGGAGACGGCGAACCTGAGTTCCAGATTGCTCCAATGATCGACGTACTATTGGTGCTGTTAGTTTTCTTCGTCATGATCACCTCGGCCGAGGTGCTCAAAGTGGACAAGAACATCAGACTGCCCGTGTCGCCGAATGCGAAGGCTCGTGAACCTGAAATGGCAAAACACGAGATGGCGGTGAATCTGCGATACGATGAAAAGTCTAACAAGGGAGTCCTCGTATTGGACGACCAAGTTTATAACAACTGGCCGGATGTGGTGCCGATTCTTCAGGAAAGTCGCAAGCGTGACGAAAGACTGCGCATTGTGGTCCGCGGTGACGCCGCCGTCCCTGCTGGTGAGATCCAGCGGATCATGAACCTTATCGGTGAAGCTGGCATTGCCGATATCGCCTTCGCATCATCTAACAAGTGAACCGCCCATGAAAAAGAAACACCGCCGACGCAAAGGAAATGCGGAAGTCAACTTGGGCTTCCAAATCGCGCCGATGATCGACGTGGTTTTCGTGATTTTGCTCTTCTTCATCGTCCAAGCCAGCGACATCCAAGTGGAGAACGCCCACGTCACGAAGCTGCCCGGGACAGTTGAAACCAAAGGCGACACGCCAACGCCCGATGAGATCGCGGTTCGCATCGAGGATGACGGTCAAGTTTATCTTAACGATGACCCGCTTGACACGCCCGAGGCCAAAAATCTACCCGAGTTGGCCGGCAGCTTGAACCAATTGCGTGAAAGCAGCGACGCCTCGAAGTCCGAGGTACTAGTGACCATTTATGCGAACGACCTTGCGCGCTACGAGCGTGTGGTCGATGTTCTCGATGCGCTGAGTCGCGCGAAAATTTCAAACGTTAGCTTCCAAGCGGGAAGCCCTGAGTGATCCTCGGCCAGATTGAACGAGTAACCCACCCCTAGCCCATGGAAAATTACGATAACGAAGAGAACGAGAGTTTCGTCCCAGCGGAAAAAAAGAAACTTGGATGGTGGGCGAAACTCGGAGGCGGCTCGTTATTGATTGCCACCCTATTCCATGTCATCTTGTTAGTCATCGGTGGATTCTGGATTTTTCAAATCATCAAGGAGCCAGAGAAAAAAGTGGATTTCATGCCCCCGGGCGGTGGGGGGGGTGAGCGCGGGGCCGAGCATCAAGTCCAACAAAAAAAACGCGCTCAAATCACCCCGACGACCAATTCCAAGCGGGTCTTCGCCGATGGAGCATCGTCGTCTTACGCCATCCCAGAACAGGGAGATAACTTCGGCGAAATGTCGACGCTTAGTTCCTTGAGCGGTGGCGGTATGTCCGGGCTCGGAGGCTCCGGCACGGGTTCAGGCTTCGGAAAAGGCGCTGGAAATGGCGGGGGTCTCGGCTTGGGCGGTGGCGCGGGCAAGTTGTTCGGCCTCATCCCAGAAAACATGCGTAAACGTTGCTCAAAAGAAGACCGTCTCGCTCGCCTTAAGGAAAATGGAGGCACGCCAGCCTGCGAAGAGGCTGTTCTCAAAGGACTCCGGTGGCTGAAAGCAAACCAAGCCGCCGACGGGTCATGGGGAAATGGTAACAATGCAGCGATGACTGGCTTCGCTTTGTTGGCCTATTTCGGGCACTGCGAGACGCCCGTTTCACAAGAATTTGGTGACTCTTGCATGAAAGGCATCGTCTATTTGGTGAACCTCGGGATGAAAAATGACGGCAGAATGTCTGCAAATTTCACCGCCAACGGATGGGTGTATGAGCACGCCATCGCAACCTATGCACTGGGAGAAGCCGCGACGTTTTGTGGTGAAGGTAAGATCGAGATTCCTAACCTGATGGATATCACCGAAAAAGCAGGTCAATTTATCATCGACAATCAGCATGAAAATGGCGGGTGGGCCTATCTCTATAAGACTAATGGCGCAGATGCTCACACGGACGTCTCGGTCGTGGGCTGGCAGATCCAAGCGCTCAAGGCATGCAGCCACACGCGGATCAAATACAAAGGACTGAACTCGTGCATCGGCAAGGGCCTCAAATACCTTAGCAAGTGCCAGAATGAGAACGGTGGATTTGGCTACAGCGGTCCCACTCCTTTGGGTGGAGGCAAATATTTCACCCTCACTGGGGTCGGCGTACTCTGCCATCAGATGTGGGGTAAAGCCAGCACATTAGGAGTCTCCAAAGGTCTCAAATACATCATGGAAAATACCAAGTTGGACTACGCCACAGAGGACTCCGACCTCTATTGCCACTACTACGAATCCCAAGCGATGATGCAGGCGGGGGGCAAGCATTGGAAGTTTTACAACGATCTCTATCGCGACCAAATCCTCAACAACCAGAATGCGGATGGATCTTGGAAATCACCGAAATTCGAGGGTCATGGTCTCGGTGGCAACGTGGTCTATCGAAATTCACTCTGCATCCTAATGCTGGAGGTATACTACCGGTTTCTCAATTCCGATGGCGGTGGCCGCGCGAAGTCAGGAATCTAAAATTGACACGCGGACAACCATGGTGGCCGAGGCTCGCGTTGGCCAGACTTGCTTTCATCAATTCGGGCATTTAGAACTTATCTCATTCCATGAAGTGTTGCCATATTTCAATCGCGTGTTTTTTTGTCACGGTCGCCACCCTCTCCGCCGCTGCTGAATCAGCAACTCCGCAAATCAAGCAAACAAACATTCTCGAAATCCTCGCGAAGGGCGGAATCATGATGTACCCGCTCGGCTTGATGTCGGTCATCACGGTTCTACTTATCCTGTTATTTTTACTAACCGTCCGACGAAATGCCATCGTGAGTGATCGATTCATGAATAGCGTCGACATCATGGTGCGCAAGCGCGACTTCCTCGGGCTCAGTGCCCTAAGCAACCGCCGCAACGAATGCATGGCCCGTGTCACTCAAAAGACCATCGATTTTTTGATTTCGAACCCAGGCTGCCCTTTTGAAAATGTTAGGGAAATCGCCCAGACTGAGGGTTCTCATCAAGCGGGCCAACTTACTTCACGTATCACCTACCTTGCAGACATCGGTGCCATCGCGCCTATGGTAGGCTTGCTGGGAACGGTGTTTGGAATGATAGAGGCATTTTTTCAAATCTCGTCGGGAGCAGTTCCCGGCGTCCGGGAGATGGGCCTCGCGGAAGGGGTTTCTAAAGCACTCATCGCCACCGCGGGCGGCCTAGCCATCAGCATTCCTGCATTAGCTTTCTACTCGATCTTCCGTGGGAAAGTCCAAAAGTTTGTTGCCGAACTCGAAGCAGCAGTCACGCATTTCGTTATCCTTCTGCAAGCTTCCACCGAGCGCTACGATGCCTCCTCGGTAAATCCAATGCCCCGCAAGCGTGAAGATTATCCCGAGCCGTCAAGCTCTGCACTCCCAGGAGATCGGGCAGATCTTCACGGCGTCTAATCGATTCCAAGGATGAAATTCTCAAATCGCCAACCGCCAGCGATCGCCATTCAGTTGGCCCCGATGATCGATATCCTGCTACTGCTACTTTGCTTTTTTATCATCAGCTGGCAGTTCAGCAAGTCCGAGACCGAGCTCAATGTCTCCGTGCCGACCGCACAAGAAGGCGCGGAGCCAGAGCGCGTCCGTGGAGAAATTATTATCAATGTGCTTGCGGACGGCGGCATTAAGGTCGAGGGACTCATCGTAGACCGCACACAACTCTTTGAGAAACTCGCCTCCATCGCCAAACAATTTCGGAACCAACCGGTTCGCATTCGTGGCGATGGTAATGTGGCCTACCAACGCATCGTCGAAGTCATCGACACCTGCCAAAAAGCCGGGATTTGGAATATTTCTTTCGCGACCCAGCGGCCGGAACCCAGTAAGTGATTCGCTTGGCAAACGCTCCCAAACGGACAACGCTACACGCATCTTGAAACGCGCTTTCGCAATTTTCATCCTTGGCTTCAGCTCGGTGGTCGCACAGATCCCCAGAGCTCAAGCCGTAGATCCCGCCCTGAATGCGGACGCCTCAACAGACTTTTTCCTGCGGGGAAAAAATCTCTATGACTCGGCGCAGGCAAGCACCACCCAAGACAGCCGCCTGGATTACTTTCGCCGAGCCGGAGATATTTTTTCGGAATACCTGAGCGCTTTTCCAAACCACCCGAACGCGGAAATGGCATGGTGGTACCTCGGAAATAGCCTCTACCAATCAGGCCAAATCGATGATGGAAAACGTTGCTTTAGCACGCTGCTGAATCGCTACAGCAAAGGCAAGTGGGCCGCCGCCGCCGCTTATACGCTCGCTGCAGATCATTACAATAAATCCGAGTACCAATTTGCAGCGCCATATTTCGAAAGCTTCGCTGCAAACGCTGCAAAACCCCAAGAACGAGCACGGGGGAATTATCTAGCAGGCAATTGCTACCGTCTCTCCGGCCGCGACCGGGAGGCGATCGTTTCATTCAAACGTGTCATCGCAGATCCATCCGCCGGTTTGTTTGCCGCGCAGTCGAAAGTCGCACTCGGCCACCTTTATGTAAAATCGGGGAAACTAACAGAAGCGATGATCCTGTTCGAGGAAGTCGTGGCGGCACCCGATAACCCGAAAGTCCGCGGTGAGGCAGCACTCCACGCCTCACTCGCCGCCACCAAGCTCGACCAAACGGATCTTGCGGATAAATACCTGCAATTGATCATGCGTACCCCTGGGATGGAAGACTCCCGTGCCGATGCCCAGACCGCTCTGATGGTTAACTTTTTCGCTAAGAAGAATTACCGCGAAGTCATCGATATTTTTCGCCGCAGCACCACAAAAGCAGACGGAGAAAAGGAGGCGAATCGCCTGATGATCGCGGCCCGCTCATACTTGCGCCTCAAGCTGCCTAGCGAGGCTTTGCAGCTTTTTAGAGACGTCGAGAAATTAGTGAAGCCGGAAACCGACATGGCCTTCCAAGCTGCCTATTATCGGTTACTTTGTTTCTTCCAAATTGAGGGTCGCCACCTACCCGACCAAGTGGATGGATTCCTTCAACTTTACAGCAAAGCCCGCCCAGAAGACTCGCGCATCCACACCGCGATGATGATGAAGGCGGAAAGTTTATTTTCTAACAAAGATATTACTGCTGCAGCCAAAGCTTACTCTGAGATCAATGCATCTTTGGTAAGTGAAAAAAATCGCCCCAGCCTGCTCTATCAGCGGGGATGGTGTCTCTCCGAAGCTGGAGATGCGCAAGGTGCAATCCGCTCGTTCAGCGACTTCATTGCAAAATATCCGCAAGATACTCGAGTCTCATCGGCCTTGGCGAAACGCGCCAAAGCTTATGTCGAGGGCGGCGAGCCGGCAAAAGCCATCACGGACTTCGACCGCCTCATCGCGTCCCCGCCTTCCCAAGACAATTTTGCTTCCTACGCGTGGTTAGAATCAGCTCGCTTGCGTCGATCACAGAGCAATATCCCCGACATGATTATCCGCTATCAAGGGCTTTTAAAATGTGACAAAAACCTCAGCGACAAATTGCAAGCGGAGGCAAATTATTGGATCGGGTGGGGGATGGTGAAAAACAATTCTGCCAAGGACGCGGTTCCGTATCTTGAAAATGCTCGCTCCATGCAGTCGGACGCTTACGCGAAGCACTCGGGACTTCTTCTCATCCTCGGCTACTTCGCATCCCAAGACCCGGCCAAGCTCGCTGCGGAAATTAACCTCGCGATCCTCGGCAAATATGACTCGGACATCCCTGACCAAGCGATCCAGTGGTCTGGGATGCAATCCTACAACGCAGGTGACTTCGAATCGGCAGCCAAATCACTCACTCTCGTCGCAAACCCCGCCGAACCGCGTGAAACGCCCAAGGAAGTTTGGCGCTACCTTGCGAAGGCTCGCCTCGAAGTCGGTGATGCCCAAGGCGCGCTCATCGCCGCTGACAACGTCCTCGCCGTCGAAGATAATTCCGGCTGGAAAGCGGACGGATTACTCGACCGCGGGCGGTCTCTACTGCTGATGCAACGCGATGCAGATGCACGCATCGCCTCGGATGAGGGTGCCGCCCTCCGACCCCAAGGGCGAACCAGCGCTGGCCTGCGCATCCTCTCTGGGGACTTGAGTTTCAAAGCCAAAGATTTTGGTCCTGCCGCTGCCGATTACCTTAACGTCATTCAGTTTCACGAGGACGCAGATCTCAAACCGCTCGCGATCTCAAAGTATATTCAAGTGCTCGAACAACAGGGCAAGTCTGCTGAAGCCAATAAATTTCGCCTCCAACTCAAAACTGAATTTCCTAACTGGAAACCAGCCAATCACTAACATCAAATATATTCTCTCAATGACTCCTCCTTCCTCCACCGCTACCCTTACCAAAGCCCCAAGACGTAAATCTGAGATCCCTTGGTCCACGGAAAAATCTTCCGAGCTTTACGGCGTGGAGACATGGGGACACGGATTTTTCGGTGTTAACAAAAATGGTCACGTCACCGTCCGCCTTGAAGATGATGAAGCACAAGTCGAGGTTTCACTCTTCGAAGTTATCGACGGTCTTCGCGACCGTGGCACTCACCTACCAGTTCTCCTCCGGTTCCGAGATTTACTCCATTCACGCATCGCTGAAATCAACGAGTCCTTCTGCAAGGCAATCAAGGATTCAAAATATCGCGGCGAATATCGTGGCGTCTATCCGATCAAGGTGAATCAACAACGCCAAGTCATCGAGGAAATCGCCGAGTTTGGGAAAAAATATCATTACGGTCTAGAAGCCGGATCGAAGCCCGAACTCATCGCTGCTCTTGCACACATGCATGATCCCGAAGCCTACCTGATTTGTAATGGTTACAAGGACGAGGAGTTCATCGACCTAGCACTCCATTCTCAAAAAATGGGTCTAAGAATCATGCTGGTGTTAGAAATGCCCAGTGAACTCGATCTAATACTCGAACGCTCACGTAAACTCGGGGTTCTGCCAAACCTCGGCGTGCGCGTTCGTCTCTCGACGAAAGGCTCCGGTCACTGGCAGGACAGCGCAGGCGATAAGTCGGTCTTCGGCCTCAACGCCTCACAGGTCATCGCGGTGGTGGATCACCTGAAGGACACGGGATACATCGGCTGCCTGAAAATGCTCCACTATCACCAAGGATCACAGATTCCTAACATCGCATCGATCCGTGAAGGCGCCACCGAGGCGGTGCGTATGTATTGCGACCTCGTCAAAGAGGGTGCCCCGATGGGCGTGCTCGACATCGGTGGCGGCATGGCCGTTGACTACGATGGCTCACACACCAATTTCCACTCGTCCTGCAACTACTCTGTCGCTGAATACTGCACGGACATCGTCGAGGTCGTATCGCAAATCTG
>Ga0114970_10003632_pt1 | contig 11275 bp, 3 predicted proteins | sample M_140205_XF_Meta_FD_87030 | JGI IMG/M metagenome (GOLD analysis project Ga0114970, IMG submission 87030) | Freshwater microbial communities from Lake Montjoie, Canada to study carbon cycling - M_140205_XF_MetaG | ecosystem: Environmental > Aquatic > Freshwater > Lake | place: Lake Montjoie... | reverse complement strand
TTATTACACGAGTCATAAAACTTGAAAACACAAATAAGGAATTAGTTCATACAAATGAATCTTTACGTAAAATAATAGATGTAAATAATGACAAAATAGATAAATTAACAATCGTAGTTGATACCTTACAGAATCCTATCGTAGTTGATACCTTACAGAATCTTATTGTAGTTGATACCTTACAGAATCCTATCGTAGTTGATACCTTACAGAATCCTATCGTAGTTGATACCTTACAGAATCCTATCGTAGTTGATACCGATGATACTGTTCAATTGCAGCCACAACTTAATCAACAAATATCCCGTGCGAAATCGATTGTTGGTAAAAAAAATAAATAAATAAACAATATCAACCTTTGCAGTGTTTCTGTACGTAAGCAACTCCTGGAGTTGTCCTAATATTCATTAACCCTTGTAGTGTTGTATATATTTATGTTTTTTACATAAAAACGTAATATTATGTTAGTAATCCAAGCAATATTTATATACGAACATATAGTGTTATGTAAGGAATAGTAGGATGACTACAGGAGTTTCTTACGTACAGAAACGTAAGGGTTAAAATTACACAATAATTTACGTTATGCACAATATAAATACAAAATAGATTCAACACTGTAAGGGTTGATTTTATATGACATTATGACACAATTATATCATATAAAATTCTTATTTACAAACCGGTAATTTTCCGTAAAACGCCAACGCTTCTTGACTTGCGATTTGTTCCGCCTTTTTCTTTGAATTTCCAACACCTTTACCTACAATTGCTCCATTTTTATCAAAAACACCCATTGTAAATATGCGATTATTGGGGGGCCCTTCAACCTTCATTTCTACATACCTGGGTGTAATTTGAAACGTGGCTTGATAATAACGCAACAAAATATCTTTGAAATTTGTATCATTTTGAGTCAAATCATCGAAATCAATTAGTTCTTCAAGCAAATGAAGAACTAATTTCTCACATACTTCATACCCTGGACCACTTAATAGACCCAATTTTACAGTGTAAACACTTGGAATATTCGAAAAATCAAGAAATAACGCCGCCATAAAACTCTCAAATGTATTTTCTAAAATTTTATCACTTGTGCGACCATGTCCTTGTTCTTCAACGTGGCGACTAAGAATAATGAATCGTCCTAGTCCTAAATAACGAGCGAAACGTGCATAAAATGCCGTACTAATTAAATTTGTTTTTAGTTTTGTTAGAAACCCCTCTTGTTCGGCCGGAAATCTACGATATAAATAGTATACTATGATTGAATTCACAACACAGTCACCTAAGAATTCTAAACGTTCATTGCTTTCGTCTTGAAGTTCAAGGACACCTGGTTCGCTTTCAATCGTAATATCTAATGATCTATTTTGAATCATACGCTTTAGATAACTTTTATGTGTCATCGATTGTTGATATAATTTTAAATTTTGGATAGGCAAATCTAAACCTGTTCGACGCAATATCGTTTCAACATCGTTTTTTGATATCAATATATTTGTCGGGTTATATGGATTGATTTTAACAATTTCCCCATTTTGATAATTAACATTGGACGAACGTTTCATTTTATATGCAATATAATTTATATGATTGTTTGTTTTTAAATGATAATATATTCAATTTTTTATACATATCGCGTACATAGTTAAAATTTAACATTAGTATAATATATATATTATACTTATAAATGGATTCAATACCATTGACGGATTTAGATACCCGATGCTGGGATATTATTGATGCCTACTTCAATACAATTCCAAATTATATAAGTAAAAATCAAATCGATAGCTACAATATGTTTTTGGATGAAAATATCGGTAAAACGATTCGTCAATTTAACCCTCTGCAATTTGTATTTACTGGCGATAAAGGAACTAACTATAAACACGAAATAGATATCGTCATTGGAGGAACAGCTGATATTCCAAATGGCTTGCTTATTAATGATGGTTCAAGTATTAAAATTGGAAAACCTATTCTTCACGAAATTATCGAATCTGGAACAAAAAATGTAAATAAACAATTATATCCAAATGAAGCCCGTTTAAAAAATTTAAATTATTCAATCTCCGTTTATGCTGATATTCACGTAGTTTATCGTATTTACGAATTAACCGATGCTGTAAATGAAACGTATAAATTAGTGCATAAACCACATATTCGAACATTTACGGAATGTTTATTGGGACACGTTCCATGTATGTTGCAATCAAAATCGTGTGTCTTAAGTCAAATACCTCGCGCAAATTTAAAAGATTTCGGTGAATGTCCATATGACCATGGTGGATATTTTATAATCGATGGAAAAGAAAAAGTAATCACTGCTCAAACACGTCAAATTGAAAATATAATCTATACAAAGAAAATGTTGGCTGACGATGGGTATGAATGGGGAGCTGAAATACGCAGTGTTCCAGAAGATAAATTTCAACCCGCGCGTATTACCCGTGTCTACATTAAACGCACACCTCATTCGGATATTAAAAAGAAAATCCCGATGAGTGGATTAATTATGGTGCTTATTCCTATGACAAATGAAGCAATTCCTATATTTATATTATTTCGTGCTCTTGGAATTACTACCGATAAGGAAATTTTAGAATCGATTTGCGGCAGTCTAGAGAGTCCTATGGGGAAAGAATTTTCTAATTATTTGTATGACAACGTTATTTTAGGAAATCAGATTCGAACACAATTAGATGCTCTTCGCTATATACAAAATATAATCAATCCTATTTCAACTTTTAAAAAAATAAATATTGATGCACTTTCAACAGATGCTGATAAAACGCGATATTATAAAAAATTAACCACAAAGGAGGATACGGAATTCAAATATATTTACAATATCTTGTACAATTGGGTATTCCCACATATGGGAACAAACAATTTGCTTGATAAAGCGAAATTTCTTGGATATATGACGCGTCAGTTATTATTAACACGACTAGGTATTTTACAACCTACTGATCGAGATGATTATCGTTATAAACGAATCGATGTCAGTGGTTTTTTGATATCACAGATTTTTCGCGATTTATATTTTCGTATAAAAAATGAAATAACATATGGTGTTAATAAATTATATAGTCGTGGTGCGCGAATCGGTGCATGGTCTGGATCAGGGGAGTCCTTATTTGAAATGTTATCCGATGAAAATTTGCGCGAATTTCTACGTGATGAAGATGGTAAATATATACTAACCGACGGTTTCAATTATGCCTTTAAAAATTGCTGGGGTCTTAAAAATGCACCGTGTAAAGAGGGTGTAGTTCAGGATTTAGCACGTTTAACCTATTTGGGAATGATTAGTCACTTGCGTCGTGTAGTAACACCACTTGATTCCAGTAGTAAAATGCGTGGACCACACATGTTGCATTTAAGTACATACGGTATATTATGTCCAATTGAAACACCCGATGGTGGTAGTGTAGGTGTCAAAACAAATATAGCATTGATGACCGATATCACATTTGGAACACATAGCAGCGGTGTATATCAAGCCCTTGTAGATAATCATCTTATACTAATGAATTCTATTTCACATCAATCTGCTATAAAAAATGACTTATATATTTCCGTATTTTTAAATGGTCGATGGGTTGGATATCACGAGCATCCTAATTTATTAGTTAGACGTCTCAAATTATTGCGCCGCAATTCATATATCAATATCTATACAAGTATTGCGTGGTACACTGATTTACGTGAAATACGTATTAGCACAGATAGTGGGCGAAGTTGTCATCCAATGTTAATTGTGAATAGTGAAACCAATGAATTGAAAATGAAAATGTCGCATATAACAACACTATTAGCGGGTGCTAAAAATAATAATAAATGGTATTATTTATTAACCGGTCGTGAAGAAAAAGATTGGGACCAATATGACCATCGATATTACAAAGAACGGGCGGCCTTGAAAACAGATAACGACTTGGACAGGGAAGGCGGTGTTATCGAAATGATTGATACAGAGGAAGCGAATACTTCAATGATAGCAATGAATTATGGTCAGCTTGTATCAAATAACCAGACAATGTATACACATTGTGAAATTCATCCATCGATTATATTTGGTATTATGGGTTCTATTATTCCTTTTGCACAAACAAATCAATTGCCGCGTAATTTATATAGTTGTGGAGAGGGAAAACAAGCAATTGGTGTATATGCTTCTAATTATAATAATCGAATGGATACTAAGACTCAAGTTCTATATTATTCACAAAAACCATTAGTTCAAAATCGTATAAGCAAGCATTTATATAATAATGTTTTACCTTACGGTATCAATGCTATTATTGCTATTGCGTGTTATACGGGATATAATCAGGATGATAGTATTATTTTTAATCGTGGTGCACTTCAACGTGGTCTTTTTCGCAGTGTGAAATTTCGAACATATAGTATTCGCGAAAAGATAGACGATATGACGAATCTACGTTCTTATATTTGTAATCCAGATATTTTATGTGGGCCCAATACGAATAACATATTACGTAGGTCTCGACCAGGAAATTATTCAAAATTGGGTGCAGATGGTATCGTATTAAAAGATATGAAAGTAGATGAAAACGATATTATTGTAGGCATTGTTACGGCCACAAATGAAGTGGATCCAGAAACAGGCAAACGTATTTATATCGATTCAAGTGAATATGTTCGTCGGGCCGAAACAGGAGTCATTGACCGTGTATTTTATAGCCACGATAACAATGGATTTTTATTTGTAAAAGTGCGTGTGCGTAAAGAGAAAATCCCGGAATTGGGTGATAAATTTGCAAGTCGTGCTGGTCAAAAGGGTATTTTGGGTATGATATTAGATGAAGCAGATATGCCAATAACAAAAGACGGAATTCGACCCGATATGATTATTAATCCACAAGCATTTCCAAAACGCATGACGATTTCACAATTTGTTGAATCGGTTCAAACAAAAGAGTGCTCACTACTGGGGTTCTTTTATGATAGTAGTCCATTTCAGCATATTCCACTTGAAAGCAATTTGGAAAAGGAACAAGCGATACGGCAAACATTACTAACATCCGGATATGAACGCAACGGATGTGAAATTTTATATAATGGTATGTCGGGATTACCATTAGAACACGAGATTTTCATTGGTCCTACATACTATGAACGTCTTCAACATCAAGTCGAAGATAAACAACATTCACGTGCAGAAGGCGCAATAACGGTATTAAATAAACAACCTACAGGTGGTAGGGCAATAGGTGGTGGTCAGCGTGTAGGTGAAATGGAACGTGATTCTATTCTAGCACACGGAGTTAATGGGTTTTTAAAAGAAACATACTGTGACCGTTCCGATATTTCCGAAAGTATTATCTGTGAAGGATGTGGTCAAATTGCGATTGCTGACTACGGAACCGATTTGTATCATTGTTATAATTGTAATACCAGCAAGGTATCTGTTGTTGCAGGAGCATTAACAAAAGAACAACTGGGTGTTAGTCGAACGGGATTCAATATGATTCAACTCCCCTATGCTATGAAATTATTCATTCAAGAAATGGACGCAATGTCTATTTCAGCACGTGTGATAACGGACAATATATCTAAACAATGGGGTGCGCCAGTGCTAAAAACAACGACACAATCATTTCCAGCACTGGAATCAATTATTAATATAGAAGAATTAGGAGAAGTATATTATACTAAAAAAGGGAGTCGACTGGATGCTCCATTTCGGGCATATCAAAATGAAATGAAACGTATTTTATTACACGGCGCAAGCGCATATACGAAAATACAACGGGGTGAAAACCCAGAACTAATTGATTTAGCAATGGGTCGCGGCGGTGATATCCAAAAATGGATAGATTATAACTATAAATATGTATTTGGATTAGATATTGATGAAGCCGGTTTATTCATAACTCCTGGTGAATGCGCAAAAGACCGTATTGAATACTATAAAACACTCAATAGAGAAAATACAAAATGGTTTGGTTCTTCGTCAATTGAACTCGGGGTTAGCAATGCTTGTAGATCATTATACAATGGTATTGCGTATGAACATACATCCACTAAAAATAAGACTCTTATACATAATGTTATGAAAAAACGAGGTGGAAAACATACATTTGATGTAGCAAGTATCCAATTCGCGGTTCATTATTGTTTCGATAGTGAAGAAGGCGTCGATGCGGTTTTAACAAACATATCAGATAGTTTGCGCAACAATGGTATTGCCGTTATAACTACATTTGATGGACAAAAAGTATATGACGCATTGTCAAAAGCAGATACACATATACTAAAATATGGTGTAGGGGGTGAAACATTGTATACATTATCCGTTCCCTTTAGCACAGATGGTAAAATGCCTGAATTCAGCGAAGTGGGTTGTCGTATTCACGTTCGACTTGGAAGTACTACCCGCGATGAACCAGAATATCTTGTTTCTAAAGAATTTATGCTTCGCAAAGCAGCAGAGCACGGATTAACATTGATGACACACGATGATGTTCATCGATATTTTAAATATTTAAATAGCGCGTGTGAAAATATGCTTGATCCGGCATCAAAAATGGAAAGCAGTGTTAGTTTTTATAATGCGGAATCACAACAACAAATGCAGACATTTGCTAATTTATATTGTTATTATATTTTTGTCAAAGCACAACCCACACAAATCGCACAACAACCTACACAACAACCCAAACCTATACATATCCGCGAACAATCGACAACATATAGTATGCAAGTCAATGTAAATTTATCGAATATATTAGTAGAAAATAAACAAGTTATTGAAGCATATTATAATTTAACAAATTTTAGCATTGATTCTATGATTATACGTTCTGGAGGTGATAATTATGTTTCAGTTGAAATACGTGGAGGTCAATCAAATGTGCAAGCTGTTCGACAATATATTGATAAATTAACCGAATCTGTTTTAATGGCACTTCAAAATGTGCTATATGTAGATATTGAATATCAATTAAAAGCATTTCAATCTTATTTTGGCGTATATTTTTTCAAAGCAGAAGATGCAACCACCACTATTATTTACGGACATCCGAATGATTTAGACGCAGTTATTGAATATTTTCAGGATCCGGATAATATTAGACGGCCTTTAGTTGTACATAAAACAGATAATAAAATACTTTATTTGACATTGAATTTATTATACGGTGTTGTTAAAAAACAATCGATTGCGATTGTCATCATTGCGGATGACAAAGAAGCAGAAATTGTAATGAACGATGTTAAAGCAATACTGCCCACGGATATATTTGATACACAACTATTTATATGTAGCACCAACACAAAACCAATAAATACACTCGCTATTTTAAATTCGATAGGTTATCGCAATGACATTGTTCCTGATACATTTACACGTATTCTCATCATCGATGGAAATAAAAAATACGATTTTCCAACACATATTCGACATTATTTCGTAAATATGTTATCAAGCTCTAGTTCAAAGTCATATCCTATTATTCAACTTGGAAATGGTGCAATGTTATTAATAAACGAAAGACGAGAATTAACAAAATTACCAATATCGATAGTTGGTTCATTACTTAGCGATGTTCACAAAATCATACCGGATAGTGTATGTGATAATACTAAAATTGGTTCTGAATATTTCGAACAACGATATCAAGTATCGCCTATTGATGATAAATCTGAATTTTTAATCGACCATTCACAACTACCCTATTTGGAATTTTATACATTAGAATCACATCCTACATCAAATCATTATACATTACATTTAAACAATCATTGTAATCCTATTATAGCTTTAATGCCACAAATGGTAATAGCTTGGAATGAAATCAATAGTAGCTGGATTGCCATCTATTTAGAAAATATTTATGCAAAAACATTGAAAATAACAATTGAAAATGAAAAAGTTGTTCGCGTTGAAGGTTCCGTTGTATTGACACGATTTATTGCGATCGTCAATCAACTTATTGTTCGCAGTGGATTGGAACTTAACCTTGTTCCTAGTCAAAAAACAGCGAATGTGTCGCGTTTAGAATTGTGGCCTAATACCGAAACGACGTACCATCGCGGCGAACAAACCGTTCTTCCATTATATTCTATTTATGGTAGTCCTTTTCATATGAAAATTTCAGCAGATGAAGCCGAACAATATAGAGTAGATATCATGAATATGCCTGGGCGTGTTTCAAAATCAGTAGAATTTCCTGAAAACGTTCCAACCTATTTAGTGTGGGTTGTGAATTTCAAACAATATATTTTATTTTTAGATACACGCGCAAGTTCAGGTGCTGGAAGGCATTCAATTCAACCAGTTATTTATAACTCGAAATCCAGAAAATACGATTATAGTATAAATTCACTACAAGAATTATCGGATGAATTGCGAATCGATTTGCATACATTTATTATCGCATCTACTCATAAATTTAAATATTCACGTGCAGATGAATCCACACACACTACTGTTTTACCACCTAGTAGTTCCAGAAAAATATGTGTCATTTTACGTAATAAATACAATTTTAACGTAAAAACCGATAAGTTTCCGAAAGTATTATTTCGCAACTATTTGGTTGATAATTTGGAAAAGCGTGGATATGACATACACATATTAGAATCAAATTATCCCGATGAAATAGATAAAATTCTAAAGAAACGCGATATTGATTTGATATTGAATTTTGAAGATTATTATATTCGAGCATCAAAAGATAAATTACATTCTGGATTAAATTTACACGATGTTTTTACCTATTTTAAAACGCTCGAATTAAAAACTGAAATCTATCCACCACCGGCATTTCAATTATATACCAATTCAAAAGCATATGTTAGTATATTAGAAGGACCGTATGGATTACCTTTTACAAAAACATTTACGTTTTATGCTCACGATACACGGAGAGAAAATGGTTCCACGTGGTCGTGGGGAATAATGGCGCATCTTGAATATCTTCGACTGGCAAAATGTCATAAAGCCATTATCAAATCGGGATTTAGTGCAGATAAACAAGACGTTCATGAAATTGATCTACACGATGCTAATTATTCGAAATTCGTATATGATACATTAGAACAACAATATACAAAATACCTAAAGGGTGATAAACTTGATTTGGAATGTATTATTCAACCCTATAATTCGGTTATTACTGAACGTGAAAATGAATATCGAATGTGGTATGTTAATGGAAAATTTGTAGGTCATTTCTGTTTTGGAGTAGTATGGGAACCACGCAAATACATCGATAGTATTGCGTATAATGACGCAAATCCTATCCACGTCGAATTACTGAAACTTGCTGATAAAGTATATGAACACGTTCTTGATAATATTCGTTTAGAATTATCGGATCCAGATTTTATACCCATTGCCGTGCGGTTAGATATGTCTTATGCAACCGACGCACATCTATTAGATGAATATTCTGTAGATGGTAAGCGTTATTATTGTAATGAATTCGAAAATATGGATGGTGCGTATTATTTCAATTTAGCAATCGTTGATGAAAAAACGGGTAAAAAAACAGATACGCTACATTTTCAACAATTGTTGGCTAATGCTATATGCGACAGATTTTAATCAATTTGCCAACCATTGTTCGCGAAAATACTATCCCGTGAGTCAATGGAAATGGAATGAAAATCAATATGGTCAGATAACATGGAACATACATTTATAACTGACCATATTAGTTTTGAAATACTGCAGATTTGTTCAAAAATCCCACGGATGGGAACTCGAACTTCAATAGATGCACACCCACCACCAAATCGAGTAAATACCGTCGATACAAGTTTTCTATTGTAGTGTTGTTGTTGAGTTGAAGATAGATGTGCCGATGTAGTTGCGGATAAGATCGGTTTTATGATAGTTAGTTTGATACAAACATCTGTCATTTCGTGTTGTATTTTTTCACAAGCAATAAGCAAACTTGATACAATACATTCAAATCTACCAGAATAGGATGATATGAATAATTGGACGATCTTGCTAATATGTTGCAGATATACTAGTTCTGTTATAGTTATTTCAGCTAATGCTGCAATTTGCGGATCGGTTGTTTTATACGCAGGTGAAATAGACGCGTTTCCTGTTTCAACAACCTGTCGCTCTAAATAATTAGCTAAAGTTTCCGCTTCGGTTATGATTCTGTCAGTATCGCCTGAAAACCCATAAAGGTCTTTTGATATAGGTGAAAATCCATTTCTCAATACTTTCAACATTTCTATTTAATTTTTGAGTGGTCCTATTATTGCTTGTATTATTTATTTGTATATAAACAAAAAAACAAAATAACCAATCAAATTTTTCAATTCATAAAAATTAAAAAACATTATCCGCTTTTTGGTTGTTGTCTTCTCGTTGAGGTTAGTTAATTTAGACTTTCTCAACCACAACAGAGACTAACAACGTATCAACATAGTTGCGAATTTCAGGGGCATCTTCAACATACGTGTATTCTCTATGACTATGTATAAATGGTGTGGGCGCTTTTGTTAAGGTAGCTTTGAATCCCATGGGTACTTTAATGGATGCAGCATACACATTTTCACAAAAGTTCAACAATTTGAGAGACGAACTACATTCCGACCGTCCAATTGGAACTATCATTTGCTCACCAGCGTATCCGGGTTTTGTGTAAATAATGACATTTTCTTCACTGGGTGTCTGTGGGCGAAGAAGAATTGACTTTGCGCGGTCATTGAACGCATAAAAGTGCAGATTGCGAACATCACCTGATAGAACAATGTAGGTTCCTTGCTGGTCGGGTTGGTCATAAAGAACCGCTTCATATCCTGCTGGAACTTGAATTGAACTGAGTGTTCTGTCTAAATTTGCTTTCGACTCAACCATGAAGTGAGAACATTTAAAATCAACATCCTTGTATAATATTGCGTAAGATGCGATAGTGGAAGTGATTTGAACTACAACGTGTAGTTGTGTTGTATCGGTGCGCAAAGGATTTGATATAATACTACTTGAACTCGAATGAATGATGTCAAGTAGTGTCATAGTGTCAGGTGTATAGATGAGAACTTCATATCCAGATTGAATAGAAATGGATTTGAGGTTGGTAGATTGCAGTGTATTCGTTCCAAGAATAAGTCCTTGCTGTTTGCCAGCATATTCCTGGTGTGAATATACAACAGCAAGATGTTCGGGTTCTTTCACAAACTCTTTTGTAATTTCAATCGATTGCATCTTGTCGTTGAATTTGTCCAAGTTGGACATCGTTCTTGATAAAACGATATGTTCACCATTAAATCC